>Ga0326728_10004299_pt1 | contig 42455 bp, 33 predicted proteins | sample MB3enrmetagenome_FD_207602 | JGI IMG/M metagenome (GOLD analysis project Ga0326728, IMG submission 207602) | Lab enriched peat soil microbial communities from McLean, Ithaca, NY, United States - MB31MN | ecosystem: Environmental > Terrestrial > Soil > Wetlands > Peat | place: USA: New York... | reverse complement strand
ATGGCGGAGGAAATGATTCTTATAAAGGAAAGATTGTCGTTCTGGTAAACGAAGAAACCCAAAGTCAGGCAGAATATTCTGTAATGGCGTTTCAAAGCGCTAAAAATGTAACCGTTATCGGTTCCACCACGGCAGGCGCGGATGGGAATACGTCAAATATTTCCCTGCCAGGCGGACTAGTCGCGACATTTAGCGGTCTTGGCTTTTACTATCCGGACGGGAGCGAAACCCAGCGTGTCGGCGTAAAAATCGACGTGCAGGTAAAGCCTACGCTGGCTGGCGTGCTGGCCGGACGCGACGAGGTTTTGGAAAAGGCCATTGAAATTATAAAATCGAAATAGCTCCACATATCCGGAGGTATTTCCATTCATGCTTAAAAAATTTCTTCTTCCGCTGGCTTTATGCCTTGCCGCAGTCTGCGCCACGACGGTGCGCGCGGCAACGCCGGACATCGTCTTCATGAGCGATTTCGGGCTGACCGACGACTCGGTTGCGCAGTGCAAGGCCGTCATGCTCTCCAAAGCGCCTAACGCGCGCATAACGGATCTGACACACAACGTAGAACCTTTCAACATACGTCTGGCGGCGTTCCTGCTGGCGGACAGCGCAAAGCTCTGGCCCGCAGGGACGGTTTTCGTGGCCGTGGTGGACCCGGGCGTCGGAACCGCGCGCCACTCGATAGCTTTGGAAACCAAAACCGGCCAGTATTTCGTCGGACCGGACAACGGGCTGTTCACGCTGGTGCTGCGCCGCGACGGATTAAAGCGCGCGGTGGAGCTCAAAAACAAAGCCTTCTTCCGCCCCGGCGTGACGACGACTTTTCACGGCAGGGACGTTTTTTCGCCCGTCGGCGCGGCGCTTGCCGACGACAAAACGGTATTTGCAAAGCTAGGCCCAGCGCTGAAAGACCCGGTGCAGCTTTCCTGGGATGCGCCGTCCTGTGACGGAACAAAATTTTCCGGCACGGTGCTTTATGTGGAAGCGCCGTACGGCAACATCGCCACCGATATCGGCGAGGACATCGTAAATTCCGCCGGGCTGGTTTTCGGTTCCACGGTTACAGTATCCGTCGCTGGCAAAACGCTGGACATGCCTTTTGTGCGCACCTTCGGCGACGTGCCGCAAAACGCGCCGCTGGCCTACATCAATTCGCGCGGGCTGCTTTCCTTCGCGCTGGACATGGGTAATTTCGCAGCGACTTATAACGTCAAAAACGGCGACGCCGCGTCGGTATTTCTGTCCACCGACGCTTTCATAGACATCGAGCGAGCGGCAAGCGGGAAGGTGTTTTTCGACATCCGCTACGCGACAAAAAACAACTTCACGCATCAGCAGGTTTATCCTTCCGCGCATTGTTATCTAAAAAAACCGGCGGCGCAAGGACTCATGAAGGCCGCGCAATTGGCCGCAAATGCCCCAAAACCGTTTAAACTGTGCGTCCTGGACTGTTACCGCCCGCTCAGCGTGCAGAAGCGTTTTTGGAGCATTGTGCCGGACGAACGTTATGTGGCAGACCCGGCCAAAGGCTCGCGCCATAACCGCGGCATGGCGGTGGACCTTGCCGCCTGCGACGCAAACGGCAAATGGCTGGACCTGCCCACCGGTTTCGATGATTTTTCAGACCATGCGCACCGTGATTACGCCGGCAATTCCCCTTCCGCCGAGGCGAACAGCAAAATGCTGGAGGGAGTGATGAAGCAGGCGGGCTTTGCGGGGCTTTCGACGGAATGGTGGCATTTCGATTATCCGGGATGGGAAATAATGCCGGTCACCGATACGCCGTTTGAGTAAAAGTTACAGCATAATTATATCCCGACGCTCGGTCGTCGGGAAAAGCACGCCCTCGCTTTCCCGTATATCGCGGCCGGTTTCAACAGAAACCGGCCGCTTTCCATATCCTTGCCTTACCGCCAATGCCGGTCACCGATACGCCGTTTGAGTAATGATTCCGGGGAAATTTTATCCTGACGCTCGGCCCTTGGAACTACGCGGGCAACTCGCTTTCCCTTATATCGCGGCGCGACATGTCGCGCCGCTTACCATATCCTTGCCTTTTCGCTGCTGCCGGTCACCGATACGCCGTTCTAATAAATGTGTTCCAAAATAGAAAAAGCCGCCGGATTTCTCCGACGGCTTTTTTATGGTTTGGAAATTTTATTTATGCTTGCGCGAATGCGCTTTCTGCGTCTTTTGCGCCTTGACAGTTTTGGACATCTGTTTGCGCGCGGCCTTGAAAGCTTTTGCGGCCTCGGCGTCGTGCGGGTCTATGGAGACAAGCTCGTTCCATGCGTTATAGGAATCGCCGGGACGGTTCAATTTGTCCAGCGCGCGGGCGTAGAGGCGCAGCACGTCGGCGCGGTTTAGCGTGCGGTCCGCGCCGGACTGTTCCAGCAGCGGAGCGAGAATGGCGGCTGCGTCGGAATACTTGCCCTCGTCTTCCAGTATCGACGCCTCGGAATATGACGCGCGGTGCGCGGCCTGCGGGTTCATCGCGCGCATTTTGTTGAGCATCGCCTTAGCCTCGTCCTTGCGCCCGGCCTTATAGAGCGTAAGCGCGGTGTTTTCCATCACTATAACGTCCGGCGTCCCGGCGGAGGCGAGTTTTGAAAACTCCTCCAAAGCCTCGTCGTATTTTCCGGCCTCGTAGTAGAGCTTGCCGAGCATCAGCCGGGCGTCGCGATTGTCGGGGAAATTGTTGAGGTAGCGCATGTACTCGCGCGCGGCGTAGTCGTAAAGCCCCTCGGCGCGGTACATATCGCCGAGACTGTAGAAAATATTGGGATTTAGCGAACCCTTGTCCCGCGCGGACTCCAGCGTCGTTATCGCTTCAAGATAGCTGTCCGTACCCTTTTTGTAAAGCAGCAGCCCCTTTTCAGTAAGCGCGGCGATATCGTCGGGATTGGCGTCTATGCCGCGCTGCGCGTCGGCAAGGCGGCGCTCAATGGACTTGGGCGGCGGGCTCGGCATTTCAGGCCGCGTGCGCGGACGGGAAAAAAGCACGGCCGCCGCTATTGCAAGCGCGGCGGCCGTAAGTCCCAATCCTATCCAGGCCAGACTGTGCTGGTCGGTTTGATGATGACGGCGATCCATCGTCAGGCTTTGTTCTCGTCCTTGTTATTGTTGGCGAGCATCTGTCCCAGCGTGACGGGCGGAGCTTCCTTGAGGTACTGCGCCATTATCTTGCGGTTCTGCATTTCCTCGAAGCGCTGCACCGACAGCGACAGCTCGTAGGTCTGGTGGTTGACGCCGGTCACTACGGCGGACACCGTGTCGCCGACATTGTATTCGTGATCCTGTCCGAGTTCGTGCGCCGGCACGAAACCTGACACTTCCGGCGAGACGGAGATCTTCATGCCGTTTTCGTTTATCTCGGTCACCTTGCCCTTGACCATGCTGCGCGGCTGGAACCGCTTGCGCAGCGAATCCGCCGGGTTCGGCGCGAGCTGGCGCAGTCCGAACACGAGCGACGGGGAGGTTTCGTTAATGTGCAAAAGTTTGGCTTTCAGGCGCTGGCCGCGCTTGTAGGTCTTTATCGCTTCCTCGATATTGCGCCACGACACGTCCTCGCCGCGTATGATGCCCTCTATGCCGTGATAGCGCACAAGCAGCGAGTCCTTGCCCACCTTGGCTATCACTATGCGTAGCACCTCGCCCTGCTTTATTTCCGACATCACGGTGCCCCTTCTTTCCTTCTCGTCCTCTTCGAGCACCTGTTTGCGCGAGATTATCATGCGGCGTTTTTCGCGCGCCAGCTCGATGATGTGGCACTTTATCTTCGCTCCGGAGGGAAGATGATGCTTGAAAGCGGGATGGAGTTCGGACAGCGAAAGCGGCATGAACGCGCGTATGCCGCAGACGTCCACAATGTAACCGCCCTTTACGGTCTCGATAACGGCGCCCTTTACGCGGGACTTGTCGGCGAAAGATTTTGCCGCTATGTCCCAGCCGAGCATCTCTACCGCGCGCAGATGCGACAGTATCGCATGGCGCTCCTCGCCGCCGCGCTTGTCCAGCACGGCGCTTATCTCGCTGCCTACCGCGGGAAGACCTTTCTCGCCCTGGAAATCGGTAAGCGGTATAAGTCCTTCCTTTTTCTCGCCGATATCCACGAGCACGTAATCCGGGCCTGCCTGGACGACCTTTACCTTCACTATCTCTCTGCTGTTAAGCTTCTTGCGGAAGTCCTCCTGGCTGGCGAAAAGGCCCTCCATGGACATTTCCGAAGATTCTGCGTCGCCGGCCATCGCCAGCGTCTGATTCTGGTTTTCGTCCTGCAGGTTGGTTGCTGTAGTCGTCATATTCTTCCCTATGACGCCTCCCGCTAAGGCTTTTCAGCCGCGGCAGAAGGCGCGTTTTCCTCCGTGAGTGATGATATTGCTTCCATTACCTTTCTCGAAATCTCGGCGTACGCGGTTTTTGCCGCCTCGCCGGCTGTTGCTGTCTTTTCAAATCGTATCGGTTTGCCCACCGCGAGCGTTATCCGCCGCGTGAAGGGAAATCCGGCCGTTCCCTCAAGCCTGACCGGCACCACCGGCGCGCCGCTCTTGGCGGCTATCAGGCCCAGGCCCAGTTTTGGTTCCAGCGGCTGGCCGTCCCTGGACCGGGTGCCCTCCGGGAAAATTACCACCATGTGCCCGGCTTTTAGCAGTTCTATGGTTTTCCTGAGCGCCGCCAAATCGCCGCCGGGACGCTTGCGGTCCACGGATATACAGTCTGCCTGGCGCAGCGCCGTTCCCAGAAACGGAACGTCAAAGAGCTCTTTTTTCGTCATGAAGCGCGACACCCTTACGCGCTCCACGAAATAACACACCGCCGGCGGGTCTATATTTGAGCGGTGGTTGCAGGCGATGATGACGCCGCCCGTCAGGGGAATGTTCTCGAGGCCGCTTGCTTTCGTGCCGTAGAAGCACGAAAAGAACATCCTTGTAAACAATCTTACTAAATACGCGTGCATCTTTGCTTGACCAGCGTCAACAGCTCGGCGGTAACCTGCTCCAAAGTAAGTGTCGAGGTATCCACCACCACGCTGTCCGCAGCTTTTTTTAACGGGGCCAGTTTGCGCCCGGAGTCATTGCCGTCCCGCGCTATTATTCCGGCGAGGATGGCGTCATAATCGGCCTCGTAGCCCTCCTGCTCCAGCTGGAGCACGCGGCGTTTTGCGCGCTCCTGCGGCGAGGCGTCCAGATAAATTTTCAGTTCGGCGTCCGGGAAAACCGCGGTGCCGATATCGCGCCCTTCCATCACGATGCCGCCGTCCGAGCCGAGGCGGCGCTGCATGTCCTTCATAAGCGAGCGCACCGCAGCCTGTTTGGCTATCGCGCTGGAGGTTTTGCTGGCGGCCTCGCTGCGCAGCGCCGCGCCGGGATCGGTGCCGTCTATCAGCGTACGCAGCGCCACGCCCTCGCCCTTCACAAAATCCCATTTGGACGCGCGCAGAACACGCTCCACGGAGGCCTCATCGGATATGTCGATGCCGTCGCGCAGCAGCTTCCACGCCAGCGCGCGGTACATTTCGCCGGTGTTTATAAAGCCGTAGCCGAACTGCGCGGCTATAGCCTTACCCACCGTCGATTTGCCCACTCCCGCCGGGCCGTCTATCGCTATTACAAGACCGTTTTTTCGCACTTTCAGCGTTCCGCTCAGGCGGCCTTGACCACGACCTGCGGCTGTGCCACGGACGCGGTCTGGTCACGCTCCAGCTTGGATTTGTCCACGCGCAGCGGACGCACCCACTTGGTGAAGCTGGAGGGTTTTAGCGAGTATTCGTGCACGAGGCGCACGACTTCGGAAATCGGCATGAAGTTCTCCCAGTTGATGCGCAGCACGCGCACGCCCGCGCCTTCCATTTCCTGTATGAATTCGTAGTAGTTCTTCTGGAGGGAGATCAGATAATCCGGGTCTATGTTCTGCTCCATCACGCGGCCGCGGCGCTTTATGCGCGCTATCGCGGTGTCTGGCTTGCAGTCCAAATATATAAGGAGCTGCGGGAACACCAGCTCGCGCAGCACCATATTGTCGAAAAGGTCCAGATAGGTGTTGTAATCGAGATCGCTTATTATTTTTTCCGGGCTCTGGTTGAGCATGCGCGCGAAAATGGTGTCTTCCCATATAGTGCGGTCCTGCACGACGCCGCGGATGCGCCCCAGACTGATGCGCGAGACGAATTCGCGGTGCTGGCGGAAGCGGTGGTTTAGAAGCCACACCTGCATCATCGTGCCGTAACCCTTCATGTCCTTGTAAAAATGCGACAGGTAGGGATTGCCGTCCACCTCCTCGAGTATCGGCTCGAAATTGAGCGCCTTGGCAAGCTCCATAGTCAGCGTGGACTTGCCCACTCCTATGGTTCCGGCTATTCCTATATAACCTTCGGCGAACATGATGCCCTCCTGGTATTGGCGGGGCCGTCGGTACGGGCCCCGCGAAAATCTATTTTTTCGCGTCTATCTCCGGCTCTATGCCGCGCAGCGCCAGCAGCACGTCGTCCGGATTCGATGCCGCGGCGAGGATGTTTTCCATCGTCACGCGGCCTTCCTTGGCCAGCTTCACCAGCGACTGGTTGAAAGTCTGCATGCCGTAATACGCGCCCTTCTGTATCGCCTGCGATATGGAGGTGAGCTGGTTTTCCTCCAGCAGCTTGCGCACGTGCGGCGTGTTTATAAGTATCTCCACCGCAGGGATGCGCCCGCCTTCCTTGCACGGCAGCAGGCGCTGCGAGATTATGCCGCGCAGCGTATCGGCCAGTTGCAGGCGCACCTGCGTCTGCTGGTGCGGCGGGAACAAATCGACTATTCTGGAAACGGTCTGCGTGGCGTTCATCGTATGCACGGTGGCAAACACCAGGTGGCCGGTCTCGGCGGCGGTTATCGCGGCGCGCATGGTTTCCAGGTCGCGCATTTCGCCGACCAGTATCACGTCCGGGTCCTGACGCAGCGAAGAGCGCAGCGCATCTATGAAATCCGTGGCGTCCGCGCCTATCTCGCGCTGGCTTATTATGCAGCGCTTGTCTTTGTGCACGAATTCGATAGGGTCCTCTATCGTTATTACATGGCAGTCCTCGGTGTCGTTGATGTGGTCTATCATCGCTGAAAGCGTGGAGGATTTGCCCGAACCCGTCACTCCGGTGACCAGCACCAGCCCGCGCGACTGCGCGGCCAGCTTCTGCAAAGGCTCCACCGGCAGATTCAGTTCGGCGAGCGTGGGGATTTTTAGCGGTATGCGGCGCACAGATATGCACGTGCGCCCGCGCTGGCGAAAGACGTTGAAACGAAATCTCCCCGCTTCCCCGCCGTCCAGCGAAAAATCGGCCGCCATCGTCTGCTCGAACTGGCGTTTTGCGCGGTGGTTCATGCAGGCCTGCGCGAGCGTCTCCACTTCCGCGGAAGTCATCTCGCTGCCGTCCACGCCCTTGATGTCGCCGTTGATGCGCAAAAATGAGCGGTTGTCGCTCCTGATATGCAGGTCGCTGGCGTTGTACTGCACCATGGTACGCAGCAAAACGCTGAGGTCTATCGCCATCTGTATTCTCCCGTGCGGACGTACTGCCGCTGCTACGTAAAACCGGTTCCCGGCGGAACAATTTGCCCGGTACGCGGGCCGCCGACGCGGCCCGTCCGTCCTCTTGTCACCGCGCGCCGTCTTGGCGGCGCACTTGAAAAATCTAGCGGCTTTTCTTGCGGCGGATGAAAGCCGGTATCAGCATGTCGTCCTGGATGCTTGCGTCGTCGTAAATTTCCGGCGGCGCGTCTTCGAAGCCGGGCGTCATCGGCAGGCGGCGCTTGCGCGCTATCGGACGCATCCCGTCCGCGCCGGGGCGCGAAAATCCGGTCGCTATCACCGTGATGCGCAGGTCGTTGTTCATCGTGTCGTCGTAGACGAGGCCGAACTTTATCATGGCCTCCTTGCTGGCGTTTTCCTTGATGAACTCCACGACCTCGCGCTGCTCGTAGGTAAGGTGCTCCTTGGCGAGGAAATGGACTATGAGGCCCTTTGCCCCTTCGAGATCGGCGTTCTCCAGCAGCGGCGACGATATCGCCTTGCGCGCCGCCTCTATATGGCGGCTGGAGCCGGACGCCTCGCCTATGCCTATAAGCGCCTCGCCGGACTTGGACATGATGCGCTTTACGTCGTTGAAATCCACGTTCATCTCGCCCGGCGTCGTGATGACGTCGGAGATGCCCTGTATCGCCTGGCGCAGCACCTCGTCGGCCTTTTCGTAGGCGACCTTGGTGGGCGTGTTGCGGTCTATGATGTCGAAAAGCTTTTCGTTGGGTATCGTCAGCAGCGAGTCCACATAGTTGCGCATCTGCGATATGCCTTCCTCGGCCTGCTTCATGCGCATTATGCCCTCGAACACAAAGGGCTTTGTGACCACGCCGATTACGAGGATATTCTCGCCGCCTATTTCGCGCGCTATGCGCGCTATCACCGGCGCGGCGCCGGTGCCGGTGCCTCCGCCCATGCCGGCGGTCACGAACAGCAGGTCGGTGCCCGTCACTATCTGGCGGATGTGCTCTATGGATTCCTCGGCCGCCGCGCGGCCCTTTTCCGGATCGCCGCCGACGCCGAGCCCCTTGGTTAGCATCTCCCCCAGTTGCACGCGATAGGAGGCTATGTTGCGCTTTAAATCCTGCGCGTCGGTGTTGAGCGCTATAAGATCGACGCTTTCCACCTTTGCGTCCACCATGCGGTTTATCGCGTTTCCGCCGCCGCCGCCGACGCCGACCACTTTTATCTTGGCCTGCTTGCCCTGGAACCTGCCGCGCGTCTTTACAATGCTCATAAGCGCCTCAATCCCTGCCGAAGATGTCGAGCCCCTTGAAAAAGTCCGTAAGCCTGCCTATCGGGTTGCGCCCGCGGGCCGCCGCCGGTTCCGAAGCGCTGTCGCTGCGCACGCTAGGGTACACCGCCAGCGCCACCGCCGTGCTGTACTGCGAATGGAAAAATTCCTCGTCGGCGACCACCAGGTCGCGCTGCACCCCGGCCTGGCGCACTTCGCGCAATCCGAGCGCCTGTCCGCACAGCTCCGGCATGCCTTTCAAAAGCGAGCCTCCGCCGGTTATCACGCCAACGCCGGGAATATCCGCGTAGCGGGTTTTTTCTATCTCCACGCGTATCTTGTCGAAAAGCTCCTCCACGCGCGGCTGCACTATTTCAAGCAGGTAATCGGGTTTCACGCCGGTGGAGGTGCGTTTGTCGAGGCTGGGGACCGGTATCTCGTCGTCGGCGGACATCAGCGCCGGCCACGTTACGCCGTATTTTTCCTTTATCTCGCGCGCGGCTTCGCGGGAGGTGTGAAGGCCGTAGGCTATGTCGCGCGTTATCAGGTCGCAGCCGTAGGGCAGGTCTTTTGAGAACTTTATGCCGCCCTCGAGATAAATGCCTATCGAAATCGTTTCGCCGCCGAAATCCATAAGCAGCGCGCCGAGCTCTTTCTCTTCCTGCGTCAGCACGCATTCGCCGAGCGGGATGAGGCCGTAGCACGGCTCCTCCACCTGGAACCCGGCCTTGGCGACGGACTTTATCAGGTTGCTAAGATGCGAGGTGGACGCGCTGACTATGTGCACGTCCACTTCCAGCAGCGAGCCTTCCATACCTTCAGGATTGGGCACGCCTTTCTGGCGGTCTATAGAAAAGCTCTGCGGAATGACGTGGACTATTTCCTTGTCTGTCTCTATCGGCACGGCCTTGGCGTTTTCTATGACGAACTGCACGTCCTCGGCGGTGATCTCCTTGTCTGCGCGGGCGATATTATATGCGCCGTGGCCGTTGGAGGATTTTAGATGCACGCCGCGCACGCCCAGGAACACGCGCTCCACTTCCACATCGGCGTCGCGCTCGCACTGGTCAAGCAGTTGCGCGACAGCGTTGGATGTGTCCTTGATGTCCACCACCACGCCGCTTTTGAGGCCGCGGCAGGGTATGGTGGCTCCCGATAAAATTTTTACCGTCTGCGTCTCGTAGTCGTGGGAGGCTATCACGCCCGTGATTTTGCCGCTCCCCATGTCTATACCGGCTATTATGTTGCTCTTTGGCATTGCAGCACCTCGGGTAAGTCCTGCGCGCGAAACGCGCTGTTATCTAAATATTATGATTTACTGGGCCGCCGTTTCAACCCGAATTGTGCAATAGACAGCGGGATTCGACATAAAACGGCTTCATATCTCCGCCACAAAAAAGTACTTACAGGCCTACGGGCCTGCGCGCACTTTTTTATGACGAATCTATTTTGCTCTTTTAAGTCTCGGTCCTCACTCTCTATTTCACAATCCGGGTTCAATCCTATTTAGGAGAATGCGGCCATCCTCGAAATAACGCATGTTGATCCTGTACGGTCCCGGCATGCGCGCGCGTGAGCTGTTGTACACCTGGGAAAGCCGCGCTATTTTTTCCGCGGTGAAATTCATCGCGCCCCAATCGATGAGGGTGCCGTCGGCGAGTTTGAGCGAGAGCGCGGTCTCGCCCCGGTCCACAGCTATGGTCTCGGGGCGGGAAGGGAAATCGCCCACGGAATCGCGCAGCACGCGCAACGCGGACACGGTGTCCTGGCGCAGCCGCGCGGAGACCAGCCCGTTGGGCGCGTTAAGCGCCACAAGATTCATGCTGGAACTGGAAGGCTCCACCGAATAAAGCTCGCCGGTCTCGTCAACATAGGAGTCGGGGCAGCCGGGCATGACAACATAGGCCAGCGGACTGCGCCGCCGCGCGCTGACCATAAGCTGTTTGGAAATCCAGTTGCGCCGCACCTGCACGTCGCTAAGGGCGGGGAACCGCATGGCTATAGTTTTGGACAGAGCCAGCGTCTGCGCCGAGGTAACTTCGGTGCCCGGTTTTATCGTTATTATCCGTGAAACCTGCGCCAGATGGTCCTTTGGCACACCTGCACAGTTGACCGTGGTCAGCCGCCATTTGGCCCAGGAAGGCAGCGTTATGGCGTGCCTTGCATAGGAACAGGCCTTCGCCGCGTAGATGGAGCCGAAAGCGACAAATAAAAGCGCTGCAAGCCCGAGAACGGCGATTTTCGCCCTCCGGACAAGCACTTTATGCCGCACTGAAACCCTGTGTCTCGAAGCCGCGCGCGGCCTGGCGGCTGCCTTATACTTCGCAGGTCTGCGATTCATCTTTGGCGGAAACGCCGCGTCATGCGGCCGTAATCCGCGCCGACAGATGGCATTATCTTGGATGCTAGCATGGGTGTTTTTTTAAGGAAACTCAAATCTTTGCTATGTCTGATTATAATCATTTCTCCCCCCGTTTTCAATTTTTGAGAGATGCGGCCAATGGCGATACGCCGCGCAGGCGGCAAAAATTGCGGGTGCAAACGCGAAACCGCGTTTTTTCATGCGCGATATGCGACGGTCCGGGATCCGGCCCGCCCTCGCCGCCGCGCGCTTGACAAAGCCGCGCGAAACCTGCTAATTTATCCCTTGGCGCAGGCGCGCCGTTACCGTGAAAATTTTGCGGAGCACCCAGAGCGCGACGCCGGCCTTCCAAAGGAGACTATACCCATGAGCGAAATCCATTTCACAGACGCCAATTTTCAGGACGAAGTGATAAAAAGCCCCATCCCGGTACTGGCCGATTTCTGGGCGCCGTGGTGCGGTCCCTGCCGGATGCTGGCCCCGGTGGTGGAGGAACTTGCCGCCGAATACGCGGGCAAGATAAAAATAGGAAAGGTCAACACCGACGAAAACCCCAACATCGCCTCCACCTACCGCATAACGGCGATACCGACCGTTATCTTCTTCAAGGGCGGACAGCCGGTGGACCAGGTGGTCGGTCTGCAGTCCAAAGCCGAGCTTAAAAAGAAACTTGATTCCCTCATCGCATAAACCGCCGGCTAACCGCATGCGCCGCCTTTTTTCGCGGGCGGCGCTGCCGCTTGCGGCGCTAGCGCTCGCCATGGCATGCTCGGGCGGCCCGGAACAGCCGGCCGCGCCGGTGCAGCAGACAAAAGCGCCCGATTTTTCGCTGGCGACGCCGCTCGGCGGAAAGATAAGTCTTCAGGCAAAAGAAGCATCCGGACCGGTGCTGCTGCTTTTCTGGTCGGTTTACTGCGGCGCATGCCAGTACATCGTTCCGGACCTAAACGCATTGCAGGAGAAGTACAAAGACAAATTCTCCATAATAGGCGTAAGCATCGGCGATGCGCCCTACGAAGTGTCCGACTACGCCGCCACCAAAAAAATAAAATATCCCCTCGTGCTCGACACCGAGGGCAAGGTCAGCGAGACCTATCACGTGCGCGGCACTCCGACCGCGATACTGGTCGGCAGGGACGGGATGGTAAAGCACGTGTGGCTGGGCTATTCCCCGTCGCTCTATTCCGACATCGAAACGTCCCTTTCCACGCTTTTAAAGTAGCACAAGTCACATAATAATAACCCTGATAACAATGCCGCAAAACCCCCGCCAGACCCTTTATATCATAGACGCGCACGGATTCCTGCACCGTTATTACCATGCGCTGCCCAAACTCACGTCCTCTTCGGGCGAGGAGGTAGGCGCGCTGTACGGGTTCATGCGGCTTTTGCTGCGCATACTGCGCGAGAAAAAACCTTCCCACATGGCGGTATGTTTCGACTCGCCGGGGAAAACCTTCCGCCACGGGCTCTACGCCGACTACAAGGCCAACCGCAAGAAAACGGACGACGCGCTGGTGACGCAGCTTTCCTCCGCGCGCGAGATAACTTCGGTTCTGGGACTGGCGATGCTGGCAGGGGAAGGGCTTGAGGCGGACGATTTGATGGCCTGCGCGGTACGCGGCGCGCGCAGCGCAGGCATGAAAGCAGTGATAGTCACATCGGACAAGGACGTGATGCAACTTGTAGGCGACGGCGTGGAAGTATGGCCCGGCGACCAGCAAGGGCCGCGCGGAGAGGCGTACGTACGCGAGCGCTACGGCGTGGAGGCAAACCTGCTGCCGGATTATTTCGCGCTGGTGGGCGACGCCTCCGACAATGTCCCCGGCGTTGCGGGCATCGGGCCGAAGATGGCCGCAAAACTTGTTTCCGCCTGCGGCACGCTGGAAAACATTCTCAAAAAAGCGCACGAAGGCGACGCGGCTGTGGACGCCTCGGCCGCAAAAAAACTGCTCGCGCACGAGCAGGATGCGCTGCTTTCCAAAAAACTTGTCACACTGCATGTGGCGGCCTGCCCGGACGCGGATATAGAAACACTTAAAGTAGGCAAACCTGACCCGCAGAAGCTGGCCGACATGTCGCGCAGGCTGGACTTCCGCGATTTGATGACTTTGGCGCAGGCGGGCGCGGCAAACGCCTCCTTCACCAATCTGCCGAAACAGGCGGACTGGGACGCAACGCTGGCAAAACTGCCGCAGGCAAAAGAAGCCTTTTTTCAGGCGATTGACGGTTGCGCGCTTGCCGGTCTGTCGCCGGAGGAATTCGCCGCCAAGCCGATGGAAGACCTGACGGAAGCTGACCGAGCGGCCATAGCCGCTTTCATAGCGAATCCCTCGGCGATTAAAATAGGGCATTACATAAAGGAAGCCTTGCGCGCCGCGCAAATAAGCACGGATTTGAAAACTTTCCCGGAATGTTTCGACACCGCTCTGGCAGCTTACTGCATGGACCCGTCGCGCGGCAATTACGATTTCGCGGCGCTGGCATCCGAATATTGCGGCACGCTGGTGGCGGCGGCAAAACCGCCGGAAAGCCTTATACTGCAAAACCTGCATATATGGAAACTGCGCGACGAGCTTTCCTCCCGTTTGAAAGAGGAAAATCTAGACGCGCTTTACCGCGGCATGGAGATGCCGCTGCTGTGGGTGCTGCTGCGCATGGAGCAGGCGGGCGTGGCGGTGAACACCGAATATTTAAAACAGGCCGGAGTCGAACTTGCCGCAAAGATGGGAACGGTGCAGACCGAGATAAACGCGCTGGCCGGGGCCGAGATAAACGTCAACTCTCCCAAACAACTCTCCTCCCTTTTATTTGAAAGGCTCGGCCTCAAGCCGGTAAAGAAAACCAAAACCGGTTATTCCACCGACGAAGAAGTGCTGGAGGCGCTGGCCCCCGCGCATCGCGTACCCGCGCTGATACTGCAATACCGCGAAGCGGCAAAGCTCAACTCCACATATGTCTCGAGTCTTCTGGAGCTGGCAAGCGAAGGCCGAGTGCATACGCGTTTCGACCAGACCGGCACGGCAACGGGACGGCTTTCAAGCCTGCATCCGAATTTGCAGAACATTCCGGTGCGCAGCGAAAGCGGCAGGGCGATACGCCGCGCTTTCGTCGCCGGAGAAGGCTGCGTACTCCTGTCCGCCGACTATTCGCAGATAGACCTGCGCGTGCTGGCGCACGAAAGCGGCGACCCTGCGCTGTGCGAGGCGTTCAACGCCGGGGGCGACATACACACCCGCACCGCGGCGGAAGTTTTCAAGATGGAGCCGCTGCTTGTAAGTTCCGACATGCGCCGCGCAGCCAAGGCGATAAATTTCGGCATCGTATACGGCCAGTCCGCGACGGGGCTTTCGATGCAACTGGGCATTTCGCGCTCCGAGGCGCAAAAATACATAGATCATTATTTCGAGACATATAAAGGCGTGCGCGAATGGACGGATTCAACTATCGTTAAAGCCAAGGAGCAGGGCTTTGTGCGCACGATGAGCGGGCGCATACGCCGCCTGCCGGATCTGGCGTCCTCCAACGGAGGCACGGTCGCCTTCGCGCAGCGCGCGGCGGTGAACACCGTGATACAGGGCGGCTCCTCCGACGTGATAAAAAAGGCGATGCTGGAAGTGTACAAACTGCTGGAAAACGAAAAAGCGCGCATGACGCTGCAAGTACACGACGAACTGGTGTTCGAGATCCCCGCCGGAGATGTGGAACGCCTTGCGCCGAGCATAAAGGAAATAATGGAAGGCGCCTATAAGCTGCGCGTGCCGCTGGTGGCCGAGCTGAAAGCGGGGCCGAACTGGGCCGAGATGAAACCCATGGCCGGAGACGTAAAATGAAACTGATGCCAGCGGTTTTCCACTCGCTGCCGCGCGCGACGAAAATGCTGCTTTCCGCGATGCTCGCGGCATATCTGCTTTCCTTCTTCGCGGGAGACTGGCTTATAAACAATCTCGCGCTTACCCCCGCCGACATAACCGAACGCTATTATCTCTGGGAGACCGTAACCTATATATTCCTGCACGCGGGATTCTGGCATCTGGCGTTCAACGCGCTGATGCTGTGGATTTTCGGCGCGATGATGGAAAACGTGTGGGGCGCGCGCAAGTTCGCATGGTACTGCCTGGTCACCGGCATGGGCGCGGCGCTCTGCCAGGTTGCGGCGGCGCCGCATTCTCAGGTGCCGGTGCTGGGCGCATCCGGCGTGGTTTTCGGGCTGCTGGCGGCATTCGCTTTCGAATTCCCGGAAAGCACGGTGTACATGTATTTCGTTTTTCCGATGAAATCAAAACACATGGTGCTGCTGCTGGCCGTGCTGGAGCTGGCGGCTTCGTTCAATCCGCAACAGAGCGCCATAGCCAATTTCGCGCATCTGGGCGGCATGATAACCGGATATTTCTATCTCAGCTGGCAGGAGCGCCGCGCGGCGCAGCCGTACAACGAAGAGCCGGGCGAGACGCCGCCGAAGGTCAAAAAACGCGGCTCCGACATAGACCGCATACTCGACAAGATTTCCAGATACGGAATAAACTCGCTCAGCGAAAACGAGAAAGAAGTCATGGAGCGCTATTCCAAGTGGATGAAGAAATGAAAACGCCACCAGTCGAAAAACTTTTTGCGCACGGAAAAGACAGGCTGCTGCTGGGGCTTACCGGCGCGGCGGCGTCGGGCAAATCGCTGGCGTCGGGATATTTTAAAAAGCTCGGCGCGGAGGTTATCTGCGCCGACACGCTGGCCCGGCGCGCGCTGGAACCGGGCAAACCGGCGTGGAGGGCGGTGCGCGCGAGATACGGCGCAGAAGCGCTCTCGCCCGACGGCAGCATACGCAGGGATTTTCTGGCGGCGCGCGTTTTTTCAGAACCGGCGGAAAGAAAATGGCTTGAAAAAACGGTGCATCCTCATGTTATAATAGAATCTTCAGAGGTATTTCGCACAACAAACTGTGCAATAACGGTGCTGGACGCTCCGCTGCTGTTTGAGGCGGGACTCCGGCAAGCATGCGACTTAACCGTATGCATCCATTCCAACAAAGGACCCAGATTGAAGCGCGCGCTGTCTCGCGGCTGGAGCGCAAAGGAATTCGAACTACGCTGCGCGGCGCAACTGTCCGCCGATGAAAAGGCGGCGCTTTCCGACCTCACGATAGAAAACTCCGGAACAAAAAGTCAGCTTTCGCAAAAAATAACAAGGCTCTACAAAGCTTTGCTTATACTTAAATAACAGGAGCAACATAAATGCAGAACCGGTCAGAACACAAGGACGGCGTCAAGCACGCATCCCACTCATCCCATGGCGAAGGGCGCACAAGGAAATCCTCCGCAGCGGCCACCGCGGTAGCCGCGCCGCCGCAGCCTGCTCCGCAGGCGCCGGCACCGGCTCCGGCCGCCGCCCCTGTACAGCCTCCGTCTCCGGCGCCGATTCAGGCACAGCAGCCCGCGCCGACCCCGGCACCGGCTCCGCAACCTGTGCAGCCGCTGCCAGCACCTCAGCAACCGCAACAGCCCGCGCAGCAACAACAGCCCCAGAAGCAGCTCGACGTGACGGTACTGTCGAGGATGAGCATGGGCGACCTGACCAGGATAGCCACCGAATATAAAGTCGAATACGCCTCCGGACTTAAAAAGCAGGAACTTATAGGCAAGATTCTGGAAGCGCAGGCCAAGATGAACGGCTCCATTTACGGCGGCGGGGTGCTGGAAATCCTGCCGGACGGATTCGGATTCCTGCGCTCGCCCGAGAATAATTATCTCTCCGGCCCCGAGGACATTTACGTCTCCCCGTCGCAGATAAAGAAATTCGGACTGCGCAAGGGCGACACGATAGAGGGCCTCATCCGCCCGCCCAAGGAAGGCGAACGCTTTTTTGCTATGCTCCAGGTGAAGCGCGTCAACGGCGCGGACTCGGAAAGCATAAAGGACCGGCCGCTGTTTGACAACCTCACGCCGCTGCACCCCAACAAGCGCTTCGTGCTGGAAACCACCAAGAATGAAAACACGACGCGCGTCATCGACCTTATTTCACCCATCGGCATGGGCCAGCGCGCGCTGATAGTCGCCGCGCCCAAGACCGGCAAAACGATAATCCTTCAGAAACTGGCCAACGCGCTGACCACCAACCACAAGGACATCGTCCTTATGGTTCTGCTCATCGACGAACGCCCCGAGGAAGTAACGGACATGAAGCGCTCCGTGCGCGGCGAAGTGATAGCGTCCACTTTCGACGAACCGCCCGACCGCCATGTGCAGGTTTCCGAAATGGTGCTGGAAAAAGCAAAACGCCTGGTGGAGCAGAAAAAGGACGTCGTCATCCTGCTCGACTCCATCACCCGTCTGGCCCGCGCGTTCAACACGATAACGCCGTCCAGCGGACGCGTGCTTTCCGGCGGTCTGGAAGCCACGTCGCTCCAGCGCCCCAAGCGCTTTTTCGGCGCGGCGCGCAACGTGGAGGAGGGCGGTTCGCTGACCATCATCGCCACCTCGCTGGTGGAAACCGGCAGCCGCATGGACGAAGTGATTTTCGAGGAATTCAAGGGTACCGGCAACTCGGAAGTCTACCTTGACCGCAAACTGTCCGACCGGCGCATATTCCCCGCCGTGGACATCAACCGCACCTCCACCCGCAAGGAGGAGCTGCTGCTGAGCGAAGACGAGCTCAACAAGGTCTGGATACTGCGCAAAGTACTCGCCCCGCTAAACCAGGTGGACGCGATGGAACTGCTTATGTCCAAACTGTCGGCCACGAAATCCAACAAGGATTTCCTCAAGTCGATGGAAATGTCGAGCATGTAAATCGAAAACAGTATTGCAAAAACCGCCGCGGAGACAACCGCGGCGGTTTTTGTTTTCTATAATCTTTGCATATGGCGATTAAACCGTTTTTACTTTTCATGGCGCTTTTTTCCGCACCGCTTTACGCCGGAGCTGGCGATCCGACGCCCGGGATGTTTCCGTTCGTTATGCCCGGCCTTTCGCCCGCTGGCGGCATAACGGACATGTCTTATCTTAATTCCGAACCGGCGGGCGCAAGCGGATTCATACGCGTATCGGGAGAGCATTTCACCGACGGCAAGAGCCGCCGCGTCAAATTCTTCGGCGTAAATTTCACGTTCGCCAGTTGTTTCCCGTCGCACGAGGACGCCGGAAAGCTGGCCGCGCGGCTGGCAAGTCTCGGTATAAACTGCGTGCGTTTTCACCACATGGACAGCCGCTCCGCGCCGTACGGCATCTGGAAAAGCACCGGCACCATGGAACTTTCCACGGAACAACTGGACAGGCTGGATTATTTCATCTACCAGCTAAAGCTGCACGGAATTTACGCGGATTTAAACCTGCATGTCGGCTCGAACTACTGGGACCATGCCGAACTGGACGACCGCGTAGCGCCAAAAGAGCGTGCGACCGCAATGCCAAAATATTGCAAAGGCCTCGACAATATCGATGACAGGATGATTGCGTTGCAGCGCGATTATGCAAAGGCCCTGTTGTCTCACTTGAACCCGTACACAAAAACCGCATATTCCGCAGAGCCGTCCGTCGCGCTGGTGGAGATAAACAACGAAAACACGCTGTTCAATCTCGACATCGATGCGCTGCCTGATTATTACAAAAACGAAATAGCGGGCAAGTGGAATCGCTGGCTGAAAAAGCGCTACGGGTCCAACTCAGCACTTGCTCATCACTGGAAACCCGCTCAGTCGCGCGGCGAGGACATTCTGCCGAAAAACTGGACGCTGGAACAGCACGGCGACAAATTCTACGCGCTGGACGAGGAACCGGGACAGACACGCATATCCATATTAAAAATCCCGCCGTCCGAGTATTACAGCCAGTTGCACCGCCAGACTTTCCTGCTCGAAGAAGGAAAAACCTATACCTTTGAATTTGAAAGCCGCTCCGACGCGCCGCAGCAACTGCGCATCGGCGTAGGGATGGCCCAGGCTGACTGGCACGGTTGCGGACTCTCGCAAAGCGCAAAACTGTCAGACGAATGGAAAAGATTCTCTTACACGTTCACCGCTTCAAAAACACTGGGACAGCCTGTGAGGCTGAACATAGTTCTCGGACGTTGCGTTCCGGGCAATATTTGGCTGCGCAATCTCGCGCTGCGCGAGGGAGACGGACCGGCGCTGGACGCCAACGAAAATCTTTCAAACGGCAACGTCCGCACAGGCGACGCTTTCGGCAGCGCGGCACGCCGCGAGGACTGGCTGCTTTTTTTGTCCGACACCGAGCTGGCTTACGCATCCGCCATGCGCTATTATTTAAAACACGATCTGGGCGTGCGCGCAAACATAGTGGACACGCAGGCCAGTTACGGCGGCGCGGCCGGCGCATACCGCGAAGCAAAAAACGATTATGTGGACATGCACGCCTACTGGCAGCATCCTGTTTTTCCCGGCAAGCCGTGGGACCGGGAGAACTGGTACATAGGCAACACACCGATGGAAGACTCGCCGGACGGCGGCACATTCAAAAACCTCGCCGCGTACCGGGTGGCGGATTTACCTTTCACTGTCAGCGAGTATAATCATCCGGCACCCAGCAATTATGCGGCGGACATGTACCCGCTGCTGTCCTCCTTTGCGGCATTGCAGGACTGGGATGCGGTTTTCGAATTCGACTACGGCCCCGTAAATTGGGAATCCGGCATGGTAGACGGATTTTTCTCGCTGGAACAACATCCGGGCAAACTGGCTTTCATGCCGCAGGCAGCGCTGGTTTTCAGGAAAGGGCTCGTACAACCCGCCGACGGCTGGGCAGAACTGTCCATACCGGTCAAAGAACTGGGCGCGCTTTCCGCGGCCAGAACATCCGTAGCAGACATATGGAAAAATGCAGGCGTCACTCCGGACGAACTTGTCAAAAGGCGCTTTGCACTGCGCTTTACCCAAGGCACGGAGATATCGTTAAGGCACGGCGGCAATCAGGATTCCCGGATAAACTGGGACATGAAAAACGGAATCTATACCGTAGACACGCCGTACGTGCAAACTGTTTCAGGACGCTGCACCGGAAGGACCACCGAACTTTCAGCCGCCAGATTCGTTATAGACGACAACCCGCACTCCTTCGCGGCGCTAACTCTGGCGGCGATGGACGAAAAACCGTTGGCTGCCTCCGGCAGCATATTGCTTACGGCAGCGGGAAACGTGGAAAATACCGCAATGGAATGGAACCCGGCATACAACAGTGTGGGCACCAAATGGGGCAGCGCGCCGACATTGTGCGAAGGCATAACTGCACGCATCTCGCTAAACACCACGGCGCATGAAGCCGAAGTTTACGCGCTCGGCCCGGACGGCAAGAGGAAGCAAAAAATGGATTCCACGCTTGCGGACGGAAAACTGTCCTTTGCAATCTCCCCGCAATACGGAACCATCTGGTACGAAATAGCCGCGCGGTGATTTTTTCGCCGCGTTTTACACCATATTTTTGTATAATTCTTCATTAGCGCTGTTTTGAGATTCTATTAAATGCATAAGCTTTTATTGATAGCGGCGGCGATAGTACACCAGGCAACGGCGGCTCCGGCCCCGGTGCAGGTTGCGTCGTATTATCCTCAGGAATGGTCGCGCTATTCGGTGTGGACGCAGGCCGGTCCCGCCGAACCCAATCCGCAGGCCTGCCGCGCGCTCGATGTGCTTATACAGACGAAGCATCAGGTTTCCTCCAGGGATAACATCAATTCCATCGCCAAGGAATACGGCACCACGGTCAAATCGCTGCAAAGCACAAACCAGAACGAATTCATAGTGATGCGCCCCGGCGGCTACATCCGCGTGATGAACAAGACCGGATTTCTCTATGAGGTTACCGCCAAGGCCGAAAAGCTGGGCAGCATTCTTGACCGCTACTTTCACGGCGGGGACCGCGACGAGTTCCGCCGCAAGGTTATAGACGAAAACAATCTCCCCCCGTCCGACCTTATCACCGATGCGAAACTGCCCAAAGGCACCCGGCTGCTGCTGCCGGACACGTATATAAGCATAGACGCCTACCATATACCTATGGAAGGCGCGCTGCGCATCAGCTCCGGTTTCGGCTACCGAAACCATCCCGTTTTGCACCGCATATTAAAGCATCAGGGCATAGACATACCGCGCCCGTACGGCTTTAAGGTTTATCCGTCGCGCTCCGGCACCGTCAGCTTCGCCGGCTGGTCGGGCGGCTACGGCAATATGGTGGAGATAACGCACCCCAACGGCGAATCCACGCGCTACGGCCACCTTTCAAAAATAGAAGTCAAGGTAGGCGACAAGGTGGCAAAAGATTCCACGCTTATCGGCCTCGTCGGCGATACCGGCATGACCACCGGTCCGCATCTGCATTTCGAAATACGCGACAGGCACGGCGTCGCCGTAAATCCGCTGCTCAAGCTCGGCAAGAGCTGATTTCCATAAACAAAATGCAGCCTGCAGTCCTCGATCGCAAACAAACCTCTTTTGCATCCTTTCTGCGCACTGGCGATAACATGAAATCACAAACGTACGCTTCCGTTTTTTTTAAATCCGTCACGCTGCAATGCGCGGTACTGCTGTCCGTCGTGGCTGTCGTTTTTTCCCCCTGCATTCTCGCCGGCTATGTGGACTGGGACGATTACCAGGTGCTGGTGTCAACTTCGCTCACTGCACATTTTTCGGCGGCGACCATAGGCAGTATTTTTTCGTCGCCCGTGCTGGGGCATTACATGCCGCTGACCATGCTCTCTTTTCTGCTGGAGCGCACTTTATTCGGGCTGCATCCGCTTGTCTCCCATCTAATCAACCTGCTTTTGCACTGTGCCAATACCATGCTTGTGTGGTCGCTGGCCCGCGCGCTGCTTAAAGACTGGCGCAAGGCTTTTTTTGCCGCTCTGGTTTTTGCGGTGCATCCGCTGCATGCCGAATCGGTGTCCTGGGTTGCCGAGCGAAAAGACATGCTGTACGCGCTGTTTTATTTGAGCGCGCTGACGCTTTATGTAAACCGCACCGCAGCGTCCCTTCGGACCCGGGGTTGTATAATGCTTTTGTTCGCGCTGTCGCTGCTGTCCAAGGCAATGGCCGTGTCGCTGCCGCCGCTGCTGCTGATTTGCGATTATCTTCGTGAGGGGAAAATAACGTTGCGCCATGTCCTTGAAAAAATACCGCTGGCGCTGGCAGCCTGCGTGTTTGCATGGCTGGCGATATTGTTTCAGGGCAGTTCCGGCTACGTGGTGCATTTTTCCGTGGCTAAAATAACGGCGGGCTGCATTCTGGCCTGCGGCAATCTGTTGTTTTACATTTGGCAATTTTTTTGGCCGCATGCGCAGTCGGTTTTTTATCCTTTTCCGGGCAGCGGCATTTACGGTGTTCCTCACGCTTATTATTTTGCTCCTCCGGTGCTGCTGGTCTGCGCATGGCTGTGGCTGCGACAGCGCGACAACATTTCGCCGCTGGGGCACTGGGGCGCGGCGTTTTTCATAATCACCATATTGCCCGGATTGCAGATTGTCCCTGTCGGGCGCGCAATTGCGGCGGATCATTTTACTTATATTCCATATATTGGGCTTATCCTGCCACTGACCGATATGGCGGTAGGGTTTTACGAAAGGATGACGGGCAATTCAAAAAAAGCGGCTGCATGTTTCTGCGCGGTCTGGCTTCTGATGCTTGGAGTCAAAGCCCACGCGCGCTGCGCCGTCTGGCATGACAGCATCACGATGTGGAGCGATGTGATAGAGCAAAATCCCGGCCTTGCGATAGCGCTTAACAATCGCGGCATCGCCTATGCAAAGGCAGGGTTATATGACAACGCCTGCGTGGATTACAGGAAAGCCCTGCTTGCTGCGCCCGGCTCGCGCATGATTTACAACAATCTGGCGGTGGCGCTGGCAAAGAAGGGCGATTTGCACCAGGCGGAAACGACGGCGCTGAAACTGACGGAAATATCGCCGGACGCCGCGTCCTTTATGATGCTTGGAGACCTGCGTTTTATGCGCGGCGACAGGGCCGGCGCCGTCGGCGCATATACAAAAGCGCTCTCCGCCGATCCAGGCAATGCGCGCGCCAGGGCAAACCTTGCGCTGCTGTGCTCCACAAAATAATGGACCGCAGCCGCCTGCGTTTGCTATAATAAGTTAATTCCCTTTAGAGGTAGCTAAATGAAACCAGAGATACATCCCAAGTATGTAATGTCCACAGTAACCTGCGCATGCGGCGCGAGCTTCGTAACCCGCTCGATAAAGCCGGTCATAAACCTAGACATATGCGCGGCGTGCCATCCGTTTTTCACCGGCAAGCAGAAACTGCTTGATACCGCCGGACGCGTGGAGAAATTCCAGAAACGCTTCTCTTCCACCGAAGGCAAGATGGTGGAGAAAGTGATAAAACCGGTAAAGACCTCCAAGACAACCACGCCCAAGCGCATCATAAAGACAGGCGCGCTGGCAAAGATTGCCGACGTAAAGGATTCAAAGGCAATAAAAGCGGACAAGAAAGCCGCCAAGGCCGCAGCCAAAACCGCGGCATCCAAAGAAGCGGCGCCCAAAGCCGCCCCGAAAGCCGAAGCGAAGTAGCGATACTTTTACAAAGGCAAACCCTTCTGAAAAGAGGGGTTTGCCTTTTATATTTATATAAAAGGATATTCCAATGGACACCAGCCGATTTATAGAGGAATGCAAAACTCTGGAAGCTAAATTATCCGGGCCCAGCCTGCCTCCGGAGGAACTTACCGCTCTTTCAAAACGCCACGCCTGGCTAAAGCCGCTGGTGGACAAGCTCGACGAACTTTCAAAGCTGGAGCGCGAACTGGCGGACGCCAAAGCGATGACGCTGGGCTCCGACCGGGAACTGGCAAAACTCGCCGAGGACGACGTCATCCGTCTGGAAGCCGCAAAGCCCGGACTGGAAGCGCAGATAAAAACGATGCTCATCCCGCCGGACCCGAAGGATTTCAAAAACGTCTATCTGGAAGTGCGTCCCGGCGCAGGCGGCGACGAGGCCGCTCTTTTCGCATCCGAGCTGCTGCGCGCCTACACGCGTTACGCGCAGAACCGAGGATGGAAAGTGGAGGTGATGGAATACACGCCCACCGGCAACGGCTGCAAGTTTGGTTCGCTCTACATAAAGGGCGAAGGCGCATACTCCCTGTTCCGCGATGAGGGCGGCGTGCACCGCGTACAACGCGTGCCGGATACGGAAGCGTCGGGCCGCGTGCATACGTCCACCTGCACCGTCGCGGTCATCGCCGAGGTGGACGAGGTGGACGTTAAAATCAACCCCGCGGATTTGCAGCTTGAAACCTGCCGCGCCGGCGGCCACGGCGGGCAGAACGTCAACAAGGTGGAAACCGCCGTGCGCATCATCCACGTTCCCACCGGCATAGTCGTACAGTGCCGGCAGGAACGTTCGCAGGGGCAAAACCGCGAGCGCGCTATGCAGATGCTGCGCGCCAAACTCTCCGCCATCAACGAGGAAAACCGCCACAAGGAACTGGCCACCGAACGCAAAAGCCAGGTCGGCACCGGCGACCGTTCCGAAAAAATCCGCACCTACAATTTCCCCCAGAACCGCGTCACCGACCATCGTCTGGAACAGTCCTGGTACAACATAGAGGAACTGATGGACGGGGCTATGGAGCCTATTTTCGAAGCGCTTAAGAAAGCGCGCGTGGACGCAAAACTAAAAGAACTGGATCAGCGATGACCGGCTGGACGGCAGGAAAGCTTTACGCCCGCGGGCGCGAAATGCTGCAAGCCAAATCAATAGACGAAGCGGAGCAGAACAGCGAGTGGCTGCTGTCCCATGTCTGCGGCATGGGCCGCATGGAGCTGCGCGCGTTCGCCGATACCGCCGTCAGCGACGAAAAAGCGGGGCATTTTTTCACCCTTATAAGCATGAAGGTGCGCGGCTGGCCGCTGGCCTATCTGACCGGCGAGCAACCGTTTATGGACATGAGCCTGCGCGTAAATCCGGCGGTGCTTGTTCCCCGTCCGGAGACCGAGGGGCTTGTCCGGCTCGCGCTGGACACGCTGGAAAAACAGGATAAAAAATCCCCCAGGCTGCTCGATATCGGGACCGGCAGCGGCTGCATAGCCTGCGCGCTGGCAAAACATCTGCCCGCCTCAAAAGTTGTGGCGGTGGAGGCGTCGCGCCCGGCGCTTGAAACGGCGCAGCTAAACGCGGGACTGCTGGGTTTGGACGACAGGATTTCTTTCGTGCAGGGCAGCTGTTTTGAAAATATTGAAGGGACTTTCGACGCGATAGTCACCAACCCGCCGTATATCCCGACGGGAATGATAGAGGCGCTCGACTCCGAGGTGCGCTGCGAGCCGCTGATAGCGCTCGACGGCGGCGCGGACGGCATGGACTGCGTTAACACGATAACCTCCCGGGCCCACAAATTCCTGTCCGCGGACGGGTTCATAGCGTTTGAAATCGGCTATAATCAAAGTAACGACGTGCGCGCGCTGCTTGAAAAAACAGGCGCGTATAAATCTGTGCGCACGGTTGCGGACGATTTCGGGCACAACCGTTACGTGCTCGGGGAAAAGTAAAGCATGGATAGATTTAAAATCACCGGCGGCGGCCCGCTCAAGGGCGAAGTAACCGTCAACGGTTCAAAAAACGCCGCGCTGCCGGTGCTTGTGGCATCGCTGCTGACCGACGAACCTTTCGAGGTGTCGCGACTGCCGCTGCTGCGAGACATACGCACCACGTTCCGCATACTGGAAGCCCTAGGCAAAAAAATCGATTACGAAAACGACCGCGCGGTGATCACCTCGGCGGGACAGCTTTCCACCAGCGCGCCTTACGACCTGGTAAAGCAGATGCGCGCCTCTAACCTCGTGGCAGGGCCTCTGGTTGCGCGCTTTAAGCACGCGCGCGTGCCGCTGCCCGGCGGCTGCGCCATAGGGCTGCGCCCGATGGACATCCATCTTTCGGCTTTCGAGAAACTCGGCGCGACGGTAGCCACCGAACAGGGCGACATAGTGCTTACCGCAAAAAAACTGCGCGGCGCGCACATAAAATTCCCGTTCCCAAGCGTGGGCGCTACGGAAAACATTATGATGTGCGCGGCGCTGGTGCCGGGAACTACCGTGATAGAAAATCCGGCGCTGGAGCCTGAGATAGCCGATCTGGCGCTGTGCCTAAACGAAATGGGCGCGGACGTAAAACTTTCGCACAAGACCATAACAATAACCGGGAAAGAAGCGATGCACGGCGCTAAACACCGCGTCACCGCCGACCGCATAGAGGCGGGCACCTATCTTATAGCCGTGGCGTCCGGCGGCGGCCGCGCAAAAATACGCGGCTGCGTGCCGGGGGATTTGAAGGCGCTGCTCTCCGCACTGGAAAAATCCGGCGCAAAAATATCCGTAAACGGCGACTGCATCGAGATAACCGGCCCCGCACGTCCCAAACCGGTGAGCATAACCACAAAACCGCATCCCGGATTCCCGACGGATTTGCAGGCGCCGTGGATGGCCTACATGTGCCGCGCGAAAGGGCTATGCCGCATACGCGAAACCATTTTTGAAAACCGCTTCATGCACGCCGCCGAGCTGGCGCGCATGGGCGCCAACATTCTAGTGAAAGGCAACACCGCTTATATCCGCGGCGTCGAGCGGCTGTCGGGGGCGATTGTAATGTCCTCCGACCTGCGCGGCGGCGCCGCGCTGGCGCTGGCCGCGCTCTCCGCGAACGGCGGTACCGAGATACAGCGCGTCTACCACATAGACAGGGGATACTTCCGGCTCGAAGAAGGACTGCGCGGGCTGGGGGCAAAAATGCTGCGCGAGCATATAAAGGAGTGAGGGTATGGGAATTGACGAACAGACGAAAACCGTCGCCGAGATAAAAAGTCTGCTGCTGGAGGCTATGCCGCAGGGCGAGGATTCGCTGTGGCAGGCTTTCATACAGGCGCTGTGCAAAAACCTGCATTGCGAGGCGGCCAGCTATTTCAGCGCGGACGACGAGCACCGGCTGCTTACGCTGCGCTTTGCGGCGGGCAACTGCGCCGAAGATCTTACCAATCTAACCTTCGGCTACAAGGGCATAGTGGGCGAGGTTGCGCTCCAGAGAAAGACTTTGCTGGTGAACAATGTGGAAAAGGATCCGGCTTTCTGCAAGGCCGTGGACAAAGCCAGCGGTTTCAAGACACGCGCCATACTGTGCGTCCCCATTCTGCACGGCAAGCTGCTGCTGGGCGTGCTGGAACTGCTAAACCCGGATTGCGGCGCATTCTCCGACACGGACAGGACGATAACGGAGCAGATTTGCGCCGAGGCGGCGAAAATAGTCGGCGAAATGCATTCCGCCTCCAACTAAACTATAAACGACATCATGGATTTTCAGCAAGCATGTGAAGCGGTGCTGGCACGCCAGCACATAAAAAAGTCTCCGTCTTTTTCAGCGATACTTAAATGCCTCGAACGCCTCGGCAATCCGCACCGCGGGCTGCGCGCCGTGCATGTTGCCGGCACCAACGGCAAGGGCTCGGTCTGCGCGCTTACAGCCGCCGCGCTTACGGCAAGCGGCGCAAAAACCGGCATGTTCACGTCACCGCATCTTTTGGATATCCGCGAACGCATAATGGTGGACGGCGAGATGATATCGCGCGCGGAGTTCGCTCAGGCGGTGGCGAACACGCTTGCAGCCGAACCTGGTGTGCCGGAAAAACTCACTTTCTTTGAAATCCTGACCTGCGCCGCATTCCTGCATTTCAAAAGACGCGGCGTCGATGCAGCGGTTATGGAAACCGGCATAGGAGGCAGGCTGGACGTCACCAATATCCTAGAAAATCCCGCGCTGTGCATAATAACCTCCATTTCACTGGACCATGTGCAGATGCTTGGCGACACGGTGGAAAAGATAGCTTTCGAGAAAGCGGGCATAATGAAGAAGGGGGTTCCCTGCGTCTGCGGCCCGCTGCCCTCTACGGCTGAAACCGTCATGGCGGCAAGAGCCGGCGAATGCGGCGCGCCGCTGACGCTGCTCAGGAAAAGCGACGCATTCGCCCCGGTTGAAACCGACTGGGAACACGGCCGGTCCGAAATAAAATCCCCGCAGGGCAAAACATACACGCTGGCGCTGCTGGGAGAGACGCAGTCGGTCAACGCCGCGATAGTTTCGCAAGCAGTAGAGATACTCAATACGCGGGGATTTGCGATAACGGACGCACATCTGCGCCGCGCTTTTGCAACTGTTAACTGGCCTGCCCGTTTCCAGGTACTCCACAGCGGCGGCACCACATGGATACTAGACGGAGGGCACAACGAAGAAGCGGCCGCCGGTTTTGCGCGCGCATTCTCCGCCTCGCCTTTCTCGCTTAAGCGCCCGATCTTTATAATCGGGGTAATGGCCGACAAGGACTATCGCGCCATACTGCGGGAACTTGCCCCGCTCCTGAACCGCGTGATAGCCACAAAACCAGCCTCGCCGCGCGCGCTGGACCCGATGGCGCTGGCAGACGCGGTGGCCGAGGCCGCTCCTGACGCCGACATACAGGTGGAATCCTCGCTTGAAAACGCAATATGCGCCGCGCAGGAAGCAGGTACGGCAGTCATAATAGGCTCTTTCTATCTTGCAGGAGCGGCGATTCCACTCCTGAAAAGTAATGCAATAACGGCGGGAAAGTGTTAAAATAATGGCAAGGGTGAGCCAATGGCACAGGAAGGCGACGATTTGAACAAACCGCAGGAAACGCAAACCGGGCAAGCCCCGGTTCCTTCAGTTCCCCCTCCGCCCCCGCAGCCGGAAACGCCGGAGGAGTTGCGCCGCCGTCTGGCTGAAACCGAAAAACGCCTTTCCGAAGAGAAAGAAAAAGTCCTGATGGCCGACGTGCGCAGCAAGCAGGAAGAAGCCTTCGCGGCGCATGTGGAAGCCTCCCTAAAAGATATCCAGCAAAAAATGCAGCGCGACAAGCGCGAAAAAGAGATAGAGGAGGAGCGGGCGCAGCTGCGCGAAAAAGTGCGCGAGCTCGACAACCGCCTCATCGCCGAGCGCGAGTCCTGGGTGCAGATACTGCGCACGCAGTTGCAGCAGGCTCCGCAGCAAAAGCAGGACGCGCCGTCGCCGGTCGAAACCGCGATACTGACTCGCCTCGAATCGCTTGAACAGAAATGGGGAGGAGCGGAGAAGCCCCAGCCGGCGCAGCCGCAAGCGCCTGCGCCGGACCGCATAGACCGGCTGGAAAACGAGCTGTTGCGCGCCGCACGGGAAAAGGAAGCAGTAACAAACGAGCTCAACCGCATCAAAGAAACATTCTCCAAACTGGAGCGCCAGAGCGTATTTCTGGAACAGATTTCTTCCGTAGTGGTCAACCTGCGAGACACGGTTGACCGCATGTCGCGCCAGCAATCCCCTTTCACCCTGCCGCTCTCGCCGCAACCGCCGCAATTCCCCGCGCAGATGCAGGCGGCTCCGCAGTCCTATGCCGAACAGAAACTGAAGGAACAGCTCGCCGCAGCCGACCAGACCGCGCAACAGCAGGACGCAGTACTGGCCAAGGCCGAGCAGGACAAGCTGCGCGCGATAAACGGGCTTATGCGCCTCAAGCGCGGCCTGATGCGCATGAAGGCCGTCAATGTCGCGCTGGAACGCGAACTGCGCGCGCTGCACGAGGAAAAAACCAAATCCGACGCGCTTGCCCAAGCCAACGCCGAGCAGGCCGACAAACTGCGCTCCACGCTTGAAACCAAGCAGACCGAGATTGTAGATCTCAGCAAGGCAGTAGAGGAGCAGCACTCGCGCGCGACCACGCTTGAAACCGAACTTTCCCGTATACGCACCGACCATCAGACCAAGACGGCCGAGCTTACGCAGATGCTCTCCTCCCAGTCCGAGGAGTTCACAAAACGCATAGAGGAGCTGGAAGGGCTGTCCACTTCCACAAAAGAGGAACTGGTAAAATCGCAGGCGGCCGGCGCCGAATTGCAGCAGAAGCTGGAAGAACTGGAGCGCGCAAAAGACGCAGCGCAGGCGCAGCATATTTTGCAGCTACAAAACGAGGCTTCGGCGAAGAAAGCGCTGGAAGCCGGACTCGCGCAGGCCAACGCCGAAATGGCGCAGACACAGGACAACCTGCGCAAGACCGAGACCGAAAAGAAATCCGCCCAGATGGAAAACCTGCGGCTCTCCGCCGAGCAGAAACGGCTGGGCGACGCGCTGACCAAATCCCAGTCCGAGCAGGCCGCGCTGGCCTTCAAGATTTTCAAGGCTGAAAACGAGACAAAAAACATCGCAAAGCAAAAGCAGCTCCTGGACCTGATGCTGACGCAGATGCGCGCCAAGTCGGAAAAAGACCAGGGCCAGATACAGGAATTGCAGACCAGGTATTCCGACGTGGAAACCCGCTACTCCAAATTGCAGGCAACGCTGTCGCTGGAACTGGAAAAAGCCGCGCGCACCGAGTCCGAGCTGAAGGACCTCCTCGCTCAGGAGACCGCGGTTTCCTCCGAACTGAAAACCCGTCTCGAGCGCTATGAAGGCATGGCAAAGAGCATGCTCCAGCGCGTGCGCTGGACATTGTCCGGCAAGATATCCAAATAATCCCCCTCTTTCGAGGAAAACCCACATCATGAACAAACTCAACATAGCCGTTTTTTACGGCGGCAAGTCCACTGAACACGAAGTCTCGCTGCATTCCGCCGAAACAGTAGGCGCGCTTTTGTCGCCTGAAAAATACAATGTTTATCCGATATACGTTACGCGCGAGGGCCGCTGGCTTTTGCAGTCCAAATGCGGCGTTACCGACGCGTCCGCGCAGGAAGTAATGCCGATTCTGCACGGCGACGCGCACCTGCGCTGCGGTGCAAAGGAAATAAAGCTCGACGCCGCTTTCCCGATAATCCACGGTTCCTACGGCGAGGACGGCACATTGCAGGGGCTTTTCGAACAGATGGACGCGGCCTATGTGGGCTGCGGGGTGCTGGCGTCGGCGATAGGGATGGATAAGGAAATTTCAAAGCGCATCGCAGCGCTGCACGGACTTCCGGTGCTGCCGCATATCGCGCTTGAAAAAGACGTTAAATATGACATCGCCGCGCTGAAAACAAAAACAGGCGAATGGGGCTATCCGGTTTTTGTGAAGCCGGTCACGCTCGGTTCGTCGGTAGGCGTGACCCGCGTGGAAACGCCTGAGAAACTGGATGAGGCGATAAAATACGCCTTTAAATTCGACACCCGCGTGATGATTGAAAAAGGCGTGGACCATGCGCGCGAAGTGGTTTGCGGCGTGCTGGGGGCGGGAGAAGGGACTCGCGCCTCCAAATGCGGCGAGGTGCGACCGAAACATGAATTTTACGACTATAACGCCAAATATATAGACCCGGACGGGATGAGCCTCGTTATCCCGGCCGACATAAAGCCTGCGATAGCCGGGGCGATGCAGCGCCACAGCGTGGAATTCTTCCGCGCGATACGCGGTTCTGGACTGGCGAGGATAGACTACTTGCTATCCAAAAGCGGCGACGAATTCTACTTCTGCGAAATAAACACCATCCCCGGTTTCACGTCGCACAGCCTGTATCCGCGATTATGGCAGGCTACCGGCATAGAGCCGCAAGCCGTGGTGGACGAGCTTGTGGCGATTGCCATAGCGACAAAAAAAGAGCGCAAGGCGCTGCTCCTCAAACCGGAACACGCGCTCTGCTGAACCGCTTTTACAAACGGGAAACCGCCGGGGCATCCCGGCGGTTTTTATTTGCAGTCCTTTGGATAACACCGCAAATTACGGACAAGTTCCAAATCTTTTCTTATTTTTTAGATATTGTTATCGCATGGAAACCGGAGAACTCTATACGAAAAGACTGGGAATCTTCCCCGGGTTTGGAAATAGTGACGTCCATCTCAGTCTCGTTCAAAAGTTCCGGGGAAACCGTGCGCTGTTCAAACATCCCGCTTGTCAGTTTTGCATCATTTACGCTTACCTGATAACCCTGACGCTCAAGTTCCGCACAGATAATGCACAGTATATGCTTTGTGGTATCCGCCTCTTCCAGCGCCCTGAACAGTTTTTCAACATTCATAAGTCACCCCCTAACCCTATCTAGTATAGCGTTTCCCAGCTATTTTTCCAGTGTTTTTTTAACGTTTGCGAAAGCAACCGGACGGAACGACTGTTTTGACTGATATCGGAGGAAACATTACAGCCAGGGCTTGAACAGATGTGCAAAGCTGAGCTTTATGCCCATCAGTATATTGGTGGCGGCATAATCTGTGAATTTGCCCTCCAACCGGTAGAAATCGAAATAGGGGCCTATCGTAAGGCTTGCGCCCACCGGGGCTGAAAGCTGGAGTTTGGCCTCCAACTGGGTTAACACGTCGGTGCCGGTATCGGAAGGCGTCCTGATAAAATCTCGGAAATAGCCGCTGGCGTCGAAAGTCATGGCGCTGTGCGGCAGCTTTACCTCCACCGAAGCGCCGGTTTCCCAAGCATACTGGGTTTTTACATTGCTGGAATAAGTACAGTTAAGCTGCGGAACCAGCGCAAAATAAAGTTCCTTTATATTCGTCCCTTCGAAAAGCTTTATGCCGCCCTTACCGCGAATTATTTTAGTGAGCGCGACGTCGGAGGAACTGGGCGTGAACTGCGTTTCGTAGGAAAGGTTCGCAAACGGCCCCATCACCACCGGGCCGAACGGTTTTGAAAATTTATAGCCGGAGTAGAGATATTCGTTCTCGAAAAGTATCGTGTTGGCGCTTACGCTGGTGGTCTGGGCGGCGTTGAGCGGTCGCAGCATTATCTCGCCGTACTCCATAGACACGCCGTCCGTGAGCGTGACGCGGTCCCTGTAATATTCAGAATAAAACTTGAATATCCCGTGTACGTAGGTCTGGCTTGTATACTTAAGCGTGGAGTCCGAAAAGCTCGAATAGAACTGCGAGTTGTCCACCTGCAGGTCCGACATTTCAAGCGATGCGGCGCGCAGATTAAGCCGCCATATCGCGCGGGCCTTGGGTTTATTTTCAACAAGCTCCCTGAGGCCGAAGTCATACTCATTCTGCGCCTCGTCATAAAAATGGCGGTACAGCGAGGCATAATCGCCGCGCGCCGCGCTGGCGTCGGCCTCCGCGTCCGCCACTGCGGACACGGAACGTTTAGCGCGTGCGCGCATATAGCGCGCATAAAGTCCGTCCGCGAGAGATTCCGAATCCGCGCGCATGGCAGACAGTTTTCCTATCACGGCGCCCGCCATGGTAAACCCGGCGGGCGAAGCATTCTTTATATCCTTGAGCGCGGAAATTATCTCGGTATCCCTGGCGAGCCCCTCCGGCAGCGCTATCTTGTAAAGCTCAGAGGAATTGATATCCATCCCGCCTATCTTGCCGTCGGATGAAACGCCGGAGGCCGCCAGATAGTAATCGTAGGCATAGTTGTGGCTGTCGGACGATGAGAAATCGGTTTTCTCTATAAGTTTCTTTATATCGGCGCCGCTAAGCCAGCCGGTTATTATGTTCTGGTCCGGCTCCAGCCAGGTGCGCAGCAGCGAGGCCTGCACGGCGTTTAGCACCTGAAGGAACTGCGGCCTGATACGCACGAAGGAGACCTCCGCGCTGCTTTTCTCCCTTATCACCGCCGCCGCCAGATTGTAGATATCGAAACTGGAATAATAGACCTTGTCGGTATTCTCCGGCCAGAGCTTGCGCGCAGGGGGCAGCAGATAATTCTTGCTGGAGAACATGCCGGTGAACATGCGCCGCGTATACTGCGAATACGCGTTTTCTCCCTGCTCCAAACCGGCAAGCGCGCCCTCGTCCTCCTCCAGATGCAGTGGTGTGACGGACAGCGGAGAACGCATATAATCCACGCGCAGCAGGCTGGGCGCGGCGCTGTTACGTTCGGCAATATAAAACGGCTTTAAATGCGCCTCGGCATGCCAGTCGGCGAAATCCAGCGACGATTTTTTGAAACTGGCCGAATGAGAAGGCAGCGCCAGCATGGCTATGTCCACGCCGCGCACCTGACCGAGCAGATTGTACGTCTCTTCCATCTGGAGGTGGGAAACCAGCACGACAAAATCCACCGTGTACGTGCTGCGCAGCACTGAAACCGCGTCCCTGGCCGCCGAAACGTAGTCCTGCTCCGCGTGTATGGCGGCCGTAGTGTCCGAACCGGAGGCCATTACCGGCGGAATTATGGACAGAAAGCCTATCCTTATTCCGCCGCGCGAGATAACCGCATATTTCTGGAACGGGACAAAAGTCCCGTTAGGCGCGGCCACATTGGTGCATAAAAACTGGGGGCCCGAAATCCCGGTTTTAGGCACCGGAGAGAAAGACACCGCATCAGTGGATACCGCAACGGCAGTCGCCGTGGAAAAAAGCATGGCGGATATCTCGGACAGATCGCTGGGCTCAAACGCCACCACGTCCGGCCTTGTCGCCGCATAATAAGCGGAAAGAGCTGCGGTATCAAGTCCTACCGGCTCGTAATAAGCCGCGCCTCCGTTGTCCAAAATAATTGTGGATGAATCCTTTGAAAGCACATAGTCCAGCGCCGCTTGCGAGCCTCCAAGCCCGCCCATAATCCTGTCCAGCACGGTAAGCACGGTGCCGCGTCCGTTCACGGTTATATAATAGCGCGTTAAAACAGCCGGGCCCCATTTGGACTGGGGATCATAACCGTCGCCCGAGGCTATCTCCGCTATGCCGCCGTCGGCGAGATCGGCTACGCCCACCTGAAGCGAGGAGGATGAAACCTCCACCGCGGCAATACCTCCGGCGGACGCAAAGGCTTTTTTATATATGACGTCCGTTAACGAATCATCCACCACAGGATACTGTATGAACACGGAATTGGCCGTTATAACCGCCTGCGCCGACGCGAAAAAAGACGCGTCCGGCTCGGCGGACGACAACGCAGCAAGCGTCATGTGCCCCGGCATGTGCAGCAGATATCCCGCATTCTTGACGTATGAAAATTCGTGTTCCACCTTGTCCACATGCACGGTGGCAGAGGATTTGGCCAGCATTTCCTCCACCGGTTTTATGAGGCCGGGAGGAGTATGTGTGAAATCGTCGTAATAGGCTATGCGAAAAGACCGGACCGCCGGCTCCTGCGCACGCAGGCAGGAAGGCAAAAAGCATGCGGCAATAAAAATGAGGGGCAGCGATAGTTTCCGCGTTATGGGATTGTAATTCATCTGTGGGTAATTACCAGCCGTTGCCGATACGCTCTATGAGCAGCTCCGGCAGATTGACCCGGCGCATCGTCTCCTGCGTGGACTCTATCGGGTAATCCAGCCGGAAGAGCTCGAAAGTACCTGTCACAGTGTCGAAAACGCCGCATGAAGCGCGCGGGTTGCGGTCGCGCGGCTGGCCCACCGAGCCCGCGTTGAAAACGTAGCGCATGCCCTTTTCCACCGTCACCTTCTCGCTGTGATAGAGCATGTTCACCATCGGGAAACGCACTCCCTGACGCGCCATAACCAGCGGCACATGGCTGTGGCCCACAAAGCAGACCGTGGTGTTCCAGTGCTCGGCGTTTTCCAGAAACTGCTCGCCGGTCAGCATGTATTCCTCGGCCGGGTTCTTGGGCGAACCGTGCACCATGGTTATATCGTCGAAAACAAGCGAAAGCGGGAGCGACTCAAGATACGCAAGGGAACGGGGAGACAGCTCCTTGCGCGTGAAATCTATCGCCTGCGACGCGCAGGAATTGAACCAGTCCAGCGGCAGCCTGCCCAGCACCGCCATGTCGTGGTTGCCTATCACGCATTTTACGCCGGGCAGCGAGGAGACCAGCTCCACGCATTCGTTGGGCTGCGGACCGTAGCCGACCAGGTCGCCGCAGCAGATATACGCGTCGACATGGTAGGCAAAAAGTTTTTTCAGCACGACGCGCAGGGCTTCGTAGTTGCCGTGCACGTCGGAGAACACCCCGTAAATCATGTTACTCCCGGGACGCGAATTCCCCCGTCACCGCAGCCATGGACGGTATGAGCGGCTGGTTGCTGGCTGTCGAGTCCTTTTTGAGCGCGACCGACATCACCTTGGACACGCCCTGCTCTTCCATAGTGACGCCGTAAAGCACGTCGGCCGATTCCATAGTGCGCTTGTTGTGCGTGATTATTATAAACTGCGTGGTGGAGGCGAACTCTTTTATGAGCCCCACGAAACGTTCCACATTGGCCTCGTCCAGCGGCGCGTCCGCCTCGTCCATAATGCAGAACGGAGAGGGGTTGACGCAGAAGAAGCTAAACAGCAGCGCCAGCGCGGTAAGCGCCTTTTCGCCGCCGGACATCGACGAGATGCTTTGCAGTTTCTTGCCGGGCGGCTGCGCCATTATTTCGACGCCCGTTTCCAGCAGATTGTCCGGCAGCGTCAGTATCAGGTCGGCCTCGCCGCCGACGAAAAGCGTCTGGTAAATGCGGCGGAAATGGTCGCGCACCTGATCGTAGGTGTGGCGGAAATTCTCGCGCGTAGTGGCGTTGATGCGCGCTATCGCGGCCTTAAGATCGTTTTTGGCCTGCTCAAGGTCGTTTATCTGGGTGCGCAGGAACTGGTCGCGCGCGGAAAGCGCGTCGTACTCCTCCGGAGCTGTCATGTTGACCGCGCCCATGTTCTCCAGGCGGCGGCGCAGCATCTTGACGCGTTCGAGATCCACCTCGACGCCGGAATATTTCATGCGCGCCTCTTCCATCGTGGTCTGCCAGTTCTCCTGAAGGTTGCGCAATTCCTCCTCGCGCTTGGAAGTGTGCGAGTTTATCTGTATTTCGAGATCGTGCGCCTGCATCTGCAAAGTGTTGAGCTCTTTTTTGAATACATCCGCGCTCTTTGTTTTTTCGTCGAATTCGCCCTTGAGGGAGGTCAGTTCCTCGCGCAGTTTGGTCTCGCTGACTTCCAGTTCGGCCAGCGCGTCGCGCTGCGTGGAAAGCTTGGCCTGCGATGCAAGCTTCATCTCGGCGCTTTCTTCTATCCTGTCCTGAGCCTGCACGCGCTGGGAGGCGCGCTTTTCAAATCCCTGCATTATCTCGGAAAGCGCGGACGAAACGCCGCGCAAATCCGCTTCCAGCGAATTGCGCTGCCCGCGCAGTTCGGAAAGGCCGCGGTTGGTTTCCTCGCGGCGGGCCTTGAGCGCGGAGGACTGCTCCTGCAACTGCTGGCGCAGGTTCTTGATGTTTTCTATCTCGGCGCGCAGCCTTTCCTGCTCCTTCTGGCAATTGACCATTTCCTCGCCGATGCGCGCGAGTTCGGCCTGCGTCTTGTCGCGCCGCTCCATGAGCCCGGTCTTTTCCTGCGACATAAGGCTCATACTCTCGTCGAGTACGCCGAGCGACTGTTCCCTGGACGCAAGCTCGGCGGCAAGCGCGCTCTCTTTTGAAATTTCCTCGCCGAGCGCCGCGTTGTTTGATGCCAGTTCGGACTCGACAAGCTGCAACTCCTCTATCACGCCTGCGGACGAGGCGGAAAGTTCGGTCTCAAGCTTTTGCTCGGTCTCAAGCCCGAGACGCACATCCTCCTGCTGTCCGCGATAAGCCTGCGTGGACTGCACGCTGTCGGCTCCGGCAACCAGCCAGAATTTGCCCTCGACAGAGGAACCCTGCGCGCGGCAGCCGCCGAGCAGCAGCGATATTATGTTTTCAAGTTCCGGAGGATACTGGATACGCGATTTAAGGCTGTCGGCGCAGCCGTCAGGTGAAACCGGCGGCACGGCGGAAAGGGCTATAAAACGGCAGCGGGCATTGCCGTGCGCACGCACGGTTTCGGCGGCGCGGCGCGCGGTGTCGAGCGTATCGCAAAGCACCGCGTCCAGAAATTCGCCCATCGCCTCTTCCGCCAGCATCCTGTCCGCTTCCTGAATATGAAGCTGTTTTCTAAGCGTGCCCCGGCAGCCGTCCACGGAGGACGCCGCCTGCGCGCCGACCCAGTAAGGGTCTTTCTCGGCCTGCGCCAGCAGCATTTCCATAGTCGCGTTAAGCGCGGCCTTTTTGCTGCGGCAGGATGAAATCTTCTCGGCCAATTCGGCCTGCCTGGACGTCAAAGCGGATTTCTGCGTCTGGAAACTTTCGATATTCGCGCGCAGTTCGGCCAGCTTTGCGCGGCGTATTTCCAGTTCGGAACGCAGTGTGTTGATGACTGCCTCCAGCTCTGTATGCTGCCCCTGCGCTTTCTGGAATTCCTTTTCGAGATTTATCAAATCCTCATTATCATGGCTGAGCGCGGACTGCCGGAGCGACAGCCGGTTGGAGCATTCCATCTGCGCCTGCGAGGCCCTCATCAAATCCGCGTTGGCCTTGTCCGAAGCGGACATGGAAGCGTTTATCTCCGCATCAAGCTCTCCGATGCGGGAATTGACGCTGTCGTACTCCTCCTGCAGCGGCATGGTGCGGTCCACCAGCGAAGTTATCTGCGCGCGGATTTTTTCCACCTGCGGCTCCAACTCCGCCTTGCGCGCATTGGAAAGGGAATCGTCCTTGTCGAAATCCGCAAGCTGCGATGTCATAACTGAAGTCATCGTATCGCACTGCTGGATATCGCCTTCAAGGCGGCCCAGTTCGTATTTTATCGTCGCGATTTTTTCGCTGAACTGCGCTGTCTCGGCCTGCTTGTGCGTCAAATTTAAATTGAGCGCGGCCACTTCGCCTTCCAGCATGGAGACTTTCGCGCTTTTATCGGAAATCTGTTCGTTGAGCGGGTTAAGCTGGGCGGTGGAAGCGGTTATCGTCTCCTCGTGCCTTTTAATCTCCAGCAACGCCAGCGCTATTTCGCTTTCGCGCAGCTCCTCGCGGTTCTTCTGGTAAAGACGCGCCTTGCGCGCCTCGGCGTCCAGTTTTTTTATCTGCTCTTCTATCAGCACCACGGAATCCATAAGCCGGGCCAGATCCTGATCCACTTTTTCCAGCTTGCGCTGCGCTTCGTCGCGCTTTGCTTTATACTTGGAAACGCCCGCGGCTTCCTCGAAAAGCTCCCTGCGCTGCTCGGGACTGGAGGACAGGACGAATTCCACGCCGCCCTGGTCGATGATGGCGTAGCCCTCGCCGCCTATGCCGGTGTCAAGGAAAAGGTCGCGCACGTCGCGCAGACGGCACTGGACTTTATTGAGAAAATATTCGGATTCGCCGGAGCGGAATATGCGCCGGGTGACGGTCACTTCGGAGAAATCCAGCGGAAGGCGCTTGCTGGCGTTGTCGAAAATCATGTTGACTTCCGACATATTGGTCGGCTGGCGTTTGGCGGTGCCGTTGAAAATTATGTCCACCATCGACGCGGAACGCAGCGATTTCCACGACATTTCGCCTATGCACCAGCGTATGGAATCCACCACGTTGGATTTGCCGCAGCCGTTGGGACCGATGACGCAGGTTATGCCGGGTTTAAGCTCCAGCCGCACCTTGTCCGCAAACGATTTGAAACCCGCCACTTCCAAAGCCTTTAGGTACATTAATTTCTCCGCGCAAGGGCGCGAATGCCCTTATATATAAAATTTAAAGTATTTAAATGTTATCATTTCCCGTTTTGTGTAGTCAAAAGGATGGAAAGGGCAGACAAAGCGCAGGCGGCAGGCCTTAAAGCCTGCCGCCGCATAATAAGCAGTGAAATATTCAGTTGCGCATGGAAGTCATTGTCAGCACCGCGCAATGCCCGGCTATCCTGTGTATGCAACTGACGAAAAGCCCGCCATGCTCGGCAAGCGGCAGGAATTTATCCAGCACTATGTAAAACTCATCCGGGTCCAGCATACCGGAACACTTCTCCCGCGCCGCTTCGTCCACAAAAACAACGTCGCCTATCATTATGCGTCCGCCGTCCGCAAGCAGCCCGGAAAGCTCGTTTAAAAGCCTTACCTTGGCGGCATCGGTCAGATGATGTATGGAATATGTAAGCGTGATAAGGTCATAGCGCACCCCGCGCAACGATTGCGGCAGCGGTTTGGCAAAATCATGCAGCACAAACTCTGCTTCCGGCAGCCGCGCACGCGCTTTCTCTAGCATTCTTTCGGAAAAATCCAGCCCGACAACCTTAGAACCGGATTTGCAGAACCGCTCCGCCAGCACGCCGCTGCCTATGCCTATGTCCAGCACCGATTTGCCTTGCGGCTGCGGCAGTGAACGGAATATGAAATCCAGCACTTCGGTGTACTTCTCAAAAAGACTTCCCGGCGCATCATGTTTCGCCGCGTCATAAGTATCAGACCACTTATCGAAACCTTCGCTGTCCATTATTCCCATGAAAATCTCCCGAGTACAAGCATTGATGGAAATAATAGAGCAACTTTTATGCCACGGCGTATGAATAAAAAAACGGCCGGTCCCTTTCAGGACCGGCCGCATCACGATTCGATAAAACCTAATCTTCCTCGCCTTCCTCCGCCTCGGGCTTGTTGGAACGGCGGCGCAGGTGATGCTCAAGTATTTTCTTGCGCAGCCTTATGGACTTGGGCGTTATTTCCACAAGCTCGTCGGGAGCGATATATTCTATCGCCTGCTCCATCGACATAATGCGCGGCGGGGTAAGCACCATAGCCTCTTCGGCAGCCTTGGTGCGCATGTTGGTGAGCTTTTTGGTCTTGCACGGATTGACAACAAGGTCGTTGTCGCGGGAATTCTGGCCGACTATCATCCCCGGATAAACGGTTACGCCGATACCCATGAACATCTCTCCGCCGTCCTGCAGGCTGTAGAGCGCATAGGCCGAGGTTTCTCCCGGCTCCTTGGCGATGAAAACGCCGTTGCGGCGCAGAGGCTGCGTGCTGACTCGCGGGTAATAGCCGTGGAAACTGTGGTGCATGATGCCGGTGCCGCGCGTTGCCGTAAGGAATTCGGACTTAAAACCGATAAGAGAGCGCGACGGTATCATGTACTCAAGCCTCAGTCTGTCAGTGCCTTCGCTGCCCATGTTTTCAAGCTTTGCGCCGCGGGGACCGAGCAGTTCGTAAACCGCGCCCTGATTGGCCGAGAAGATATCCAGTATCAGGTATTCCATAGGTTCGAGCACCTTGCCGTCTTCCTCCTTGAAAATCACTTCCGGAGCGGAAACGGCCATTTCGAAACCTTCGCGGCGCATCGTCTCGATAAGGATGGTAAGGTGCAGCTCGCCGCGGCCTGAAACTTTGAATTTCCCCTCGCCGGGCAGTACTTCAAGCTTTAGACCGACATTGGTGCGCGCTTCCTTTTCCAGACGCGCCTGTATATGGCGGCTGGTGACGAACTTGCCTTCGCGTCCGGCTAGCGGGCTGTCGTTTACCAGCACTTCCATGGATATGGTCGGTTCGTCTATGGAGAGCGGGTCCAGCGGCTGCGGGTCGGCGGCGGTACACAGCGTGTCGCCCACATTGACGCCGTCGAGCCCCGCTACGGCCACTATGTCTCCGGCCTGCGCCGTCTCGACTTCCTGACGGGCGAGGCCCACAAATTTTTCTATGCGCACGGCCTTGCACGGCGCCAGTCCGCCTGCCGGTTTTACCAGCACGAGACTTTCTCCGCGCTTTATGTTGCCGCTTATTATGCGCCCTATGCCTATCTGCCCGACGAAATTGCTGTGGTCAAGCATCGTAATCTGCATCTGCAGCGACTTGTCCGGATTGGCCAGCGGAGCAGGCACGTGGCGCAGTATCGTTTCAAACAACGGCTCCACGTCCTTGCCGGTTGTGGCCTCCTTGAGGGTGGCCCAGCCGGCTTTCCCGGAAGCGTATAACACAGGGAAATCAAGCTGCGGATCGGTAGCGCCGAGATCGATGAACAAATTGAAAACCGCGTTTAGCGCCGCGGCAGGATTGATGTTCGGCCGGTCCATCTTGTTGATGACCACTATCGGTATAAGTCCCAGCGAAAGCGCCTTGCGCAGCACGAAGCGGGTCTGCGGCATCGGGCCGTCCACCGCGTCGACGAGCAGTATCGCGCTGTCCACCATCTGCAGTATGCGCTCCACCTCGCTGCCGAAATCGGCGTGGCCGGGGGTGTCGACGATATTGATGATATGGTTTTTGTAAGGCACCGAGGTGCATTTGGCGAGGATGGTTATCCCTCGTTCGCGCTCGAGCGGGTTGGAATCCAGCACGGCTTCCTGCACCTGGTCTTCCTTCACGGTGAACGAACCGGTGAATTTGAGCATCGCGTCGACCAGCGTAGTCTTGCCGTGGTCCACGTGGGCTATCATTGCTATGTTGCGTACGTCCTTGCGGCGTTGTTCCATAATGGGTTAATCCTGAACGAATTCCGTGCTGTTCCGCGGTATTTGCAAATTTGCGTTGCGGCGGGACGGGGTAATTGCTGTGGTATTTATATTATATGATTTTACCGGCCTTGACGGCAATGCGGGATTATATCCCTGATTTTCGGATAAGGAAGGCGGATCCTGCCTATAATATATAAAATAGCCTCACGGTCCCGACGAAGGACTATCCGCCTTTGGGCGGACGTGAA
>Ga0326728_10004298_pt1 | contig 42474 bp, 35 predicted proteins | sample MB3enrmetagenome_FD_207602 | JGI IMG/M metagenome (GOLD analysis project Ga0326728, IMG submission 207602) | Lab enriched peat soil microbial communities from McLean, Ithaca, NY, United States - MB31MN | ecosystem: Environmental > Terrestrial > Soil > Wetlands > Peat | place: USA: New York... | reverse complement strand
GGAAAAGCCGGCAAGCGAACTGCTGCTCAATATATAGAATTTTCCGCTGCTGGTGACCGAGCTGCACGTGCCTGTACCCACGGCAACGCAAATCGTGGTGCTCTCCGTAACACTGCCCGAAACGCCGGTCACCGTGAACGTATACGCTCCGGCTGTCGAGGATGAAGTGGTCGCCGTCAGCGTCGAGTTTTGCGCCGTTGCGCTGCTGAAGGTCATCGAAGTCGGATTAAGGCTGCATGTCGCGGGATTGGAAGCGCCCGTAGGCGCGGTCACCGCGCAAGTCAATGTCACCGTCCCGGTAAACGAACTCCCCGGCGTCACGGTGATGGTCGTGCTGCCGGTCGCGCTTTGGCCCATGGTGATGCTGGTGGGGTTGCTGGAAAGGCTGAAACCTGTGCTGCTGCTGCTGTTTGGCGCTTCCCAAAAATCTCCGCAACCCGCCAGAAGCGGCGCCGCCGCCAGCAACAACCGTGCCCATTTCCAAATCTTCATCACCGCTCCTTTTTAGGGTTGCGCCGTCTCAGTAACCCACGTTCAGGGTATCGCCTGTGAGCGCCTCCTGTCTTGCCGTCCGCCGGGCGCACACGCGCCCCATCATTATGGTAGACGCGAACTGGCGGAACTTCGCTTATGGATTGCGCGCCCCCACCCCTTCGACTCTGCTGGGTGCCCCGCCCTCAACTGATAGATTCATAACAAGGAAGCCCCCATGTTCCACGCCACCGAAGACCTCCGCATCCAATTGACCAGGGTCCTCCTGCCCCCGGTCTTTCTCGAAGAAGAACGGCCTGTCTCGGAAGCCGCCTCGGCTGCCATCTTCAACGCCCGCAACGAAATCTCCGCCATCCTCAACGGACGCGACTCCCGCCTGCTCACCCTCGTCGGTCCCTGCTCCATTCACGATCCCAAGGCCGCCCGCGAGTACGCCTCCCTGCTCCAGGCTGCCATCCAGGAGTTTTCCGCCGACCTGCGCATCGTCATGCGCGTCTACTTCGAAAAGCCCCGCACTACTATCGGATGGAAGGGTCTCATCAACGACCCCCATCTCGATCAGTCCTTCAAAATCAACGACGGCCTGCGCCTGGCCCGCCATCTGCTCCTCGACCTGGCCGAGATGGGCGTGCCCACCGGAACCGAATTCCTCGACATGATCTCGCCCCAGTACATCGCCGGCCTGGTCAGTTGGGGAGCCATCGGCGCGCGCACCACCGAAAGCCAGGTTCACCGCCAACTGGTCTCCGGCGTCTCCTGCCCCGTCGGCTTCAAAAACGGCACCTCCGGCAACGTGCAGATCGCCATCGACGCCATCCTCTCCGCCGCCCACTCCCATGCCTTTCTCGGCCTCACCAAAACCGGCCAGTCGGCCATCCTCATCACCAAGGGAAATCCCGACACTCACATCATCCTGCGCGGCGGCCGCGGCACGGTCAACTACACCGCCGAAAGCGTCGCCGAGACCGCGGCGCAAATGGAAAAGGCCGGCATCGCTCCGCGCATCATGATCGACTTCTCCCACGCTAACTGCGGCAAAGACTACCGCCGCCAATCCATCGTCTGCCACGATGTCGCCGCCCAGATCGCCGGCTCTGGCAACAAGCCCGGCGATAAACGCATCATGGGCGTAATGATTGAAAGCAATCTGGTAGCCGGTTCGCAGAAACTCATCCCCGGTCAGCCCCTTGTCTACGGCCAAAGCATCACTGACCCCTGCATCGATTGGGCCGAAACCCACACCCTGCTAGCCGAGCTAGCCGACGCTGTGCGCACGCGACGCGGGTAGGCATCATAATCTAGAGGGTGAATCCTGTTTTCTCAGGCCTCGAAATCGTGGAAGGTGCTGTATTGAATGGTACATACAAAATTTCTGTAGTGGCATACTCATTTGCTGTGAGGCCACGTTAATGAGTATGGCTTCCACATGGCATAATGATTGCCTATGAAGGGGGAGCTTGGCCTTTTGCATTGAATTCATTCCGGTGGTGTTACCCTAGTGTATATTCAACGTCAAAAGATGGTAATGAGATGGAGGGGTGGCGTCGAAGTAATGTACTATCAAGCATCTAGAAGATACTTGACATGTATGAAGAAGCGGTGTACTCTGCTTCCGTCTAGCCACTCCGGGCATCTAATACATTGAAAACAATGCAACTACGAATCGCGTTGCGGAGGGAATTCTAATGGCACTCGAAAAAGAGCTCGCGACGTATAATGCAAAATTGCCCGATCTGATAGAGCATCAGGGCAAGTTTGTTCTCATCCACGGTGATGATGTCGTGGACTTTTATGTGGCGTATGAAGACGCTATCAAAGCTGGATATGAGAAGTTCAAGTTGGAGCCTTTTCTGGTCAAGCAGGTCTGCATGACCGAAACAGTTCACCAATTCACGCGGAACATTATGCCCTGTAACGCAGAGAGGGCTGCCTGAATTGCCCTATTTCACGCTAACAGCTCTTCCGCAGACCGGGCCTATGCTGGATATGATTGTCGGTGCCAGCATACCGCGCATTTTGGCGTTGCAAGCTGAGGGGCAACCTGTTCCCGCGGCTCAGAATATCCGGGCACTGATCGATACGGGGGCGAGTTGTAGCTGTATCGACCCGACAGTGTTGGGAGCGCTTGGTCTTCAACCAACAGGAAAAACACCTGTGATTACGCCCATTACCGGAGAACACGCCATCGAAACCGATACATATGATGTGTGCATCACCATACAACCATCAGATAATCAACAGCCCTTAACGAGAGCAGTTATATCAGTCTGCGCGATTGTGCTGGTCCATCAGGGCTTCCATGCATTGTTGGGCAGAGACATCCTCAAGGACTGTTATTTCACATATAATGGGTCGGCTAAACTCTTCACCCTCGCATACTGAATCCCTCAGCAATTCATCTATAGGCACAAACATCCAACCTACTGTTTGCCGAGAAAAACAAGTACGTCCGCCTGCGTCGCCTTTGTAGTTCCCGTGCCACTATCGCCAATGATCAAGGTGAGGTGCTGTGTGGATATTTTCTCATCGAGACGCGACCAGGCGGTGTCGGTCCCCTGAAAAACAATGGAGCCTTGCGTTCCAGGCTTTTCGTCTTCGGCGATCACTCGGATGCTTACCTTGGATGCCTGGGGAGCTGTGGCTTTGGCATAGACGGTGAGTTGGGTGTATCCGCCGGAATCAAGATACTCATAGACCGGTTGAGCGGCGATGTTGAGCTGCCGGTACTCGACAAGTTGGATTTGGTCCTTTGTCTGGCTGGTATTTTCTCCGAAAAAGCGAATGCTGACCCATCCAAGGGCAGCTCCGAAGAAAAGAAAGGCGGAGAGAATGGTTCCTTGCCCCCGAAGGAAAGACTTCCACTTGACCTTGACGGCGAAGGCGTACAGAGCGATCCGCAGTTTCTTGAAAATGGCGACCGCGATGATGGCCACTACAATTGCGATACCAGCTATTGTGGCTAACAACTTTGTATTCATGTAGAACGGCATGATCTCCCTCCAAGTTTAGTGCGACCAGTTGGCGGCGGTTGAACACACCGGCCAAACGGCTTGACAAACGGAAACGATACGGCTAATATACGGAATAAATACGGCTTTTAGCCGTATCAAGAGGAGAACACTATGTCGGTCAAAGTTACAGTCAATCTGCCCGAAGCCACGGTGAATGCCATCAAGAGCATTGCCGACGAGCGCGGCACAACGGTGACTGAAGCACTTCGCCAAGTCATCGACGGTCAGCATTTTCTACAGCAGGAGATTCAGCAAGGAAACAACGTTCTCATTCAGAACCCCAGTGACAAATCTTTCCGGCAGGTGATCTTCAATATTCCTCCCCGGTCCTAGTAATATATCGTTGAGATCGGTCGGGTAAAGAGATTTGTTCTGCGTCTGGGACCGAGAAGCGGAGCTGACTATGGATGAACTGGATCTAACTCATGAGGCGATACCTGATTTGGCCCGGGAGGCGATTTCCGGTGGAGTCCGGATGTCAACTTCCGGTCCGGACTTGGCCGAGGAGTTAACTCCCAGCATTGAGACCAGACCATACGATGTTCCCCCCACAATAATCCGGGAGAATGTGCGGGGCGATCTGGCCCGCGGTCTCCTCTATTTGCTGACGTTTGCCATTGGCGGTGTGCTGGTCTTCATTGGATCGGGTCGCTTGGACGGAACGGTGCTGACCCAATCCGTTTTTCCCTCGCTGATTGCGCTGGCCGGCACGGCTCTCGGCTTCTACTTCGGTTCGCAAACGAACAATGGCGGCGTAGCTGCCAACGGAAAAGCGACACCTTCAGGATCGAATGTACCTGGTTCACGACCAGATCCAACGGGGTAGAATCGCTGATGCCGTGTGCCCGCCAGGACGGCCAGTCACCCCACCGCAAGTGTGGCTTGCAGATAATTACCCCCTCCCGGCGCACAATCAAAGCAATCAAACGCCAACACCGCTCCCGATCTTTGACAACTGACACTGACTCGCTGACATCTGAAAACCGCACTTTTTCGCCTCTGTTGCTTCCGCAACCCACTCATAAAACATGGGTCAGCTTCTCAGCAGGCGAAAACATGCAACAAAAGTTTACCCCATTTTCGCCTTTTCAGCCGAAAAACAAAATCCAATAACCTGATTAGGATCAACAACATAACCAATCAACAAGGGCGAATAAAGAACAAATATATGGCGAAACCAAGGCGCGGGAATTCTCGCCGGATGGGTTGGATCGAGCGTGATAAAGACGAAGGTAACAGTCCTGAAATCAACAACATATCCAATTCTTAAGGGCAAACAAAGGGCGAAACCAAGGCGCGGGAATTCAACCGGATGACGCTACGTGCCCCACTTTCGCGTTGCCGGGGTCCCCACGGACAGGTCTTCGTCCGTGGGGTGGCTGGGCGAAGGGTGGGAATCCACGAATCCGCAAGTGTCGAACCCGCTATGATGGTCATCAGCGCAACAGGGAAATATGCCCCCAACCATCCTCATCTCGGCAGGCGAGGCCAGCGGCGAGCACTATGGCGCTCTGGTAATCGCAGCTCTCAAGAAGCAACTTGCCGCCTTCGGCCAATCGGCACAGTTTTTCGGCATGGGTGGCGAGCGCATGGCCGAAGCCGGGTTAGACTGCATCGTCCGCTCCGAAGAGATGGCCGTCATGGGACTCACCGAAGTCGTCCGCCACCTGCCGCGCATTTACGGCGAATTCCGCAAGCTCAAGAAATCCATCCGCGTGCGCCGTCCCAGCGTCGCCATCCTCATCGATTTTCCCGAAATCCACTTCCGCCTCGCCAAAGAGCTGCACCGGCTCGGCATTCCTGTCCTCTACTTCGTTAGCCCGCAGTTGTGGGCCTGGAAGAAGCACCGTATCAAGCTGGTCCGCAAGTACATTGACCGGATGCTGGTCATCTTCCCATTCGAGGAGCCCTTCTATCGCGAGCAGGGCGTGCAAGCCGAGTTTGTCGGCCATCCGCTGGCGGAGTTGCCGCTGCCCGCCGTCAGCCGCGCGCAATTTGCCGCCGAATACGGCCTCAACCCGGCGAAGACCTGGATCGGCCTGCTCCCCGGAAGCCGTCCCCGTGAGATTCGCGACCTTCTGCCGACGATCTTGCAGGCGGCGCGGAAGCTAGCCGCGCATTCGGCCGAACCGGGCGCAGATGAATGTGTGTCGATGAAGGGTACGGGCTTTAGCCCGTACATCAACCCCGCAAAAACAGCGGGGGCTTTAGCCCCTGAGGAATTGCGGCTTTTGGAATCTGAATTCCCACAGTTTATTCTTCCGCTTGCTCCGACCCTGAACGACAAACAGCGCGACGAAGTTCGGCAGCTCGTAAAGTTGTACGGCTCCGGACTTTCCGTTCACCTGGTCCACGACGCCCGCGCCACGCTCCATCACGCCCGCGCCTCAATCGTCGCCAGTGGCACAGCCACCGTCGAGGCCGCGCTCATCGGTAATCCTTTTGTCGTCGTCTACCGCGTCTCGCCTCTGACCTACGCCATCGCCAAGCGAGTAGTCAAGGTGCCTCACGTGGCCATGGTCAACCTGATTGTCGGCAAGCGCGTTGTCCCGGAGCTGATTCAAAGCGATTTCACAGCAGAATACATCATCCGAGAGATCGAGCCTCTGCTTCCCGACGGCCCTCTGCGCCACTCCATGATGCAGGATTTGGCGCGAATTCGCAGCTTGCTGACAACCCGTCCGAAGAGCGGCGAAACTGGCGGCGCTATCGCGCGGGTTGCGGAAGTAGCATTGGAACTAATGAAGATTAGATCTCTCTGATGACTCTGTTTTAAGTGCAGGGTTCTGGCTTTATTTGATGCAATATCAACCCGCATTTCCCGCTTTGGACGCGTTTTTGATCCTGAACGCACACCCCGGCAATCTATCGGCTCGCCCTTGTCTCCCAGCTACAGCCCATCACGCGAACTGCCGATGAGGGAAGTATGAGACTGCTGCGTTTCTTCATCCGGGTTATGTTGTTGGTTGCATTGGACCTGGCCGTCGTAGCCGCGTTTGCTGCGCCGCCAATTTCATCCTCTCGGAACACAGCGTCCGAGACCACGCCGCGCGTTCAAGGCGCCGTAGAGGACGCCGCACGCGTGGTTCTCCACGGCAACATGCACCCGCTGATCCAGGCTGTGGCAAGCCAAGCCGGAACGGACATGGGCAAAGTTGAAGATTCCCTGCCTGCGGGCCGGATGCTGCTCTTGCTGCAGCACTCCCCTGAGCAGGGAACCGCGCTCGCAGATTTCCTTCAGGCGGCACACACTCCGGGCAGCCCTGCCTTTCACCAGTGGCTCAAGCCTGAGGAGTTTGGCCGCCTTTACGGGCCGGCTGACTCGGATGTGGCCGCTGTCACCGCCTGGTTGGAGTCGCACGGCCTCACCATCGACCAGGTACACGCCGGACGGCTGGCCATCGAATTCTCAGGTACCGCGGGTCAGGTCAGCGAGGCCTTTCAGACCGAGATTCACCGCTATCATGTCAACGGCGAAACGCACCTGGCCAACTCGACCGATCCCTCGGTTCCCGCCACGCTCGCCCCGGTCATCGCCGGGCTGGCGCAACTGAATGACTTCCATCCCCAGCCTCGCTTGCAGGTTCTGGGACAAGCCCATTTCAACCCCAAAACCCACCAGGCCACGCCGGAATGGACGTATCCGGAGGGCGGCGGGGTTGTCTTCGTGGTAGCGCCGGGCGATTTTGCCAAACAGTATGACATCACTCCGGCCTACACCTCCGGCATCACCGGAACCGGGCAGTTCATCGCCATCATCAGCGCTTCCAACGTTGACCTGAGCATGGTTCAGGCCTATCAGAGCCTCTTCGGGCTGACTGCCAACCTGCCCACGGTGGTGGTCGACGGCGTGGACCCCGGTCAGAACAGCGCGGCCATCGAGGCCTATCTGGACATCGAGTTGGCCGGCGCGGTTGCTCCCGGAGCCACGGTCCTACTGTACACCTCCGGCGGCACGGCAATGACTGACGGCCTCGCCCTGGCTGCGATGCGCGCCGTGGAAGACGATCAGGCCGGGGTTATCAGCGTGAGCTACGGCGAGTGCGAGCTGGAATTGGGCCAGAGCGGCAACGCCTTCTGGAGCGCCCTCTGGCAGCAGGCCGCCGCACAGGGTCAGACGGTCTTTGTTTCGGCGGGTGACGGCGGCTCGGCAGGCTGTGACAATTTCGATTCGCAACAAGCCGCTTACAACGGGCTCCAGGTCAACGGCCTGGCCTCCACTCCTTACAACGTCGCTGTCGGCGGCACCGACTTCTATTACAGCCAGTATGCCGGTACGCCCTCGGCTATCAACACACAAATGAACACCTACTGGTCTACCAGTTCCACAACCGCGCCTGCCGTCTCCCTCAAGCAGACCATCCCAGAGCAGGCCTGGAACGACTTCTTCGGCTTCAATTTGTACGACAGCGGCAATCCCGCCAATCAGCCCAGCCAGATCATCGTGGCCGGAGGCGGAGGCGCCTCGAGCGCCGCGCTCTATCCCAGCGGCGTCGCAGCGGGCTATCCCAAACCAGCCTGGCAGACCGGAACCGGCGTCCCCGCCGACCACGCGCGCGATCTTCCCGACCTCTCCCTGTTTGCCGCCAACGGCTACAACTACAGCTTCTATCCCATCTGCGCCAGCCCCGGTGACTGCTCCAATCTCACCAGCAGCGGAACGGTGGTCATCACCGGCGTGGGTGGCACCTCCGCCAGTTCCCCGGCGATGGCCGGCATCCAGGCTTTGGTTAACCAAAACGTCAGCGCCTGGGCGGGGCAGGCCGACTATATGTACTATCCGCTCGCCTCTCATCATTCATCGGTCTTCCATGACGTGACTTTGGGCGGCAACCAGGTGCTCTGCTATCCCGGCACGGCCAACTGCGTAGCCGGCGCCGCGGCCTCGAACTCCAGCGGTTACTACGTCGAAAACGGCTACTCTGCCGGCACGGGCTACGATCTGGCCACGGGCCTGGGCTCAGTCGATGTCGTCCAATTGCTCCAGTATTGGAGCACGGTGACCTTTACCCCCACCACTACGACTCTCAGCGTGAGCCCCACTACTCTGGTTCACGGCAAAACGGCCACCGTCAGCGGCACGGTTACTCGCTCCTCGGGCTCGGGCACACCCACCGGCTCAGTGAACCTCACCGGCAACGACGGCATTCCCCACTACGCGGCTATCGACGATATCGCTCTCTCCGCGGGCAGCTTCAACACCTCGGTGGACAATCTGCCCGGTGGAACCTACCAGCTCACCGCCATCTACGGGGGAGACGGCGCCTACGCCGCCAGCAAGTCGGCGCCCGTCACCGTCACCGTCACTCCGGAAAACAATACGCTGGCAACCACCGGCTGGGCCTGGAACCCATACGACCTGAACCTCTACACGCTCTCCTCCGGCATTACCCTGCCCTACGGAGCGCAAATCTTTCTGGATGCGCAGCCGGTGAGCTCCAACGCCACCATCGCCACGGAGCCCACTCCGGCCACGGGAACTGTCACCTTCTCCGACAAGCTGGGAACGGCAACCGTCACTGCAGCGCAGCCGCTCAACGCCTCGGGCGTGGCGGAATGGTCCACCGGGGTCTTCGCGCCCGGCAACCACACGGTCAGCGAGTCCTATTCCGGCGACCCAAGCTATAACCCCTCTACCGCCGCCACCGCTGCTGTCTTCACCGTGATTCCGGGCAGTACCAGCCTCACCATCAAGCCGCTGGTCTCCTCCGTCGCCGCCGGAGCCAGCGTAGCCGTCGATGTAATTCTGACCACCGGCTATCTTTCTCTCTATGGAACTCTGCCAACCGGTAACGTAACCGTAACCCTGGGGAATCAATCGATCTCCGCCCCTTGGCAACCCTATGGCGCAACCGGCAACGCCAGCCTCGAGGCGGTGGTCACCTTCAGCAACGTCCCGGCAGGCATTCTGCCCCTCATCGCCTACTACCAGGGCGACAGCAATTGGCTGGGCAGCGCCGCCAACGGCGGAACCGTCATCTCGATGGCCAGCAAACTCACCCCCATCGTGACGCTCACTTCCAACTTGTCCAGCCCCGCCCCTGGCCAGACCTTTACCCTCACGGCAACTGCCGCCGGTCCCTCCGGCAAGCCAACTCCCACCGGCGCCGTCGCCTTCCTCTCCGACGGCCAGAGCTTCAGCGCCTTCGTCAACCTAAGCAGCGGCATGGCCACCGTAGCCATTCCCGGCTACTCCACCGCCAACGGAACCAACATCTTTACCGCTGTCTATCAGGGCGACACCAATTACAACGCCGCAGCCTCCAATGCGGTAAGCGTCGCCATCGCCCAATCGGATTTCTCCCTCACCACCCTGAACCCTGAGGTCCAGATCTCCCCCTCCGGATCGGGAAGCAGCATTCTTTCGCTTACACCCATTAACGGATTCACCGGAACCGTCACGCTCTCCGCCAGCGCGCCCGCCGCGATCACGGTGACTCCGGCCATGATCTCTCTGGACCTCAGCGCGCCCGCCACGGATGTGCTCACGCTCAAAGTCGCTGCCGGCAGCGCCGCCGGAATCTATCCACTCACCATCACCGCCAGCGGCGGCGGACACGTGCACACCGCGCAGATCCTGGTCCGGGTACTGGCGGTCGCGGCGCCTCTCTTCTCTCTGGCGAACGGAACCTACGCCACCGCGCAGCAGGTTACGCTGACCGACGCTACCGCCGGCGCGGCAATCTACTACACCACCAATGGCGCCACTCCGACCGGCTCATCGACCAGGTACACCGGCGCAATCACCGTCTCCGCGACAGAAACCATCCAAGCTATCGCCGTAGTCAGCGGCTACGCGCCCTCCACCGTGACCGCTGCAACTTACACCATCGAGACCCCCGCCGCCACACCCGTCTTCTCGCCAGCCTCGGGAATTTACTCCTCGGTGCAAACGGTGATCATCTCCAGCGCGACCCCCGGCGCAACAATCTACTACACCACCAACGGAACTGCGCCGACAACCAGCTCGACCCTCTATAGCTCACCGATTACCATCTCTTCCTCAGAAATAGTAGAAGCCATCGCAACAGCCTCCGGCTCGTTGCAAAGCGCGACCGCTTCCGCCATTTTCATCATCAACATGGCAGCCAACGGATGCCCCACCGGGAGTGGAAGTTGCGTGGATAACTTCACTGGAACTTCAGGAACGCTGCTGCCCGCGTACAACTCTAAATGGGTGTTGGCGGGAGGCACGAACTCGGCTTACACCACCGGCTCCAACAGCGCGCAGGTCTCCGGATCGGCCAGCGCCGTCTACTACTACACCGCATCTGCCTCGAACACTTCACAGATTACCGTCGCGCCGTCCAGCACGACCAGCAGTTACACAAAACTTGCCTGCGTAAGAGTCTCGTCCGGCATTGCCGGTTATTGCGTGGGATTCAGCGCGGCAGCAAGCGGTAATTATGCCTCATGTTATGTGATGAAAAATTTCAAGTACCTGGGCGGCGGAAGCTGCGGAACAGTCTCGGCAACCGCAAGCCACACTCTGGGACTGGCCGCATCGGGAACCTCTCCGGCCAGCTTAGCCGTCTATGTTGACGGCGTCCTCAAGGGAACCGTCACGGATAGCTCCAGCCCTTATACCATCGCCGGATCGGGATTTGGATTGCAGGGAGACGGGACTCCCGCCGACAGCACCGTGGACGAATGGCAGGATTACAGCGGCATATCGCCTGCGCCCACTCCAGCCTTCAGCCCCGCAGCCGCCACATATATTACGGCGCAGACGGTGACCATCTCCGACACTGCCCCCGGCGCGGCAATCTACTACACCACCAATGGAACCACACCGACCACCAGCTCTACCCTCTACAGCGGTGCAATCACTGTCTCTGCCTCTGAAGCCATCGAAGCCATCGCCACCGCTCCCGGATATTTGCAGAGCGGGGTCGGGTCGGCAACGTACATCATCAGCGCGCCGTTTTTCGGATGCCCGGCGGGCAGCGGCAGCTGCGTGGATAACTTTACTGGAACTTCAGGAACGCTGCTGCCCGCTTACAATTCGCTGTGGACGTTGGCCTCCGGCACGAAGTCGATTTATACCACCGGCAACAACAGCGCGCAGGTCTCCGCATCCGCCGACTCCGTCTACTACTACAACGGCTCTGTCTCCGACACCGCGCAGATTACTCTTGCGCCCTCCAACACAACCATCGGCTACGAAAAGCTGGCATGCGTAAGAGTGTCAAGCGGCATTGCAGGATATTGTGTTGGTTTCAGCGCCGTATCGAGTGGGAATTACGCCGCATGTTATGTAGTCAAGAATCTCAAATACCTGGGCGGCGGAAGCTGCGGCACGGTATCAGCCACCGCGACGCACACACTCGGCCTGGTCGCATCGGGAACTTCAACTGTCACCTTATCTGTTTATGTTGACGGGGTTCTCAAGGGAACGGTCACGGATAGCTCCAGCCCGTATACCGTGGCCGGGTCGGGATTTGGATTGCAGGGAGATGGGACTCCCGCCGACAGCACCGTGAACGAATGGCAGGATTTCAGCGGCGGATTGCCCGCGGCTACGCCCGTCTTCAGTCCTGTAGCCGGTGCATATACTGCGGCGCAGACGGTAACCATTTCCAGCACCACCCCCAGCGCAAAAATCTATTACACCACGAATGGAACCGCGCCCAACACCAGCTCCACCCTCTATAGCGCGCCGATTACAGTCTCTGCTACAGAAACAATCGAAGCCATAGCCACTGCCACCGGCTATCTGCAAAGCGCGGTGGGCTCGGCCGCTTACACCATGAATATCCCCGTCATCCACTGCCCCTCTGGCAGCGGCAGTTGCTTTGACAACTTTACCGGCCCCGCGGGAACCGCGCTGCCCGCTTACAACTCCAGTTGGGTGATGGCCGGTGGCGTGAACTCGGCCTACACCACAGGCTCGAATAGTGCGCAGGTCTCCGGCTCCGCCAGCTCCGTTTACTACTACACCGGGTCCACCTCGGACACCGCGCAGATTACTCTTGCTCCCTCCAGCACGACTATCGGCTACGAGAAGCTGGCCTGCGTTAGAGTCTCAAGCGGCATTGGCGGCTATTGTGTGGGGTTCAGCGCTGTGTCCAGTGGAAATTACTCCGCCTGTTATGTGATGAAGAATTTCAGGTACCTGGGCGGCGCGAGTTGCGGAACAGTCTCGGCAACCGCAAGTCACACTCTGACACTGGTCGCCTCGGGAACCTCCCCGGTCAGCTTAACCGTCTATGTCGATGGAGTTCAAAAGGGAACCGTTACGGATAGCTCCAGCCCGTATACCGTGACCGGGTCGGGATTTGGATTACAAGGAGACGGGACGCCCTCCGACAGCACCGTGAACGAATGGCAGGATTACAGCGGCAACTCACCCTCGTCTTCGATCACCTCCAGCCCGGGAACCGCCCCAAAAGGCTCATTGCAACCCGCACCACTGATCACCAAAATCCCAACTGCAAACATAGAATAAGTTGCCAGCGGACCCCCTCCCACAACATCAACGGCCAGCCCGAGGGCTGGCCGTTGATGTTGTGGAATGCCGTTGCTAGCTGATTAGTTGTTGTTCTTGCTGGGCTTGCCCCAGGAAAGGACTTCCAGATCAACCTTGGCAATTCCGGATTTGATCATCTCCAGTTTTTGGGCGGCGCCATACGACAGATCGAGGATGCGCCCGCTGTAAAGGTAGCCGCGGTCGGTGATCCGCACCACCACCGAACGCCCGTTGCGGCGATTCACCACCCGCACCACCGTGCCAAAAGGCAGGGTTGGATGGCAAGCGGTCATCGCGTACATATCGAAGCGTTCTCCACTGGCCGTCTTCCGGCCGTTGAACACGCCGCCATACCAGGAGGCGATGCCGTGGAGCGCGTGGGTTGTTGAGTTATCCGCCGGGTTTTCCGGCGCAAGCGTGACAGGCGTCGTACTCGCTATCGGAGCCACTGGGGGCGCCATTACCGCTGGCCGGGAAAGCCGGGCATCCGCCTCGACTGTCCGTGGGGAAATTGCCAAGACCCCAGCAACCAGCAAAACAGCGGAAGTACCCGCCGCCAGCCAGATCCGTAGCGAAGTTTTTGCGTTCACTTTGCTAGATTTTCGTCTTTTCTCCATCTGCCTATTTTACCAATTTGACAATATTTAATCTGCATGTTGTCAGAAAGTAAACGAGGAAATCTGCCTAAAATAGCACAATTTCCCCGGCTTTTCCCATATAAGTACTTGCCTCCCTATCACTTAAAAGTTGTACTAAAACAGTGCATTTTAGCGGATTTTTTTGCCCCGGAAAGCAGATTTCGTGCCCTTCATCGCAAAAACCCCGGGTGATGTCCCTGTGCCGCCTGGAACCCGTTTTTTGCGGTCGAAGGGATCCGAAGCCTCAATGGACTCCCCGGCGCTCCAATTTGCTGCCCTGGCAATCCCATTTCATGCCTGCTAAAGCTGCCTGAACCAGTGTATTTTGTTCTCAGGGAGTACTTCCGATGAGCCACATCAGCCTTGGTTCCCGATTTATTGCCTGTTATGCCCTGATTTCAGCGTTTACCGCCCTTGCACAGCAGCCGGCCACCACTCCGCCGGGCCCCGTTCCGCCAGCCATCCTCGCCGCTAAAAAAATCTTCCTCTCCAATTCCGGCGCCCCCAGTGCGTTCTATAGCGGGGGGCAGAATCGCGCTTACAACCAGTTTTATGCGGCTCTTCAGAACTCCGGCTTCTTCGAAATGGTGGGTGATCCGGTCGATGCCGACCTGGTTCTGGAACTCCAACTCTTCGATTCAGGCCCCGGGTCTGGTACCTTCAAGCTCCTTATCTATGACCGCAAGACCCATTTTTTGCTGTGGACCCTGCTGGAGCCTATCAATATTTGTAGCCGGCAAAAGACCTGCGACGCCAATTTCGACGAAGCTCTCCCGGTTCTGCTTCTGAATTTCGAGAAGCTGGCCGGTAAGGCCCCAGGTGTCGGCCGCTAAGTAAGGGCCTGTAAACACATCCTCAGGCGGCGGCGTAGGGGGACTTCGGCTTCCGGCTGTGCCGGTCAAGAGATAGCGGTATGCGCCATCATGTTCTTGATGCGCCGGAGCAGAAAGGCCGGTTTCTTTGCCATGATCAAGGCGCGACAGGCTACGCTGAACGCCATCGTTGCGCGTCCGACGAAAGCAGATATTCTCTGGTCCGCAATTGAATCGCTAATTCGCGCATTGGGAGGCGAGGTAACGGAAGCGCGCAGGGAGCCGGGTTGCGGCAAGATTGAACAGCGTGACCGCCGTCTTTCACCGGCCGCACCCTCGGCCTGAAACCAAAAAAGGCGCGGTCGAAGCAGTTCGCCAATTTCTTATGAATGCGGGTGTGAAGCCATGATGGAATACAAGGGTTATGCCGCCGGACCAATCGATTTTGATGCGGAGGAGAAGACATTTTCCGGTATGGTCGCCGGGTTTCGAGATGTGATTCATTTTGAGGGAAGAACGGCCACGGAGCTGGAGCGCGCCTTCCGCGAGAGCATCGACAGCTATCTGGAGCTTTGCGCCGAGAATGGCCAGCAACCCGACCGCCCCTTCAACGGCAAAATTCTAGTGCGTACCGAGCCGGAACTACATCGCAAGGCGGCGCTGCACGCGGCCATCGAGGGCGTGAGTTTGAGCCGTTGGATTTCTCGGCAGATTGAAAGCGCGCGATAGTCACCAGCGGTGGGGACAACAGCCTACGGCGGGATGAACACGTAGCAGTGCTCACTCATCCATCGCCAGGAAAAAGTCGAAGGATGGGACACCCGCTTCTGAATGCTAGATCAGGCCCAATACACCAAGTTCCATGACGGCATTATCGATGCCGGAGAGAATCGACGCAGCTTCTTTGAGGTCGTTGCCGAGTGAGGAAATCTGCGTCTGCAAGGCTTTGAGCTGGGTCATTCCTGGGGTCATCGCAGCGGCAGCCGCCTGGAGTTGAACGGTGTTTCCAGTGAAGACCGCCTGGTCAAGCGCGTCGAGCTGATCGTTAGTAGCATTCCAAAGCGCACGTGCGACGTCCCGCGCTGCCTGCGTGTTGGCCGGGTTGTTCATCGCGGCTTGGGCGGATTTCAAGACGCCTTTGAGCGCGTCAAAAGCCGCCTGCTTGGGATCAGCTGTGCCCGTGAGCGGGGTCGCTGGAGGGGTGGTGGACATGGGTTGTGATCTCCTTTATTTTTTCATGCTGAGCGAAGTATAGAAACCGTTGATCGTCTGTGCGTCCTGCACTAACTCGGTGAGTTTGAGCTTGAATGCAGGTGAGTCCTTCTGACTCTTGGTTGACGCGAGCGCTGCGTGCGCTGCAGCGAGTGCAGCGAGAGACTTTGAGGTGGCGGCGAGCGCCTGGTCAGATTGCTGCTGCGCTAATACCAGCTTGGGCAGCGTCTCGATCTCGGTACGCTTCTCATCCGCGCTCATCTTCGTCTCATTGGCATGAATGAAGTCGATCTGGGCCTGAATCTGCTTGTCGTAGTCACGATGGAGCGCATCTGCGAGGCCGGGTGTATCTGTAGTGCCGATATCATCTTGAAGCACCTTACAGATGTCCTGAATGGGCTTGTTCATCTTGTCAAGAATGCCCGGCAAGGCGCGGGCGCGTTCGTGCTCAATGAGGACGCTGCCAATGGCCGCAACGGCCGTGACGGCGAGATTCTGTTCCGTGGTGTCAATCTTAAAGCCCTTGAAGTCGTCCTGCTGGAGCTTGACGAGCGAGTTGCCGGCAGCCGTGGCCTGGGTCTCCAAATCGGTAATCGGCTGGTTGCCGCTCACCTCCGCAAGCAGGGTGGCGTACTGCTGGAGACCATTGAGGACTTGGGTGCGAACCGCAAGGTCTTTCGCAGGGAGGTAAGTCTTGATTTTACTGGCGTCGAACGGAGTCGTGTCGTAAGTAGCTACTAGGGTGGCCACCTGAGCGTCAGAGTATGTCTGGTTGACGAGTTGATAGGCGTTCATGGTCTGGGTGATCGTCGCTGTAGCGGCGGTCGAGAAGGCCGCAGTGCGGCTAGCGAGCGGCGAAAGAGCGCAACCGGAGAGCGCTACTACAAGGCCAGAAAAGACGACAGTCCTGAACGGACGACGGTGCGATACGCTGTGTTTACATACGATCATAGTTATAACCTTATTTGAGCGTCTGTGCGGGACTGAATACGACGCGGCAGAAGTATTGCAGATTGAAAATGAATTATCAAGACATTATTTCGCTGTAGCCGCACAGATCATGGGGTCTAGGCACCTGGCCCCGTCCTCAACCCCGCCGGCGCAGCTCCAGCTCGACGACGCGCATCATCTCGGCTTCGGGAGCGGGTTTGCCGGTCCAGATTTCGAATTGCCTTGCGCCTTGCTGGACGAACATCTCCATGCCGCTGATGACGGGGATGCCCCGATCTTTGGCCAGCTTGAGCAGCGGCGTTTCCAGCGGGTTGTAGACCATGTCGAAGACCAGCGAGGCGTTCAATTCCTTTTCCGTGATGGGCAGCGGCTGCTTGTTGCCTTCCATGCCGCAGGGGGTGGCGTTGATGAGCACATCGAAGGCGCCTTTGGCGAAGAGATCGCGCTTGAGCGCCTTGGCCTTGGCCTGCTTGGCTAGCTTGACGGCGTCCTCGTGGATGATGTTGACGATGAAGACCTCCGCGCCCTGTTCGACGAGTCCGAAGACGGCGGCCCTTGCCGCTCCACCCGCGCCGATGACGGCGATGCGCGCGCCCTGCAACTTCAAGCGCCTTTCCAGCGGGCGGACCACGCCAGCCACGTCGGTGTTGAAGCCGTAGAGCTTGCCGTCGGCGCCGGTGCGCAGGGTGTTGCAGGCTCCTATGCGGGCGGTGAGCGGATCGGAGTTGGCCAGATGCGGCAGTACTTCCTGCTTGAGAGGCATGGTGACGGCCGAGCCGGCCAAGGGCAACTCATGCGCCAAAGTAATCAGGTCGGCGACCTTGTGCGTGATGAGCGGGAGCAGAATCGCGTTCACGTTTTCGCGGCGGAAGGCGGCATTGTGCATCAGCGGCGAAAGCGAGTGGGCGATGGGGTCGCCGGCCACGCCGAAGATGCGCGTCGCCTGGTCAAGTTGTTCGACGCGGTAGAGGTCACGCAGGGTGCGGACGGTCAACTGGCCGGGCGCGGTCGCCTGTTTGGAGACGGTTTCCGGACCCTCAGAGAACGAGGCGAAGGTGAAGGGCGCGCCGGCGCGGAGGCCCAGCACGCGGCTCACCAGCCCTTCCTCTCCCATGGCGATGCCAACCACCTCGGCGGAGCGGGAGTGGTCCTGAATGAGCTTGAGGACAGCCAGGTTGTCGGCCAGCGACTTGGCCGTTGACACCACTTTGACGAAATCCGGTTGAAAAACCTCGATGCGCAGCGCCGCCTGATCCAGATTCTTGGTGCGCGAGAAGTCGTGAAAGCTGATCAGCAGCGCCGTGCCCGCGGCCCGTAACCCGTCGCGCAACTGGTCCAACTGCCTGGGAGCAGCCTCCTCGGCCGACTCGACCTCCAGGTCGATGATTTGGCAGCCAGCCTCGGCGGCCTCCAGAAGGACCTCAAACTCGGCTTTCAAGGATCCTGTGAAGTGGCCGCCAAACTGCTTGCGCCTGCATGTGGCCAGGACCGTTGTGTCGCGGTGGCTGGCAAGAAATTCTTTCACTTTGGGCAGAACCGAGGCTGGTTTGGCGAGTGAATCCAGACGGAACTCAAGAAACCTGGAATCCGCCAGGGCGGACTCGGCGCGCTCGATTAGTTCCTGCGGAGAGGAGGCCTGAATCGCTACGCACAGCTTGCCCAGGTTGGTCAGGCGCATCCGCGGGGAGGGCGGCGCGGGCGCGGGAGGAGGCGGACTGGAGCTAAAAAAGGGCATAGGTATCAATTGACGCATCTTATAGCGGTTTTGGCCAGGATGCAACAACAAAAAATAGATTGAGCCGGGATTCCAAACTCATTCCCAGCAGTACTATACAAGGGCTGTGGGGTGCAAAGTGTATTCTTTTTCTGGGATCAGCAAGGGGAATCCATTTGTATACCGTGAACGAAAATCGCTATGACACGATGCAATATCGCCGCACGGGCAGGAGCGGACTGCTCTTGCCGGCCATCTCTCTGGGCCTGTGGCACAACTTCGGCGGGGTGGACAACTTTGAAAATGGCCTGGCGATGGTGCGGCGGGCCTTCGATCTGGGCATCACCCACTTCGACCTGGCCAACAACTACGGTCCGCCTCCGGGCAGCGCGGAGACGAACTTCGGCGAGATCCTGCGGCGGGAGTTCTCGGCGCATCGCGACGAGATGATCATCAGCACCAAGGCCGGCTACGATATGTGGCCTGGCCCCTACGGCAACTGGGGATCGCGCAAATCCATGCTGGCCAGTCTGGATCAGAGCCTGAAACGGATGGGCCTGGAATATGTGGACATTTTTTATTCGCATCGTCCCGATCCGGAAACTCCATTAGAGGAGACGATGACGGCGCTGGATCAGGCGGTGCGCTCGGGCAAGGCGCTCTATGTGGGCATCTCCCGGTATGACCCGGAGCAGACCGCGAAGGCTGCGAGGATACTGCGTGAACTGGGGACGCCGTGCCTGATTCATCAGCCCAGATATTCCATCTTCGACCGAACGATTGAGAATGGATTACTGGATGTGCTGGGACAGGAGGGAATAGGCGCGATTGCCTTTACTCCGCTGGCGCAGGGGCTGCTGACCGACCGTTATCTGAAGGGCATACCGGCGGACTCACGCGCGACCAGAGAGAGGTTTCTGAAGACAAGCGACATCGACGAGGGCAAGCTGGCACGGATTCGCGCACTGAATGAATTGGCCGTGAGGCGGGGGCAGTCGCTGGCTCAGATGGCGCTGGCCTGGGTGCTGCGTGACGAGCGCATGACTTCGGCGCTGATTGGAGCCAGCCGCGTGGAGCAGATTGAGCAGAATGTGGCCGCGCTGGCCAATCTCAGCTTCACTGCGGAGGAGCTGGCGCGCATTGATGCGATTGTGGGTTAGGTTTGTGGTATCTTACCCTTTCGCATCGTTTCTTTGAAAAGCTGCAAAAGAACGGGGCACGGAGAATGAAAAAGTGGTGAAGGTAAAAGCCGTAAAAAACTTTAGGTTATAAAAAGCTATAGTTATAGATATCCCACCTTGACCAATGCTCAAAGTATGCACATTGGCGAAGGTGGGGCATCCAGATTTCAATATATTGAAAGTGTTCAGCCCTTGAGCGCAGCGATGATCTGCTCAGTGGAGCGGACGCGGCCTAGGCGGGGAAAGATTCGCTCCACGCTGTTGGTGTGGCTTTCGGCGCTGGAGCTGGTCATGGCGTCCTCTGCAAAGACAAGCTCGTAGCCGCGCTCATAGGCGTCGCGCGCCGTGCTTTCTACGCCTCCCTCGGTGGATATGCCGCAGAGGATGATCGTGGTTAGATTTCGGCGGCGCATTTGCAGGTCGAGGTCGGTGCCGTAGAATGCGCCCCACTGGCGCTTCAAAATCACCACATCGCCGGGCTGGCGGTCGAGCTCGGGAATCAACTCGCTCCAATCGAGTGGCAGCGGGCCGGTTGTCTTCCAGGTCTGGTCGGTAGGGGTTTTGAGCCGGTCAGCGCCATCGGGCGTGCCGCCGACGTGGACCAGCACGGGTTGCGCACCAACCGCGCGCGACGCAGCCAGCAGGCGCAGGCAGTTGGCTACAACAGTCTCACGCGCATATGGCGCGCCGGGCAAACGCACGATGCCTTTTTGCAGGTCGATCACTACGATGGCCGTACGCCGCACATCAAGTTTAAAGTCAGATTTTTCATCGGTCATTGCTGAATCTCCTCCTCCGCCAGTTGCAAGCCCTCCGCCGGCAGAATGCCCATCTCGCGGTAGATGGGGCGAATCTGGCGGCGCAGCGCCGGCAACCGCGTTGTGAACCATGCCGCGCCGACGAGGACCACCGAGCCGTTCAACATGACTGTTAAGGGCGCGCCAAAGTTATGCGCCATGGTCCCAGCCAGAAGGCTGCCGAAGGGCGCCATGCCCATGAAGGCCATCGTATAGTAGCTCATCACGCGGCCGCGCTTGTCGTCGGTGACGATGGTCTGAATGACGGTGTTGCTGGCGGCCATGCCCTGCATCATGCCCATGCCCGCGATGAAAACTGTGAGCATGGAGAGCCAGAAGACGCGCGAGAGCCCGAAGCCTATCAGCCCCAGTCCGAAGACAGCCGCGGCGATAGGAATCATCTTGACCAGACCACGCACGTTCTTGCGCGCCGCGAGAGACAGAGCCGAGACCAGCGCTCCCAGGCCCATGGCGGCCATTAAAAATCCCAGGGTGTGCGGCCCGCCGCCGAGCACTTTCTTGGCGAAGATGGGCATCAGCACCACAAAGGGCATGCCCATCAGGCTGACCACGGAAAAGAGCATCAGGATGGTGCGGATGGGCAGGAACTCCGAGACGTAGGTCCAGCCGGCCGTCAACTCGGTGAGCATTGACGTGGCCTTGCGCTGAATGACGGGCGCATGAAGGCGCATCATGAGCAGCGAGAAGATGACGGCGATGTAGCTGATGCCGTCAACGAGAAAACACCAGCCCTCGCTGGAGACGGCGATCAACATTCCAGCCAGTGACGGGCCGATCAGGCGCGCCACGTTCACCATGGAAGAGTTGATGGCGATGGCATTCTGTAAGTCGCGCTTGTCTTCGACCATCATCACCATGAAGGACTGGCGGCCGGGCATGTCGAAGGCATTGACGCAGCCCTGCAACACGCTCAGCGCGAGCAACACGGGAATGGTGATGTGGCCGGAAAGCGTCAACGCGGCCAGGGTGAGCGATTGGACCATGGAGAGGGTCTGGGTCCAGACCAGCACCTGGCGCTTGTCGAGCCGGTCAACCCACACGCCGGCAAAGGGCGCGACGAGAAAGGTGGGAATTTGGCCGGCAAAGCTGACCGTGCCCAGCAGCAGGGCCGAGCCGGTGAGGCGGTAGACCAGCCATCCGGTGGCCACGCGCGTCATCCATGTGCCGATGAGCGAGATGGTCTGGCCGCCGAAGAAGAGCCGAAAATTGCGATGGCGCAGCGCGCGCCAGGCGTGGGAGACGCCGGCGGTCCGGCCTGTTTCCGCGCGCTTTGCTGGCAGCTCTCCGCTCAAAATTGCATCCTTGTTTGCAGTTTATCGCGGAGGGTCAGGGACGCGGCCTATCCCGATAATGTTGAACTGAACATTCTGCCGTTGCGTCGGTACTTAACTATACATTGCTGGCCATACTGAACACTAATAGAGATGGAAGTTCACCTCGACGTTGATCAATACCGGGGCGGGCTGACCATCATTCATGGCGGGTTTGAATCGATATCTGCTAACCGCCTCAATGGCCTTTTCGCTCAACCCATAGTCCAAAGGCCGCACAATCCGCATATGTTGCGGTCTTCCATACACATCAACGATCAGGGAGACGATGCTAACTCCTTCGTAGTGTGCCCTTCGCGCCTCATCGGTATACTCTGCTTCAACATTGTTAATAGGGACCGGAGCGCTGATTCCGCTACGGATGTCGTTGGAATGGAGAAAAGTATTGTAGGCATCCTCAAAGGAAAGGCGGGATGCAGTAGGGACCGCTTCTTCTGGAGGCTGTGGGAAGGCACTGAATTTCTGCACCGGCTGAGATATCAGCCGTAACTGATGAGTTGTCTTTCTGGTAACGTCTTTTATCTGTTCATCACAGGCTTGCAAGTCTACTTCCACAGACTGCGCAACAACGACAGGTATACCATCATGGATTCCGGAGTTGAAACGGTCAGCAACGACAGTTTGAAATGCCAACCTGTCCAGGTCAGTGCCCAGCGGGCGAAGAAACATGAGATTGCGCGGCTGGCCCGTTTCATCCACAAGGACGGAGAGCACGACCTTGCCGTCCACCTTTTTCTTGCACTTGCCGGTGGGGATTGGAGCCAGATTGGGCGGAAGAAGCTCTGGGGCCGTCACTCCTGGGCCAACGGTATAGACCTTTACACGGGCTGGTTGTGAATCCGGCTTAGGCGGCGCGGAAGGATCGGCCTGCTGACCTCCGGAAAAACTGGCGCTAAACCCAACCAAGAGAGCGACAAACCATAACGTGCGCATAAATCCTCTGGAAACTTCTCAAGAGGAATTTATCACACTAGCTGCTCAATCATGTTGATGAACGTATTTCTGAAGGCAGGCCTATTTCAATTGCTGGCGAAGCAAACGGCGAGCCGGAGTTGCCGGACAATCTTCTGGTCATGACCTGGAAGTGATAACCCATGACGGCCAGCGTCATGGCCGCGCCAATGCAATGGCGATAACGCGTGGCCACGGTCAGCACAAACTTCCAGTAGCTCCAGCGTTGGCGGCCAAAGACGCCCTGGCGGACAATCGAGGTGACAAAGGCGCGCGCATTGCCTACGGTGAGCCACTGCTGCCGTGTGGTTCGCTCGGCGGTCCTCGGATGGGTGCGGCTCAGGTAGAGCTTGACGCGCTCATAGTAAGCCTCGCAGGAGTAGATTTGCTTGAGCACCGAACGATAGCCTTCCACGAGCTTGGTGGCGTCCATGCGGGGAAGAAAATTCAGCTTGTCGTCTGTATTGTCGCCGCGGCCCGCGTCGAGAATCCGGCCCTCCTTCCACAACCGCTGGAATAACTGGGTTCCGGGCATGGCTTGCAGCAGGCCGACCATGGCGATGGGAATGCCGCTCTTCTGAATAAACTCCACCATGCGGTCGAAGATGTCTTCGCGATCGGTGTCGAAGCCCAGGATGAAGCCGCCCATCACCTGCATGCCGTAACTCTGGATCAAGGCCACGCTGTCCAGCAGGCTGCGCCGCGTGTTCTGCATTTTGTTGCAGGCGATGAGGCCCGATTCATCGGGGGTTTCAATGCCCAGAAAGACCGAGGCGAATCCGGCGTCCTTCATCAGCTGCATCAATTCCGGATCGTCGGCCAGGTTGAGCGAGGCTTCAGTGATGAAGTCGAAGCTGGTTTTATATTGACTGCGCCACCGGGCGAGCGCTACGCATAACTCCTTGGCGCGCGCCTTGTTGCCGATGAAGTTATCGTCGACGATAAAGACCGCTTCGCGCCAGCCGGCAGCGCGTAACTGATCCAGCTCGGCCAACACCTGCGCCACGGCCTTGACGCGCGGCCGCCGGCCGTAGATTTCAATGATGTCGCAGAACTCGCAGTTGAAGGGGCAGCCGCGAGAGGCTTGCACGGCCATGGTAGAGTAGCGATTCATTTTGATGAGGCTCAGGTCGGGCGGCGGGCTCGTTTCCATCGCCGGCCTTTCATCGGCCTTGTAGACAGGACTGGCCGTCCCTTGCTCCAGGTCCCGCGCCAGGCCGGCAATCAGGCTCTCGGCTTCGCCGATGACCACGTGGTCCACCTTCAGGTCAACCGCAGAAATGCTGCTGGCGATGGGTCCGCCCACTACAGTCCTCAACCCGCGCGCGCGGCACCGCTCGACGATAGCCGCCAGCGATTCGTGCTGGATGTGCATGGCGCTGATCATCACTACGTCGGCCCAGGCCAGGTCGCGGTCGCGCAGCCGCTCGACGTTGACGTCCACCAACCGCTTTTTCCATGCTTTGGGTAATAGCGCGGCCACCGTCATCAGCCCCAGCGGAGGCTGCGCCGCCCGCTTGCCCAAAAACTTGAGCGCATGTTTGAAGCTCCAATAAGTATCGGGAAATTCCGGGTAGATCAACAAGGCGTTCATAAGCCGCCTCCAGAGAAGAATGGCGGTTGTCATGCACGAATGGCGACGTTGGTTTCGGCAATTGGTTATTAACGCAGAAAAGCCGGCGCGGGCATCCGCAATGACACACCGCTTCAACTAACAGCTTGTTCCATTGGCCGCTGGGAAACTGAGCAAAAGGAACCAGATTGCAGAGGCGCGACCTGCCTGAATCGCTTCAATTCCTGATTTGGACGTGATAACACTTTCATTTAAAAGTCATTTGCATAAAGAATGAATGGATTTCAAACGGCATAATGTGGTACATATTGGCCCATGCGTTTTGAACTGTAGCACGAGCGGCAAGGCAACACCTGTTTGCCGGCGTATCTTCTCCCCCGGGCAAGAAAACCGGAATTTTCTATTCGGAGTAGGATGGATAAGTTTCTGGCTGGCGCGCTGTCCCACGATCGTACTGGAAGAGCCTGCAAAAACTTAAGGAGATATTGGCTGAGAACAACTATGACTTCGGCAAACCAATTCGTTCCTGCTGAGGCCGTCGAAAGACGGCTTGCGGCTATTGTCCTGGCCGCGGGCTACTCCACGCGCATGGCGGATTTCAAGCCCATGCTTCCGCTAGCCGGAAGCACGGCATTGGAGTGTTGCATCGGGCTCTTCCGCACGGCGGGCGTCGCCGAAGTGATTGCCGTTCTGGGCCATCGCGCGGAGGAGTTGCAGCCTCTCGCTGAAGGCGCCGGCGCGCGCTGTGTTCTTAATCCGCACTTTGAGCAAGGGATGTTCTCTTCGATTGCATCGGGCAGTCGCGCATTACCGGGCTGGGTTGAAGCTGCATTCGTGCTGCCCGCCGACATTCCGCTGGTGCGGCCCAATACGATTCGTCAAATGACATCAGTCTTCATTACGCGGCGGGACGGCATTGTGTATCCGGTTTTTGAGGGGCGTCGCGGACATCCGCCGTTGATTGAGCGCAAGATTCTGAATGAGGCGGCTGAAGATGGTGCTGCGGGGCCGCTCTTCGATCTACTTGCGCGGCACGAGAACGAGGCCATCAACCTGCTTGTAGCAGACCAGGGCATCCACATGGACATGGATACTCCCGCGGAATATGACGCTCTGTGCATCATGGCTGCTCGCCGCGATATTCCTACGCGCGGGGAGTGCGAAGCAATTCTTACAGGCCAATCCGCCGAGCTGTCTCAGATTCGCCACTCGCGCAGAGTGGCCGAGGTGGCTGAGCGCCTTGCCCAGGCACTCACGCACAGCGGTTTATCGCTGAACGTGGAACTGGTGCGGGCCGGGGCGCTGCTGCACGATTTGGCCAAGGGACGGCCGGACCACGCCATGGTTGGCGCAGAGCTTCTGCGCACCATGGATTATCCGCGAGTCGCAATGGTTGTTGGCGCGCACACAGAACTGAACTTTTCCGGCGGGCAGCTCGACGAAAGCGCGATCGTTTATCTCGCGGACAAATTGGTTCGCGGGGAAAATGTGGTAACGCTTGACCAGCGTTTCCAACCTGCTCTCGCCCGGTTCAGCGATAACTTGCATGCGCTTCACGCAGCTCAAAGCCGCATGGCCACTGCACACGCAGTCACACATGCCGTCGAGACTCAACTGGGAGCGCCACTCGCCAGCGTTTTGGGCAAGGCAGGGAAGCCATGACGGCAAAGGCCGAAGACGCGCGACGCCTTGCGCACTGTTCCGGTAATTTGCCATGCTTGCACTAGCGGCGCAATTGAACTCGGCGTGATCTCCGTGCAAAAACCCGTAACCGGGGCCAAACGCAAGATCGAGGTGAAGGCAGCTATCGAGAAAGCTGAATGGGCATGGATATCTTTGAAGAAATCTGCAAGCTGAAGCGCGAGGGGAAACGCGCGGCGCTGGCTACCATCATCAATGCGCGCGGCTCCACGCCTTCGGTGGTGGCGGCCAAGATGCTGGTGCGCGAAGACGGCTCGATCGTGGGGACGGTGGGCGGCGGCTGCGTGGAATTCGATGTGTGCAAAAGGGCAATCACAGTGATACAAGACGAAAAACCAAAAACCTTTACCTTCGATCTGGAACAGAAGCCTGATGACGACACCGGCCTGTTGTGCGGCGGTTCGCTGCAGGTCTTCATCGAGCCGGTGATTCCCACCCCGCAGCTTTATATCTTCGGCGCCGGTCATGTTGGAGTGAACGTCAGCAAGGTGGCGGCACTGGCTGGTTTTGAAGTCATCGTCTGCGACGATCGCGAACAGTACGCAAATCAAAAACGATTCCCCGATGCGCGCGAGATTCATGCCGGCGAGATGGATGCGGTTCTCTCTGAATTGTCGCCCAACGCCGCCTCCTACATCGTGATTGTCACCCGCGGCCACCGTTATGACATGCGCGTTCTTCGCTGGGCTCTGGATACGCCCGCGCATTACATCGGCATGATCGGCTCGGTGCGCAAGGTGCTCACCATCTTTCAGCAGTTGGAAGCCGAAGGGGTTCTGCGGGAAAGCTTGCAGCGCGTCTTCGCTCCCATCGGCCTGGAGGTCAGCGCGGCCATGCCGGAGGAGATCGCCATCTCCATCGTGGCTGAGCTGATCGCTATCCGCCGCAAATGCGCCGCAGAACTGCCGCACTTGCGCAATCATATTCGCAAGGAGAAAGCTGAGACCTCGCAGTAAATACGACTCTGTACCGGGCTTACGGATGATCGGCATTTAGCGATCATCATCTACAATTCATGCAGCCCGCAGCTTGCGGTAGGCTATAAGTCCATGGCCACTGTGCACAATCCGGATAAGACGATGGATTACCGCAAGCCGCATCGCCTTCAGAGCGGTAAGACGCTGGCTTTGTTGTCGCTGTTGCTGGTTGTGGTGGCGCTTGGCTCGTCGGCCATTGGCAGCTATCCAATCTCGCCGCACGATTGGTGGAGTGTTCTGAGTGCGCATTCGACTGGCGGCACGGCGGAGATCGTACTCCTGCAAATTCGTCTGCCGCGTTTATTCGCCTGCATTCTGGTGGGTAGCGGGCTTGCTCTGGCCGGCGCGTCTTACCAGGGCTTATTCAACAATCCTATGGTCTCGCCTGACATACTGGGAGCCTCGGCCGGCGCGGGGCTGGGAGCGGCACTCGGCATTCTGATGGGACTGGACTTTGTGGCCATTCAAGCTCTCTCCTTTACAGGCGGGCTGGTGGCCGTGCTGCTGGCATGGGCGTTGGCCTCGGGGCTTTGCCGCCGCGGAGATCCCGTGCTCATGCTGGTTCTAGTCGGCATCCTCATCGGTTCGATGTTCACCGCTCTTATCTCTCTGACCAAGTACATCGCTGATCCATTGAACAAGTTGCCGGCCATCACCTTCTGGCTGCTGGGCAGCTTTGCTTCCATCACACCTAAAGATATATGGTTCGCGGGCATTCCCATAGCCGCGGGTTGCATACCCTTGCTGCTGTTGCGCTGGCGGCTCAACGTGCTGTGCATGGGGGAGCAGGAAGCGCGCACTTTGGGAATGAACACGCGAGCCATGCGCTTCACCGTAATCGTTTGCGCCACGCTCATTACCGCCGCCTCGGTTTCAATCTGCGGCATGGTGGGCTGGATCGGCCTGGTAGTGCCGCACTTGGCGCGCATGGTTGTCGGCCCGAATCACAAATACTTATTGCCCGCGGCGGCTATCATGGGCGGATGTTTTCTGCTGCTGGTGGACGATGTGGCGCGCACCGCGGGCGCATTGGAAATTCCCGTCGGCATTCTTACCGCGTTGATTGGAGCGCCATTCTTTCTCTTCCTGCTCATGCGGGAGCGCAGGCACAAATCATGAATCTGACCCTGGAGCACGTGACCGGCGGCTACGGTTCACGGACCGTGGTGGACGATGTCAGCTTCACGCTGCATCCGGGCGAGGTGGTCTGCCTACTGGGCGCCAACGGTTGCGGCAAGACTACGCTCTTCAAAATGATTTTGTGCCTGCTGCGGCCCAGGCTGGGGTGTGTGAGTCTAGGCGATGAGAAGATTGCCGATTGGTCACGGAGCCGTTTAGCGCGCTCCTTTGGTTATGTGCCCCAGATGCATATTCCGCCCTTTGCCTTTGAAGTGCGTGAGATTGTGTTGATGGCCCGCGCCGCGCATCTGGCTCCTTTTGCTTCGCCGGGCAAGGAAGACCGGCGCATTGCCGACGAAGCGCTCGACTATCTGGGCATTCTGCATTTGGCCTCCGCGCGCTACACCGAGATCAGCGGCGGCGAACGCCAGTTGGTCCTGATTGCGCGCGCCCTGGCGCAGCAGGCGCAGTGGCTCATTCTCGATGAGCCCGCGGCCAACCTCGACCTGGGAAACCAGATCAAAGTCTTCCGCGCCATCGGCGAGTTGGCCAAGACCGGATTGGGCGTGCTCATGACCACGCATGTGCCCGACCATGCATTCATGTACGCATCGCGCGTGGTGCTGATGAGCGAGGGGCGCGTCCTGGCTTTGGATACTCCCGCTAAAGCTCTCACGGAGGCGATGTTGCTGAAAGCTTATGGCGTGCCGTTCAGCGTCGTGGAAATAGGCGCACAGCAGGGAATCAAATCCGGTATCAGGATAGTCGTGCCAAATCAGTTGTGAGGGGAAAGCATGTCGAGAAGAACCCTATTGATCGTTTTTTGCGTGACGCTGCTCAGTGGAAGCTTTTGCCGTGCCGCGGCGCCCGCCGGAGAAAAAGCCGCAACGCGCATTGTGACTGATATGGCTGGCCGCCGGGTCGAGGCGCCCGCGCACATACATAAGGTGCTCTGCATGAGTCCCACGGGCACAGTCCTGGTCTACACGCTGAATCCAGAGATGCTGCTGGGATGGAGCTATCCGCCTGACGCTGGTGAGCGTTCCTTTTTAGCAGAACCTTATAAAAACTTGCCAACTCTAGGAGGCTGGTTTGGCAAAGACAATACCGGCAATCTGGAAAAAATCATGCAAGCACACCCGGACGTGCTCATCTCCATGGACGATACTTTCGCAATCGCGCTGGCTGAGCGAGTTCAGAATCAGACGCATATTCCGGTATTCATTCTCGACGGCCGTCTCGAGCATTTGCCGGAAGCCTATGAAAAAGCCGGGGAGTTGTTGGGAAGCGCGCCCCGCGCGGCAGAGCTTGCCGCCGAATGCCGCCGCACGCTGAATGAAATCAAGCAGAAAGTCGCCGGCATTCCGCAAGATAAGCGGAGACGTTACTACTATGCCGAAGGGCCAAAGGGATTGGAGACGGAGCCGGGCGGTTCCACGCACGTAGAGGCGCTGAACTTTGCTGGCGGCGATGACGTGGTGACGGGGATTCAGGGGCAGACAGGTTACGGGCGCTCCCCGGTTTCGATGGAACAGGTGCTACGCTGGAACCCGGAGATCGTCATCTACGCGCGCGACCACACGACTGCCGCGAGTGGGTTCTACAAAACGGTATGGATCGATTCCACGTGGCAGCTTGTTGCCGCGGTCCGCAATGGCGAGGTCTACGAGACGCCGCAGTATCCTTTCAGTTGGCTCGACCGTCCGCCCTCGGCCAACCGCATCATCGGCATCAAGTGGCTGGCCAATCTCTTTTACCCGCAGATCTTTCACTACGACATGCGCCAGGAGACGCGCCGCTTTTACGAGTGCTTTTATCATGTTCGATTGAGCGAGGCGCAGTTGGACGAACTGTTGGCCACCGCCGTAAGAACATCTGCCGGGAATACAAGATAGAAGCTGCCTGCACACGTTTGCCGATTCCATAACCTACAGAAAAGACGGACTTGACTCTGCGCATGGTTTATGCGCTAAACTGTGTATCTCGCTCAAGACAGGCTAGTCCTCTGGGCAGCTTTCAATTAGGTGAATTTGTCATCCCAGACACGGCCGATAGCGCACAGATAGAGAGCTTTGGTAAGGAGTCGACGGATGGAATTGGCAGTGAGAGATGTGAGGAAGGCGCTTGCCGAACAACTACCTCCTCTAACCCAGAATGCGGCGGCCGTTGAGGCGGATCGCTGTTTGTACTGTTACGATGCGCCTTGTACACACGCCTGCCCTACGCACATCAATATCCCGAAATTCATCAAGAAAATAGCGACACGCAATCTGCGCGGCTCGGCGGCAACCATCTTTGCATCGAACCTGCTGGGCGCTACCTGCGCGCGAGTATGCCCGGTCGAGGAGTTGTGCGAGGGGGCATGTGTGCTGGGCGCCGATTACAAGCCTATCTCCATTGGCCGGTTACAACGCTTTGCCATGGACTATGCGCGCGAGAACCGCAAATATCCGGCCGTGAAGGCCGCGCCGACCGGCAAGTCAGTTGCCGTCATCGGCGCAGGGCCCGCGGGGCTTTCCTGCGCCGGCACGTTAGCTTTGCTGGGCCACTCGGTCACGATCGTTGAAAAGCAGGAGATGCCCGGCGGCCTTTCCACTTATGGCATCATCGCGCTGCGCGAACCGGTAGAGGTTGCACTGGAAGAGGCGCGCATGATCGAAGGGCTGGGCGTCAAGATCAAAACCGGGATTGAGATCGGCAAGGATATTGCTCCGGCCACGCTCCAGAAAGAATTCAACGCGGTGGTGCTGGGCGTGGGATTGGCCAAGACGCCCGGCCTGGGCATTGCCGGCGAGGCGGCTGTACTGGACGGCCTGGAATTTGTGGAGGCCAGCAAAGTTGCTCCGGCGAAATTGCACGTGGGCCGCAATGTGATTGTAATCGGCGCCGGCAACACGGCGGTGGATTGCGCCACGATTGCCAAGCGTCTGGGAGCGGAGCGGGTGACGATGGTCTATCGCCGCACGGATCGCGAGATGAGCTGCTACGAGCACGAATATGATTTTGCCCGCAAGGAGGGCATCGAGTTCCGCTTTCTCACACAGCCCGCGCGCGTGGTGATGGAGGGCGGAAGCATTGTGGGCCTGGAGTGCCTGCGCGTCGAACTGGGCGCGCCCGACGCATCCGGCCGCCCGTCGCCCGCGCCGGTCAAGGGTTCGGAGTTTGTGCTTGCTGCCGATCAGATCATCAAGGCCGTCGGTCAAAACAAGCTGACACTGGCTATGCAGTTAGGCCTGAAAACGACGAAGGGATTTATCGATGTAGATACGAGCTTCCAGACCAATGTAGTCGGCATCTATGCAATCGGCGATTGCATTCGCTCCACTGGCGTGGCTTCCACCGTCATGGCTGTTCAAGACGGCAAGCTGGCCGCCGAGGCAATCCATCAACAGCTTGTCCCGCGCTCCGCGCCCGTCGAGGTGAAAGAACATGGCAGACCTTAGAACAAACTTTGCTGGCATCAAGTCGCCCAATCCATTCTGGCTGGCCTCCGCGCCGCCCACTAATTCCGGCGCACAGATTCACAAAGCCTTTGAAGCGGGTTGGGGCGGCGCGGTGTGGAAGACCATCGGCGCTCCGGTGCTGAACGTATCGAACCGCTATGGAGCCTGGCATCAAGGCCGGCAGCGCATGTTGGCCATCAACAACGTCGAGTTGATCTCCGACCGTCCCATCGAAGTCAATCTGCGCGAGATCGTGGAGATCAAGCGCGCCTGGCCGGATCGCGCGGTTATCGTATCCGCCATGGTTGAGACCAGGCAAATAGCGTGGCAAGAAATTGTCAAGCGTATTATTGACACGGGCGCGGACGGCATCGAGTTGAACTTTGGCTGTCCGCATGGCATGAGCGAACGAAACATGGGAGCCGCCATCGGCCAGGATCCGGGATACTGCGAACAGATCACAGGCTGGGTGATGAAGGCCGCGACCATTCCGGTCATCGTGAAGCTGACGCCCAACATTACCAACATCGTGTTGCCGGCGCGGGCCGCGGTGGCTGCCGGCGCCAACGGGCTTTCGCTCATCAACACCATCAACTCCATTGTCGGCGTGAATCTGGATACGCTGGAATTGACGCCCAGCATCGGCGGCAAGGGCGGCCACGGCGGCTATGCCGGGCCGGCTGTCAAGCCCATCGCGCTTAATATGCTGGCCGCGCTGGGAAAAGACGAGGAGGTATCGAAGTCCGGCATCCCCATCTCCGGGATGGGCGGCATCGCCACATGGGCCGACGCGGCGGAGTTTCTGCTGCTCGGCGCATCCAGCCTCCAGGTCTGCACCACGGTGATGCATTACGGCTACCGGGTGATCGAAGATCTTTGCGACGGGCTCTCCAACTGGATGGATGAAAAGGGCTTCAAGACCATCGCCGACGTGACGGGCCGCAGCTTGAACCGCGTTTCGGAGTTCAAGAACTTCGACCTTTCCTTCCGCGCGGCGGCGCGCATCAACGCGGAAAAGTGCATCAAATGCAATCTCTGTTACATCGCTTGTAATGATACGGCGCATCAGTGCATCGACCTGGTTTCGCCGGAGGGCGAGGTGGTTGAGCCGAGCGCCTGGGATGTGCGCTCCAACGGCAAGCGCGCGGCGGTGGAAACGCGCCCCCGGCCGGTGGTGCGCGAAGACGATTGCGTAGGTTGCCGTCTCTGCTACAACGTCTGCCCGGTGGACCAGTGCATCGAGATGGTCGAGCTTCCTCCACGGTATGGAGCGGTTACCTGGGATGAGCTGTCGCAGAAGCAAACTTCCGTTACTGAAGACTGGGAAGCGATGGAAGCTTATCGCGAGAAGGTTGGAATTCACATTCACTAACGCACTATAGAGCCATCGAAGGGCATGAAGGGAGAGCGTTTATATGGGATTGCTGATCAAGGGTGGTGAGATTGTAACCGCGGAGACTCGCCTGAAAGGCGACATCTACATCGAGAACGAAACTATTAGCACCATCGGAACAGGCCTCACTGTTCCGCCGGGAACCGAGGTGATCGATGCCACAAGAAAGCTTGTATTCCCGGGCTTCATCGATCCGCACGTCCATATTCACCTGCCGTTTATGGGTACCTTTGCCAAGGAGACTCACGCCGCGGCCAGCGTGGCTGCGCTCATCGGCGGGACAACGACGTTTATTGAGATGGCCTGCCCTTCGCGCAAGGAAGATGCGCTGGAGACCTACCACACTTGGAAGCAAAAAGCGGAGGGCAACAGCGCCTGCGACTATGCCTTCCACATGGGCGTGTCGCGCTACGACGACAAGACGGAAGCGCAACTCATGGAGGTCGTCAAGGACGGGACGACATCGTTCAAAATCTTTCTCTCCTATAAGAACTTCTTTGGCGTCGATGACGAGGAGATGTTCCGCACGCTCAAGCTGGCCACCAAACTGGGCGTCATCACCACCGCGCACTGCGAGAATGCCGAGTTGGTGGGCCAGTTGCAACAACAACTGCTGGCCGAGGGAAAGATTGGGCCGGAGTGGCATGAGCCCAGCAGGCCGGAGGCTATTGAGGCTGAAGGCACCACGCGCTTTGCGACCTTTGTGGAGCAGACCGGCGCCACCGGCTATGTGGTGCATCTCTCCTGCGCACCGGCGCTGCGTGTGGCTGTGGATGCTAAAATGCGCGGCGTCAAACTGCACATCGAGTCGGTGCTGCCTCACTTCCTGCTCGACAAGAGTTATGCCGAGCGCGCCGGCGTGGAGGGAATGAAGTACATCATGTCGCCGCCCTTGCGCGACAAGCGCAACCTGCCGGTGCTGTGGAATGCGCTCAAGACTGGCCTGATCGAAACCGTGGGCACGGACCATTGTCCCTTCGACACGGAACAAAAACTGATGGGCGCCAAGGCTTTCACACAGATTCCCAACGGTATTCCCGGAATTGAAGACCGCGTGAACCTGATGTACACCTACGGCGTGAAGCGCGGCGGGCTTGATATCCACCGCTTTGTTGACGCGCTCAGCACCGGCGCCGCCAAGTTGTTCGGCCTCTACCCGCGCAAGGGAACCATCGCTGTCGGCGCGGACGCCGACCTGGTTGTCTATGACACCAAGTATCGTGGCAAAATCTCCGCTACCACGCACCATGGCATCAACAACTACAACGGCTTTGAAGGCTTCGAGATTGAAGGCCGGCCCTCCGTGGTCACCGTGCGCGGCAAGGTGCAGGCCCGCGATGGCGCGTTTGTGGGCAAGCCGGGAATCGGTCGCATGCTGCGCCGTGAACCGCAATGTAACTAGAAAGGGGTAGATCATGCCGGTTGACGCAAAAGCAGCGGTAGAACTGCTCAAGGAGTTGCGCGCGCTTACTTCCGATGAGCATGGCGCTCAGCGGCTGGCCTGGAGCCCAATGTGGCTCAAGGCGCGCAGTTGGTTTGAAACCAAATTGCACGAGTTGTCCGTGGAGCATCACTATGACGCCGCCGGTAACAGTTGGAGCACGCTTGCGGGGAGTTCTGAAAAGGCGCTGATACTCGGCAGCCACATCGATTGCGTGCCCAATGGGGGCTGGCTTGACGGATGCCTGGGCGTGATTGGCGCGTACGCTGTGTTGCGCCGCATTGCCGAGGAGTATAAAGGCAAGCCGCCGGTCACCGTGCGGCTGGTGGACTGGGCGGATGAGGAGGGTGCGCGCTTTGGGCGCAGCCTCTTCGGCTCGTCGGCCTTTGCCGGCACGCAAACCATCGATCAGGATCGCGGGCGTACGGATGCAGGCGGCAAGAGGCTTGAAGATGCTCTGGCCGAGTGCGGCGTTGCCATTGACAAGATCGGCGATGTCGGCCAGGAGCGGAAAAACGCAGCGGCCTATCTTGAGTTGCACATTGAGCAGGGGCCGGTGCTGGAGAAGATGGGACTGCCGCTGGGCGCCGTGCTGGGCACCAAAGGCGTGGAGCGCCACACCATCATCTTTCACGGTCAGGAAGCGCACTCCGGCTCCACTCCCATGACGGCGCGGCGCGATGCGCTGGCCGCCTGCGCAAAACTGGCTCTGGAAATTCGCCCCATCGCTATGCGCCATCCCGACGCGGTTTGCACCATGGGCAGCGTTAAAACTTTTCCCGGCATCGTGACCGCGGTCGTTGGCCGCTGCGAGGCCACGCTCGACCAGCGCGATCTGGATGCTGCAGTGCTGGCCACGATGTATCGCGAAGCCCAGGAGAAGAGCGCGCAATTCGCCAAGGAAGAAGGTTGCACCGTGGAGTGGTCGCGCATCTGGAACATTGCGCCGGAGCCATTTCATCCTCAGCTGATCGAGTTTTGCGAAGAGGCAATCCGCGAGACTGCCGGACGCTCCCATCGTCTGCCTTCCGGGCCGCTGCACGATGCGGCCGAGGTCTCCCGCGCCGGAATTCCCACCGCCATGCTCTTTGTGCAATCGCTGCAGGGAATCAGCCACAACAAGATCGAAGACACGCGCGAAGACCATTTGCAACTGGCCGTGACCGCGTTCGACAAGCTGGCGTCGAAGACCGTGGATTGGATTCGTGCTCAATGAGAGGCTGCTTCTAGACGCGGCTCTGACCAGCAATCGAATTATGCCTGACGGGTTTACATCCGCTATGAAACTCTGGCGCTGCTACGAATTTTTACGGAGAACAATATCATGAGCAATATTTCCGCATCGAAGACTCTCACGTCCGAAGAAATCACCAATATCACGCGACAAACCAACTACGGCACCTGGCGCTTCCAGAAGGGATGGAAGCCGCTGCACATTGCCGACGCCGAGGGTTGCTGGTTCACGGATGGCGCTGGAAAGCGCTACCTCGATTTCAGCTCGCAGTTGATGTGTGTGAACCTGGGTCACAAGAATCCGCGTGTGATCGAATCTATTGTCGAGCAGGCGCGCGAGCTGGCTTATGCCGCTCCCGGCTACGCCACCACGGCTCGCGCCCGCCTCAGCCTCAAATTATTGGAAGTCCTGCCCGCGGGTCTCAATAAATTCTTTTTCGCAACCGGCGGAGCCGAGGCCAATGAGGCGGCTTTCAAGATTGCTCGCATGTATACGGGCAAGACCAAAATTATTTCGCGCTATCGCTCCTATCACGGTTCCACCACCGCCGCCATCGCGGCCACCGGCGACCCGCGCCGCTGGGCCATGGAGCCGGGCGGCAAGGGCTCGGGCTTTGTCTTTGCGCCGGAGACAAACTGCTTCAACTGCCCCATCAAGCACACCTATCCCGGCTGCAATATCGCTTGCGCCGACTACATCGAGCACATGATTCGAAACGAGAGCGATGTGGCAGCCCTGATTGTCGAGCCCGTTGTCGGCACCAACGGCATACTCGTTCCGCCGCCTGAGTACTTCCCTCGCATCCGCGAAATCTGTGACCGTTACGGGGTGCTGCTCATCGGCGACGAGGTGATGACCGGATGGGGCCGCACCGGCAAATGGTTCGCCGAGCAGCATTGGGGCGTCACACCCGACATCCTGGTCACCGCCAAGGGCATCACCTCGGCCTACGTGCCGCTCGGCCTCTGCGCCACCACCACTAAAATAGCGGATTACTTCGAGGATCACTATTTCGCACATGGTCACACCTATGAGGCGCATCCCATGACGCTCGGTCCCGCTGTGGCTACTATCGAGGAGATGCAGAGGCTGAAATTGGTGGAGCGCGCGGCGGAGCTTGAACCCTATGTGCGCCAAAAGCTGGAAGCGCTCAAGGCCCGGCATCCATCGGTCGGAGACGTGCGCGGCCTCGGCCTCTTCTTCGCCGTTGATCTGGTGAAGAACCACGCCACCAAACAGCCCTTCAACACCATGCGCGACAAGGTGGAGGGTAAGCCGCTGCTGGTCGATCAGACCGCCGCCAAGATGATGGCGCAGGGAGTCTCGATTCAGGCATGGTTGAGTCACTTCGTCATTGCGCCGCCGTTGATCGTGACCAAAGAAGAGCTGGACATCGGCATCGCCGCACTCGATGAACACCTAGTTATGGCTGACGCGCTGGTGGAAGGGTAGGGAAATCTGCGTTCGTCAGAATCATCTCGTGCCTCCGCTAACTTCCGCAAAATCCAGGGAAGTCCTGCGTCCGGCTCGTGACCGGAGAAAGATGTTCTATCGCATGAGCGAACGTGGGCCAGGAAGCCCACGTTACAGCCGGCCGGGAGGCCAGCGCCACATTTCCAAATAGAACATTATCATACAGCCAAAGAACTAGCGGGCGACGATGTGAGTACCGCCATTGCCGGTTACCGCGCCCGCTACGCTCTCCACGGAAGTGATAATGCACTCCTCGCCTTGGTGTTCGAGGAAGTCGATTGCCGCCTGGATTTTGGGTCCCATTGACCCTGGCGGGAATTGGCCTGCGGCTAAATACTGGCGCGCCTGGTCCATGGTGATGGTGTCGAGCCACTTCTGGCTGGGCCGGCCATAGTCGATTGCCACGCGATCAACCGAAGTAAGAATGATAAGCTTTTGAGCGCGCACGTGCGTCGCCAGCATGCTTGAAGCGAGATCCTTGTCGACAACGGCTTCCACACCCACCAAATGATCGTCTTCCCAGGCTACCGGAATGCCCCCGCCTCCGCAGGCGATCACGACGACGCCGGCGTCGAGCAGCGTCGAGATCGCTTCGGACTCTAGAATTTGCAACGGGCGAGGCGAAGGCACGATGCGACGGTAGCCGCCTGGCGAGACTTCACGCATGACCCAGTCTGGCCTGCTGCCGCGGATGCCGGCGAGCTCGTTCGCGTCATAGAAAGACCCGATCGGTTTGCTGGGATGCTGGAAGTCCGGGTCGCCGCGATCCACGAGCACCTGAGTGATCACCGTAACCACTTCGCGCTTGATTCCCTCGCGGCGGAACATCTCGTAAGCCAGCCGCTGGATCATGTAGCCCATGCCGCCCTGGCAATCGGCGTCGCAAGTGTCGAGCGGCAAGCTCGGAACGCGCCGCGTGCCCTCCTCGACGCGAATCAGGATGTTGCCGATCTGCGGTCCGCTGCCGTGGGTGATGGCGATCCGTGAACCGGCGTGGAACAGAGGCTTGAGATGTTCGAGCGTCTCCGCGGTGTGAGTAAACTGCAGGGGAATGTCGCCGGATTCACCGGGCCTGGTAATGGCGTTGCCGCCGAGAGCGATCACAAGCGTTTCGGTCATGGTCTTAAGAGCCTGTCATCTCATAAGCAATTTCTTGGTCCGACATAGTCAGCGCCATGATCGCCTTGGCAGTGTGCAGGCGGTTTTCCGCTTCCTGGTACACCACAGAGTGCGGGCCATCGATGACCTCGTCCGTCACCTCATTGCCCCGATCGGCGGGCAGCGGATGCATGTACAGAACATTTTCCGCAGCCAATTTCATGCGTTCGCTATTGCAAATCCAGTGCCGGTATCCCTCCGCGATCCGCAGGGACTCCTTGGGGTTGGTTCCCATGGTGTCGAGACAGCCCCAACTCTTGGGAATGACGATGTCGGCGTCGCGAAACGCGTCGTCCATGTTGTCCACGATCTCGAACTTGGTTCCGGCGCGCCGCGCGTTCTCTCGCGCTGCCTCGACCGTCTCCGGCATCAGCGCGTACTCGGGTGGATGCGCCAGCACCACGTCCAGTCCGAAGCGCGGCATCAACATGATCAATGCTTGCGGCACGCTGAGCGGCTTGGCGTAGCTCGGCGCGTAGGCCCACGATACCGCCAGCTTGCGCCCGCGGAGGTTCGGTCCAAGTTTCTCGCGGATCGTCATGAGGTCGGCCAGCGCCTGGCAGGGATGATCGACGTCGCACTGCATATTGATCACCGGCACATTTGCCCAGCGCGCAACTTCGCGCATGTACGCGTTACCCTCGCCTGGAATCAGGTCGTGACGGATGGCGATGGCGTGTCCGTAACTGGAAAGAATGATTCCTGTGTCCTTCGCGCTTTCTCCATGAGAGACTTGCATGACATCGGAGGTTAAAAAATGGGCGTGGCCGCCAAGTTGCGTCATTCCCGCCTCGAACGAGTTACGCGTACGCGTGGACTTGTCGAAGAACATCAGAAAGATGGTTTTATCGGGCAAATAGCGATGCGAAACACCCATTTTGAACTTACGCTTCAAATCGGCGGATACGTCGAGCAGGATTTCGATCTCTGCTTCTTTGTATTCTTCCGTGGTGATGTAGTCCCTGCCTTTAAACAGCGCTTTTCTCGTTTCCAACGCACACCTCTTTCTCGGAACCTGCCGAGTTGATAAAAAATTCACCCGCCGGAAACCTGTTATCGGACCGGCAGCGGTATGGGCTTCAGTTCAGCCCTTCGAACCTTCCAGCGTGGCGACGTACGACAGGGGGAAGGCAGCATAGAATTGCGCCGCTTCCACCAGGTGGCGAATCGGGACGCGTTCGATAACACTATGCGCGACATCTTCTTCACCGGGACCGAAGCCAACGGTCGGCACGCCCATAATTCCCATCGAGCCGACGCCGTTCGTGCTGAAGACCCACTTGTCCACAACTGGATCGGCGTTGTGGAGCGTTCGATACGCCGCCACGGCCGAGCGCACCAGCAAATGGTTTTCTTCAAGCACCCACGTTGGAAAGTACTTCTGCATCGGATACGTGAGGCCGGTATAGCTGGGCGTCTCGTACCGCAACACCTCGATCTCCGCGCCTTGCGCCGCCGGCAGCGCTTTCACCTCGGCGACTGCGCTGTCGAGCGTCTCACCAGCGGTGAGGCGGCGGTCGAGATGGATGGAGCATGCGCCCGGCACCGCGCACAGCGACGGAGACATCGAGCGAATCTCGGTGACGGCGATCGTTCCCTTGCCGAGAAACGCATCGTCGCGCAAACGCGTGTTCAACTCCTCGATCTGCGCAATCAGCGGGGCAATCTTGTAAACCGGATTGTCGCCGCGCTCCGGCGCGCTGGCATGACACGAACGGCCGCGCATGTGAACCTCGATCTCCATGCGCCCGCGATGTCCGCGGTACACGCGCAGATTGGTTGGCTCCGTGAGCACCACGCACTCCGGCCGGATTTCGTCTTCCTTGAGAATATAGACCCACGGCAAGCCGTCGCAGTCTTCTTCCTGCACTGATCCCACAATCCACAACGTGTAGTCGCCTTGCAGTTTCAAATCCTTGATCATCTTGCCCGCGTAAACCATGCTGGCCATGCCCGCGCGCTGATCGCTCGAGCCGCGGCCATAGATGAAACCGTCCTCCACTTTGCCCTTGTACGGATCCCAGGCCCATTCCTTTGGATCGCCAATACCGACGGTGTCGGTGTGCGCGTCCATCATGATCACGTGTTTGCCTGAGCCGATGCGTCCCAGCACGTTGCCCATGGCATCAATGCGGACCTCGTCGAAGCCCACGCGTTCCATCTCCTGCTTGATGCGCTGAATGACAGGACCTTCGTGAGAACTTTCGCCGGGAATGGCGACCATGTCGCGCAGAAAGCGGACCATGTCCGCTTCCAGCGCGTTTGCGGCGGCGAGTAAACGTGCGGAGTCAATCGTAATTTTGGCTTGCATGTTGATCCTTCTTAGTCACTGAAAATAACAGAGTTACTATTAAACCACTGCTGATGGAAATTAGTCAACGATATGTCCGTCCCGCAGTAATACCTTGAATTCCCATTGCCCGAACGCCTGCTTCATGCGATTTACGACGTCGTCCTCATGCCCCGAATAACTCCGGCTTTGAATGAGAGACTGGCACAGGGCGATGAGCTGTTGATTGCGTTCTGCTGTCATCATGAGTGGGATGCTCCTTGGTGTTCTTGCTTGTCTGCGACCTCAACGGCGGTAAGGGGTGTCTTTGAGCGGAAGGCTATTGCGGAACTTTCCGTCGCGATTGAAATATGCGCCGGCCACCGCGGGCGCCGTTGTGAGCATTACAATCTCTCCCACGCCCTTGGCCCCGTAAGCCAGTTCAGGAGAATTCTTCTCGATGAGATGGCACACAATCTCCGGAACCTGTGCCGCGCGCATCAGCCCAAGAGTGCCCAGCGTGACGGTTGGCGCGCCGTTCAGAAGCGGAAACTTCTCGGTCAGCGCAAATCCCAGGCCCATCACGACGCCGCCTTCAATCTGCCCCTCCACGCCATTAGGGTTAATGGCCTTGCCCACATCATGAGCGGCGACAACCTTCAGCACTTTTCCATCGTCGCCTAGAATCACGACGTGGGTGGCGTATCCATAAGCAACGTGGCTGACCGGGTTTGCTTTGCCGGAACCCATGGGATCGGTGACGCAATCGTACTCTCCGAAAAACTCGCGGCCTTCCATCTCTGCCAGCGAATGTTTGTTCAACTCTTGCTTGAGTAAGTTCGCGGCCCGTCGCGCTGCCTCGCCGGTAATCAGCGTCTGCCGCGATGCCGTGCTGGTTCCGCTGTCGGGAGTCACCATAGTGTCCGGCTCACGCACTCTGAGCGCGGACCTGGAGAGACCACTGGCCTCGCCCACAATCTGTAAAATCACGGTGGCCAATCCCTGGCCCATGCAGGCTGCGCTGGTGCAGATAACAACGCGGCCGTCCGCAATTTTCAATTTCACGCGACCCACATCATGCACGCCGACGCCTTTGCCGCTGTTCTTGAAGGAGCAGGCAATGCCTGCGCCGGGATGCGCGTCATAGACATCCTTCACCGCCAGCAGCGTCTCCTTCAATGCGGTTCCCGCGTCGGCTATCTGCCCGTTGGAAAGTACGCCGCCAGGCTCGATGGCATTGCGAAAGCGAATCTCCCACGGCGAGATTCCCAGCTTGGACGCCAGCAGATTCAGATTGCACTCCCCGGCAAAGCAGGTTTGGGTTACGCCAAAACCACGAAACGCGCCGGAGGGAATATTGTTGGTATAGACGGCGCGCCCCTCGATATCCACATTGTCGATCTGGTACGGCCCGGCGGCGTGCGTGCAGGCGCGCTGCAAAACCGGGCCGCCTAGCGAAGCGTAAGCGCCCGTGTCGGCCATGATGCGCGCGCGCACCGCCGTAATCTTCCCGCGCTCATCGCACGCCGTGGTGAAATCCATCTCCATGGGGTGACGTTTGGGATGAACGCGAAAACTTTCCTCGCGACTAAGGGTCAGCTTCACAGGCCGCCCGCTATGCCATGCCAATAAAGCGGCGTGATGCTGCACAGAGAGATCTTCTTTGCCGCCGAATCCACCGCCTACATATTTGCTGATCACGCGAACTTTATCTTCCGGTAACCCCAGCATCTCCATTATGCCTTGGCGGTCATCGTAGACGCCTTGCCCTCCGGAGTACACTGTCAGCGACCCGCATTGTGTTGGAACGGCCAGCGCGCTTTCCGGTTCCAGAAAAGCGTGTTCCTGGTGCGGCGTAGAGTAGTGCTGGGTGACGACGTGCTTCGCTTCGGCGATGGCCTTATCGACATTGCCGCGTTTCATGATGGTTTCCGAGAGCAGATTTCCCTTGGGATGGATTCGCGGCGCGCCTTCAGCCATGGCAGTTTCCGGCGACAACATCGGCGACAGTTCCTCATACTCCACACGAATCAACTCCAGCGCCTTCCGCGCCGTCTCCTTGGTGGTGGCGGCCAGCACTGCCAGAGAGTCTCCCACGTAGCGTGTCTCTTCA
>Ga0326728_10004297_pt1 | contig 42486 bp, 47 predicted proteins | sample MB3enrmetagenome_FD_207602 | JGI IMG/M metagenome (GOLD analysis project Ga0326728, IMG submission 207602) | Lab enriched peat soil microbial communities from McLean, Ithaca, NY, United States - MB31MN | ecosystem: Environmental > Terrestrial > Soil > Wetlands > Peat | place: USA: New York... | reverse complement strand
GCATCATTCTAGGCATTATGAAAGCTCCGACGCAGGCGCTGGGGACTCCAACGCTGAACTCGACCACAGGATTTAGTGTCCAAAATGGAGTAACCCAACCGTTCACGGTGACTATCGCTCACAACTGCACGCTCGACCTGTCCACAACGAGCTCTGTGTGGGGTGCTTCGGGCAATCAATTCAACAAGGTGCTCTTTGTAACCAACGGCGGATCGAACACAATCACATGGACCGGCGTAACCTGGGAGGGCACAGCAAGCACGTCCACGCCTCCTTCGCTGGCGGCTTCCGGAGTCAACTGCATATTGTTCGTTACGGAAGATGGCGGAACGACTGTTTACGGGATTCAGGTCTGGTAGAAGGAGGGAATTTCGATATGAAGCGAGTACGATATCTAATATGCATCATTCTAGGCATTATCCTTTGTTCACTATTCACTGTCTCTGACAATTCGTTTCAGTTCACCCCAACGATACATTTTAAAGATGGGGGCAATTTCTTTGATCTGGAAAGGCAATGCTTCAACAAGATTCAATGTGAGCATACAGAAGCGGATTTGGGTTTTAAGGCGAAGATGCTCGAAAAATGCTTGGCCGATGTTGGCTGGCATGTAGGAGGGCTTAAGATCGGTCAGACTTATATCAGATTTAGACCGTGGGTGATTTCATTAATCACTCATCCTAAAAATGACGGGAGGCCTTTCACTTATAAGGCCAACTAGAAAACTGAGAGCATTAACTATCTTTAGGAGTTTTACGCCAGGAAGGCGGGCTCCAACATGGAGGGCTAGGATGGCCACTTTTAAAAAACTGTTTGTCGTGCTTATTCTTGTCGTTTCCCTGTTTGCCTTTTCACCCAACGTTCAGGCCGCTATGACCGTCTCTGACAACGGGGCGTTCGATATGCTGGCCGCGTATCTCAATGCGAGCTTTCCCCCCAGCAAGACCCTTGTCCTGCACCTGTATTGCACGAGCACGAGCATTACAGACACAGTGACCCCGTCATCTTTTACCGAGTGCTCGGGCGGAGGTTATGCAGCGATCAACCTTTCAAATGGGAGCTGGACCCTGACCAACGGGAACGGTTCTTCGACCATCCCCCAGGCCGCTTACGCTCAGCAGACATTCACTTTCACGGGAGCGCTCACCACGAACGGGACCGTGTACGGCTATTACATCGTGGATTCACAGACCGCTGCCGGGTGTACCGCGGCGGGGGCCCCAACCGCATGCTGCACGGGTTCAACTGCGGGGGCCACCTGTCCCAATGTGGTGACGGCTGAGGCTTTCGGACAGACATTTACGCCAGCCAACAATGGTGACAATATCCAGTTGACACCGGCGATTCAGCTTTCGCACGGGACACCTGCCTACTAAAAGGGGCCGGGCTTGAAAACTTTCCGAAAGATTTTACTGTGCGTGCTTTTGATCCTGTCAACCCCGGGCCTGAGCTATGCGGGATGGCTCGGGGGTGGATGGATTCAGCGCCGGGCTTTCACCGTAAGCAACACAAGCAATTCGAACGCCCAGACCAACTATGCGGTGAGGCTGGATTTAAATTCCGACAACTTCAACTTTTCTTTGACGAAGTCGGACGGCTCCGACATTCGTGTCACCGATTCGACCGGCACGAATATCATCTCCCATTATATCCAGTCTTACAGTTCGGGCAGCTCCACAGGCACGATCTGGGTGAACGTACCGAGCATCCCGGCCAGTTCCACGGCAACAGTCTATCTCTACTACGGCAATCCGTCTCCGCCCAACTATTCAATTCCACCAATCGGAAATTTCGCCAAATATGCCAGCAATCCTGTGTATTCAACAGGCAGTGCTACTCCAAGTGGTGTCATTTATGATGGCAGCACCTATTATTGGATGGCACTTCAAAATGCAACGAACTCACGAATAGACTTTCTTTATTCCAGCAGTCCCACAGGCCCCTGGACGCTTAGCTCCAATCATTTTACTCCCGCGTCCTTTGCACAGGGAGGCGTGTGCTTAAGGAAATTCGGAAGCACGTATTACTTGTACTATCAGAATAACCCCAATGCCACCAGCAGCACAATAAACGTGGTCAGCTCAACTACGGCTCCAGATAACGGATATGGCTCCGCAACTACGCTTATTAGCTGCGGGACCGGATGGGAGTCTCAATTCGTCGGAGAGCCTTACGTTATTCAGGTTGCAGGCACTTATGGTTCAGTTTCACCGAATACTTATGTTCTTTTCTATGAAGGCGACAGCAGCGCGACCTTGAGCAATGAGCAGGTTGGGTATGCTACCAGCAGCAGTCCTACGGGGCCGTTCACCAAATACGGCAGCAATCCTCTCATTTCTTATGGTGGGACAAACGCCTATGACGCGGGGATGGTTAGCGATCCGCACGCTTTTGAGCTAAATGGTACGCTCTATATCTTTTACAACTGCACACTGACCTCACCAAGCACAACCCCCGGATACACTGCCTGGGTCAGCACAACAAATTTGACTACGCTTACAAAAGGCAATGTGGTTTTGGGTTTTGGCAATACAGGGGCCTGGGATGCTGCTGTAGCCTTTAGGGGCGGTATCTCGCTCTTTAATAACACCTATTATTTTTATTATGGAGGTGCTGCTTCCTCCGGTTCGAATTTTCAAATCGGATACGCCACCATGTCGGCGCTCAACTCTGCGTCTGGATACCCCCCGGATCAGGTTTTCGGTTTCTATGAAGATTTCAACGGCGGAGATCTCAGCCATACGATATTCATACAGAACTCGGGCGGTACAGGGGGCACACATGCAACAGGTGCGATAACCGAATCGAGCGGCATAGGTACGCTGACCAGTGGCTATGGGACAACGGCTTATAATGCGACAACGCTCAATTCAATTCAGCAGTTCGGAGCGGGAACTATCTTTGAGGCTTATGTCAAGGATTCTAATGCCTCGACGGGCAACGGCAATTTACTCGCCTTTAGCGGCATCCAGAGTTTTGATGAGACTAGAAGCCTTGAGTTGACCGACGATTCGCAGGCAAGTTCGGGAAAGTTCGGGTATTCCACCGCCGGATCAAGCTCGACGTATGCGGCCCTTTCGCCTGCGGTGAACCAAGACGACGCGAATTATCATTATCATCGGGTCTATTGGAAGACGGCCAGCAGCGTCGATTTCCAAATAGATAGCAACAGCGTCACCAACCTGGCCACAGCGGCGGACATTCCGACCGGGACAATGAATGCCTTATTGCAGTCATACGCCGCGCAGAGCCAGACGACGAGCATGTCCACGTTGGTTGACTACATGTTTGCCCGGCCATACAGCAGCCCTGAGCCGCAAACAGTCAGCACGATCACCTACCAGGCGAATTCGAGCGCAACGGGCACGACATCGGCTTCGGTGTCCGCTCCATCCGGGGCTGCAAACGGCGACGTGATGCTGGTCTTTAAAGCCGACAAGGCCACTTCGGGAAACACATCCGCGGCTTCAGGGTTTACCAATGCAAATCTTTCTTCCTACGGCACTTCAGGAAGACTCGAAGTCTTCTACGGGATATATAATTCGAGCACCAATCCGGGTCCCTGGTCGTTCACAGGAACCACCCACACGCAAGTGCTCATGGTCACTTACCGCAACTGTGACCAGACCACGCCTTTAGACGTTTCGGCCAGTGCGGCGTATAACGCTTCCGGGACGGTCGGGGCGGCAAGCATAACCCCGATAACGGCGGGGTCAATGATCGTCGGGGCGTTTGCATCTCTTACGAGTAACTACACCTGGAGCGCGGAGTCCATTGCAAACGGGCCGTCTCTTACCGCAGAGATCCAGACCAATAACTCGACGTATACTGATATCGCAGTTTTAAACGGGCTTCAGTTATTCCCTGGGGCAACGGGGGCATCTACGGGAACGATGTCGACTGCCGGGGCAAATGCCGCAGCGATTGTCGCTCTCCGGCCTGCGAGCCTTTTGGCCTCGGTTGCCTACAACACGAGCAGCTCAGGCGGGGCCGTTACGGGCGGAAGTTCGAGCTATCAGTTCAGCCGGGTTTATTCGATGTCGAAGGGAGCCGTCTCCGGAGGGACTTTTGCCAAAACGGCCAACCATACCTATACGGTTTCTTCAGCCGGGGGGGCCGTCGTCGGCGGATCGGTTCAAGAGCATCAGGGATTAGTTTATTCCACGGCGGGCGGTGGAATTGCGGGAGGGTCTTCAACTGAAGCGGTAAACCATCAGTATCTTGTTTCCATGAATGGAGGCGGGGTTGCCGGTGGATCTTCGGGAGAAAGCACGCATACGGCCGGGGGTGCGCATCAGTACACCACAAGTTCCAGCGGAGGGGTAGTCGCCGGGGGAACATTCGTGAAAAAAGCCGGTGTGGTTCTTTCCATGCAAAGCGGGGCGGTTGCCGGCGGATCGTCCATTTATTCCCCGTATTATACCAATCCAACGTCATATGTAACCCAAATGCAGGGCGGACCCGTGGCGGGCGGGACTGCGTATTACGACCGGGCCGCAGTTCTTTCTTCGGCCGGCGGGGGTGTGGTCGGCGGGACTTCGCCTCACAGGTTCGGTTTTGTAATCGCTTCGGCCTCCGGGGGCGTCGCGGGCGGCACGGCTTTGTTTAACGAAAGGCGAGCTTACACCTCCATTGGAGGCGCCGTTGCGGGCGGTTCCTTCCCGAAGATCGCGGGGCCTAAGGCCGTAAGGCATGGCGGTGCGGCCCTGATGATCGCACAATGATCGGCACCTGCCGGACATGCCGCAGAAGGCATGACGACACGGCGGATTGCGATAGTTGCACGCGGCGGGCGGATTTGGTCGATTTGTATGATGAGGATTTGGAGGCGGTGAATGAAATACTGGCCGCAGGCGAATAGTAAGGTCGAGATACCGGAAGAAATGTTACTGGATGCACCTTTCGAGATAGATCCGTTTCCGCTCTTTCCGGAGCTGTCTCAGATAGAAATGCTGGAGGAACTATGAGCGCACCGAGCACGCCGAGCACACCGGCTCAAACTCCCGCGTACCAGTCGGCTTCGGCCGATATGGCCAGTGAAAACGCGGCCCTTTTCGAACGGATACAAAGGACGCGGGCCTACGGGGTGAACCAGACGCGGCTTGTTCCCCAGGTGAAGGGCGCGCTGGGAGGATGATAAGCAAGGCAAAAGTAAAAAGTTAAAAGGCAAAGGGGCAGAATGCAGAGTTTATCGGACAGCCAGATTTGCAGCGCCGGGTTGGTGCTTTTAGGGCAAAACCCGATTGCCGATATTTCAGATACGAGCCTGCCAAACGCGGTCAAGTGCAATTCGGCCTACGTGGGGCAGCGGGATGCGCTGTTGAGGTCCTATGACTGGAACTTTGCGAGGATGCGGGCGCAGCTCCAGCAGGGACCCGTTCCGGCTTTCGGCTGGCTCTATGCGTTCGCGGTGCCGGATAAATTCCTGGCGGCCCGGGAAGTAAACGGGAACGTCTACCCCTGGGTGGTAGAGGGTCCGTTCATTTTGACCAACGGGCCGGCGGGAGACACCGTGGGGGGAAGCCCCAACTGGGACCCGCGCGATATCACGACGATTGCGACCAATCCCCCGAACGTTTCGACGGCGTTTGTCTGTAACCTCATCTATACGGCGCAGATTGTCGAGACGGGGATGTTCGACCCGCTTTTTGCCGACCTTCTGGCGATCCGGATCGCGTCGGTTTTGGCTATGTCGATCTTAAAGGCGGCGGCCAAGTCCCGGGAGATGTGGGCTTTGTACGAGCAAAGGCTTGGCGAAGCGAAGCGGACGGACGGAAACGAGGGGCTTCCGGACAGGCGGCCGAAGAGGAGCGACTATAGCTGGATAGGAGCACGCTGATGCCGGCGTACTTACTCCAGGACAGTTTCAACGCGGGGGAGCTTTCGCCTAAGATGGCGGGGCAGTGCACGTTCGAAAAATACCGCTTCGGGTGCGAGGTCCTCGAGAACTTTATACCGCTTCCGCAGGGGCCGGCGCAGTCGCGACCGGGGCTGCGCTATGTGTCTCTAGCGAAGTACAACAATAACCCGTGCGCGGTGCGCCCTTTTGTGAGTTCGGATACGGCCGCCTACATCCTCGAGTTCGGAAACCTCTACATCCGCGTTTACAAGAACCAGGCTCAGCTTTTAAACGGGGCTGCAGCCTATGAAATCGTGACGCCCTATGCGGCCGCCGATGTGATGAACCTGTGTTTTTCGCAGCTAAACGACATCATGTATTTCTGGCACAATTCCTATGCGCCGATGAAGCTGTCGAGGTACGGGGACACGAACTGGACCCTCACCGTGGTCTTGTGGAACGACGGGCCCTACCTCGATGAGTCGACTCTTGGTGGCGTGCAGCTAAACGCGTCGGCGGGTTACGGCAACGGGATTACGATCACGGCTCAAAACCGGGGGGTGACGGCTTCGTTTGATTCGTCGGTATTCACGGCCGCGGCGAACCAGGCGGCGCTGACACCGACCTATCCTTATGCCGCGTTCAGGTTTCAGACCGGGGCCAACACGGGCGAGCTGCTGTCGTTTCAGATGCAGCTCGCGGTAAAATCCACAACGACGCCCAACGTGGGGCACGCGACGCTCTATAGCGATGTGGGCGGGTCCCCGGGTGCGAGTATTTCGGCTGCGACCAACACGGTCGACCTCACTGTCGCGGACGAACTGAACTGGGTCTTTAACAACCCGGTGCTTGCGGCCAACACGTGGTACTGGATTTGTCTTGCGGCCGGGACTGCGGACGCGGCCATACAGTTTGCTTGCACTGCCACGGCGGCGGGATTCGGGTCGGGGGTATCGGGTGTAAGCCTGGCGGCGATAACCGATTCGATGGGGAAGGAATTTTCCGCCACGGTTTATTATCAGCCGACCGGGGCGGCGGCGATATTTCAGGCGGGGCACCTGGGGTCGGTGTGGCGGATACAGCATAGCGGCGGGGCCATAACGCAGGGGTTTAGTTCGGTAACGTCCGGAGAGCCGCTCGAGCTTCTGGGCGAGTTCGTGGTGGATCTTTCAATGACCACCGACTGGGTCGGGACGATGTTTTTGCAGTTGTCCTACGATACGGTCAACTGGTTTACGGCGGCCGAGTTCACCACGAGCACGAAACAGGACTTCTACGAGAACCGGACGGGAGTCTGGTACCGGCTTGTGTGCGCGACCTACGGGGGCGGGAGCGCGAGTGCGATCTTGTGCCAGATAGAAAACTGGGGGACGTTCCAGATAACCAACGTTGTCTCGGCATCGCAGGTAACAGCCGATGTGCTTTCGATCATCCTGTCACCCGGGACTTGGACGCCTTTCTGGATGGAGGCGGCCTGGAGCGGAGTGCGAGGCTATCCGGGATGCGGGGCCTTCAGGGGAGGCCGGTTATATGCGGCCAACACTCCCTGGCAGCCGACAACCATCTGGGGGACCTGGGTGGACGATTTCGAAAACCTCTCGCCCGGAGATACGGCCGATTCGCCTCTTACGTTTACGCTCGCGGACGTGACCAACCCGATCCAGTGGCTCATGAGCCAAACGGACTTTCTGGGCGGGACGATGGGAGAGGAGGCGCTGCTTGCGCTGGGATCGGCCGGGGCGATAACGCCGACCAACCCGATCAACGTAAGCGTGCCTTCGGAGTACGGCACGCAGCCCGGAACCAGGCCGCTCAAAGTGGGGCAGGGGCTTTTTTTCGTCCAGCAAGGGGGTCTGAGGCTGCGGCTCATGGCGTTTGTCTTCATGACGAACAGCTACCAGGCAGAAGACACCACCCGGTACGCGGACCATGTCCTGAAGCCGGGGTGTGTCGATATCGCGTATCAGAAAGAGCCCTATCAAACCATGTGGTGCCTGAGATCGGACGGAGTACTCGCCGGCCTTACCTACTACCCGGAGGAAAAAGTCATCGGCTGGCACCGGTCGGTAACAAGCGGCCAGGTGCTGTCGATCGCCTGCATCCCGAGTGTTTCGGGGGACACGAAGGGGCGGACCGAGCTTTGGGCGAGCGTGCAGCGGGTGATAAACGGCAATACCGTTGTGACGATCGAGCTTCTGGGGGACTTCGAGGGCGTGCAGAGCCAGGCCGATTACGTGTGCCTGGACTGCGCGATAATCCAGACGTTTAACGCGCCACAGTCCGTTATTTCGGGGCTCGATATGTTTGACGGGCAAACAGTCGGGGTGCAGGGAGACGGAGCGCCGCAGGCACAGCAGACCGTTGCTAACGGGCAGATTACAATCGACCCGCCGGCGAGCAAAGTCATCGTCGGGCTGCCCTATACCTGCACGCTCAAGACGATGGACATGGAGGGCGGGGCCAGGGACGGAACGAGCCAGGGGCGGGAGCGCGAGTTCCAAAAGGTCGGGATGCGGGTCCTAAACAGTTTTGTAGGCGGAGCGCAGATGGGGCTCGATGAGAATAACCTGATGCCGCTTAGCAACTGGTTTGCCGATTCGACCCAGGCGGACAGCCCGCCGCCGCTCTATACCGGAGACGTTAGCCCCGACGGGTGGCCGGCCGATGCCCACAAGAAGGCTACGGTGTGTGTCATTCAAAACCAGCCGGCGCCGCTTTGCGTTGTGGGGCTTTTCCCGGTTCTGGAGGTGAATGAAGCGTAGGCGCCACGGCCGTTTCCCTCTCCGGGTTTGAGGGGGCCTGGAGGGGATTCGGGCCGTATTCACCCCGAAAGGGGTTAGTAGTAGTAGTGGTTTTCCGGGGAAAAGGGAGTGAAGGGAAAGAGGCTCCGGACGGTCCGGGGGGGCCGTCCGGAGACTTCCTGGGGAGGATCGGACCCATGGACGAACACACTTTTGTCGAAGATGCGTGTGCGGCGGTTTGCGACCGGTTGCGGGAAGAGAACACGATTTTAAAGCAGCAACTGGGCGTGTGCCAGTTGGAGATCGACCGGTTGAACTGCCAGAACTCCCGGCTGCTAAAGGACCTGGCAACCGCTTTGCGTGGGGCTCGTGGAGTCAGGGCAATTATAGATTAGGCGCGGGTAAAATGACTCTTAGTGCCGAAGAAGGGGCCAAGAGGTTATACGAACTCTTACATGGCGGCGACGCGGGGAAGCCGGCTGCACATCGGCGCATACGCGCCTGGAAGGACGAGCCCAGGGACGCCGGCCCCGCCGAAGTACCGGAGGTTACGGGCGTTGCTGCGGCCGAAACGCAGCTCAAGAAGGAGAGCACCATGGCTGAACGTGAGTGCAAGGAATGTCACAAGATAAAGAAGATTCACGGGAAAGGGTTATGCAGCACGTGTTTTTTCCGTCAGCCTGAGGAAAAGGAAAAGTCGAAGGCCAGGGCTAGGCTGAACGCGAAACGGAAACAGGAGGCGAAACAGGCGGCCGGTCAATGCGGTCCCCTGATTTCAGAGGTTCCGGGTCCCGAAAATTGGAAAGAGCGGCTAAATGTTTACGACAAAATCCTACTGAAGTTTTACGCTCCTAGTGCTTACCAGGTTTTCCGGGTATCGGTCAGCCCAATCGACAAAAGGGAATTTAATGAATTGTCGCCCGTGGAACAGGTTGCCTGGATTTCCGTTGTGGATGAAGTTCTCGCCCTAAAAAAAGCCGACGAGGAATTGAGCAGACGACAACTTATTGTTCGGGGGGAATCTTCGTGACGTTTTCCATTCTTCCGTTTCGGGCCGAACATGCGAAGGCGGTTAGCGATCCGGCGAGCGAGCCGGGGATGCTGGGGGTGCTTTCCGCGACTCCCGGATATTTTGCGGCCCTTGAGGCTTGCGGTACGGCCTTTTCGGCCTTTGCGGACGGTGCGTTCCTGGGCTGCGCGGGATTTGTAAAACAGCATTGGGGTACAGCGGCCGAGGTGTGGGCATGGGTACTTCCCGAAGGCAAAAAGCATCCTGTCGTGGTCCACAAGATGCTTCACCGGTATTTAAAGCAGATGGACGCGGAGGGAGTTTTGCGGGTGTCTTGCGTGGTCCGGAAAGGCAACCGGCGAGCTTACCGGTGGATGAAGCTGCTCGGGTTCAAGCGGAACGCTCCGCTCAAAAAATACGGTCCGGGCGGTACGGACTTTTTTCTTTACGATAGAGTCAGGGGGTAGGATGGCTGCAGCTCTTCCGGTAATAGGCGTTGTTGCGGCGGTTGCCGGCACTGCAATGTCGGCCTACGGGCAGATCCAGGCGGGAAACGCGGCGGAGGCGGCCGCGCAGTATAACGCGACGATCGCACAGCAACAGGCGGCGGAGAAGGCGCAGGCGGCCAAGTCGCAGGCGTTTAACCTGTCCGAGCAGCGGCGGATGACGATCGGAAAGCAGATTGCGGCGTATGGGGCTTCGGGGGTAAGCCCGAATTCGGGAACGCCTTTGGACGTTTTGAGCCATACGGCTTCGGAGTACGAGCGGGACATTCAGTACGCTGGGATCGAAGCCGGGGAGGCCACGCAAGCCGGATACGAACAGGCGCAGCTCGATTTGATGTATGGGAAGCAGGCCCAGACGGCCGGCTGGATCGGGGCGGGGTCGACGCTTTTCAGCGGATTGGGCAAAGCGGCGGGTATGTACTTCAACCTGGGCGGCGATAGCGGTATGTCGGCATACAGCAGCGGCAACACAGGATTTTAAATTATGCCTCAGATACCCGAATATGAATCCAAAGCCACTTACCCGGTAACGGCAAGGCCGCGAGCGTCGATGGACAACCCGGCGTATCGTGCGCTCGCCACCGCTGGCGAGCGGGCTGCGGCGATCGGTGAGAAGTTTGCCGAACAGGACATGCGGCGGCGGCGGGAGGCCCAGGCGGCTAAACTTACTACCGATGCGGCCTTTGAGCTTTTTCAGGCGAAAATGGCAGTGGTAAGCGACCCGAACTTTTTCACGAACCCGGTTGAAACGGCGAACGGATTCGCTCCGCAAATCAAGGGCATCCAGCAAAAATACCTCGACCAGATAAAGGACCCGGAAGTCAAGGCGGTTTTCACGCGACAGTTCGGCCAGGAAGCTCTTAGGACCATCGAGTATCTGGCGACCCAGGCGCACACGCAAAGCCAGCACGTGGACCGGGGGTCATACCTCGAGGCGATCAATAAGTACAAGCACATGGCGGACCAGGACCCGGACCCGCACGACGCGATGGACAGCCTGGTCAAGGCGCAGGGCCTGTATAACCGCATGGAAGAGCAGGGGCTGATCGAGCCGGAAAAAAAGCAAAAAGAAGTCGAGACGATGCAGTCTCAGTGGGCGCATAACCGGATTAGACGAGTAGCAATTGACGACCCGGATGCGGCATTGAGTATGCTGGCGGACGCAACCGGAAAGCCGAACAGTAGGGTCACCCCATTGGAAGCGGGAAATATTGATCTGGGCAACCGACCAATGGTTACGACCGCTGACGGGAAAACTGCGACCGTTAGAAGTATGAGTTTCGAGGAAGACGGCAAAGAGGTTTTGGTCCCTACCGTGAGTGATGACGGCCGCATAATGAGCGACAGCGAAGCGGTTAAGCGGTACAAAGATACAGGTAAACACCTCGGTAAGTTTGGTAGCGTCGAAGATGCAAACACCTACGCCAAGGATCTTCACGAGGCACAGGAAGCGAAGTATCTTCATTCCGGTGGAAGCATTGCGTCAATGCTTAAAGGCGGCGATGCGGACGGCTTACTTAAATTCGCGGAGGACCGGCGAAACCACAAAATAACCGAATCCCGCATTGAGGCGGAACACTTTGAGAAGAAGCACGCCGAGGCCGAAAATAACACTGCGTACCTGAAGGCGGTTGGAGACCTGGGAAACAAGCCTCCTGATCATCCGGCGTGGGACGATACGATAAAAAGTATTCAGGATAACCCTGCAGGGTACGGGTTGACGGTGGACCCGGCCACGCAGGCCATGAAAATATCGGGGGACCTCCAGACGATGCGGAAGCAGCGCCAGGAGGCGATTGCCGAAGGCGTGAAGCACGCCAACGACAAGCTGATGAACAAGGTGCTTTCGGACAAGCCGCCGAGCGTTGATGAGATCAACCAGTTCCAGGGGGCGGACGCCAAGGGGAAGGAGTCCGCAATTCGTTGGATAAATTCGGATGAGGCGAAGCGGAACCGGACGGACGCGGAGCTGTACGGGCAGTTGGTAATGGACATCGGTGCGCACCGGATTACAGAGAAGGCGGACCTTTTGCCGTATCTCGCGAACGGACTGGGCAAGTCCGATTTTCACCAGTTGGGGGCGATGATCGACACGGAAGCAGACCCGGAGAAAGCGCCTTCCCTGGCTTATGCCAAGGTCGCTTTCGCGACTCATTACCCGAATACCGGAACGACCGCAGGCCAGATGGACCCCAAAGCTGAAGTGGGATATGCGCGTTTCATCAGTCAATACGAGCGCTTGGTTCGAGAACAGGGTTTAAAGGGAATGGCGACCCACGACCTGGCGGATAAGATGCTCCAGGATGTCGACAAGCACGTCATCAACACGTGGGCCAGCGGATGGACAACCGGAACGGCGCTGAAATATTATGAGTTCTGGGGCTCATGGCCGGAACCGGATGTTCGGCCCGAACCGAAGGCGACGCCGGCGGGCATAACCCGAACTTCCGACCACCCGGGCGCACCGGCGCCGGCGGTTATGCCGGAGAAAACCGGGAAGGGTAACGCGGTGGTAAAAGAGGGGTGGGAGTTTTCGCGGGAAGCGGGAAAACGTGCCGGGCTGCCTGACGATCCGAAGAACGTGGAATTTATTTACGATCACTACTACGGGCAAGACCCGGAGTTTTATAAGCACTTCAGGTTCCAGGAGGGGGATTGATGGAGCTTACCTCTCCCGATCTTTCGCAGGCACCGGTTAAAAATCCTCCGCTGACTCATCCGGATTTGTCTCAGGCACCCGTTCAGCCGATCAACCTTCCGGAAACGATCGAGGAGCGATTCAGCCGGCAGACGCAGGATTTTATCGACCGGCCGGAACGGTACGGGCAGTATTGGAATGAAGGGGAAGGGAGGTTTCGGCCTCTACCGACTCCCGGGCGCTGGGTGGACGCTGCATTCGAGGCGCCCAAAACCGACGAGGACGTTTACTCGCACGCCTTTGGTTCCGCGTGGCAATCGCTGAAGCGCGTCGTCTCCGGCCATGACGGCGAACTGACCGACCAGGAACGGGCCAAGGCCGCGAACATCATGGCTATATCGGACCTTTTCCAGATGCCGCCGGCGTTCGTGCACGACAACTATGAGCAGATCAACAAGGCTATCGGCCTCCAGGAGCAACCTCCGGCCCACGAGTTCATCCCGCAGGCGGCAATGATCGGCGCGGGGGCGATGAGCCTTGGGACCGTGCCTCTTTGGAAAATGGCCCTGGGGATTGCGGGCTTTGTGGTTGAAGAGAAATCAAACCAGCTCATAAGATCCTATATCGAGAACAAGCCTTTTTCTCAGGTGAAGCCTTACGGGCTATACGACCTGGCGCCCGATGACGCCTCGGACGTCACCAAGACCGTGCTGAACCTCCTGGACCTGGCCGCCAAGGGTAAGGCCGTGCACGTGGGTTTTAACGGCCTGGGGAAAGCCTGGGACGCGTTTGCACGCGATAACATTTCTCAGGTGCTCCCGACTCAGCGGTTTTTCATCCCGGCCGAAGCGGTGAGGAAATGGGCGGGGGCGGGAGTCGAAGGGGGCGAGGGGGAATTTGCCGATATCCTGGGGGACCTCAAAAAGCGGGATGTTTTGACCAACGAGCATATCCGGGACGCGGCAAGGTATGGGTTGGATGTCGAGGTGGACCCGCAAAAGATTGTGGGGATGACGGACTCGCCGGCCTGGGCGAAGGTGAAGGGAGTTCTTCGGTTATCGCCCTACGAGGAACTAAAAACCGAACCGGCGCAGGTTAAGGCGAAGGCGGCAAGCCCGCAGTTGGAGGCGCCGAAAGAAGCGAAGGAAACTCCGAAGGCGGAGAAAGGCACGTCGAAGGAACCGGCAGGCTATAAACCCCCTGAGGGACGCACGATCGATCAGGAGACCGCCCTTGTAACCCGGTCGATGTGGCAGGTCGAGGCAACCGGACAGGACCTTGCCCCACGGGCCAACGTGGGCGCTTACGGCGGACGGTATCAGTACACGACAGGGACATGGAACCTCTATTCCCGGGAGTGGAACCGGGTTGTCAACAAGGTCGACGAAGTCCCGCAAATGAGCGGCGAGAACCAAGACGCGGTTACCAGGTTCAAGGTGAAGGAGTGGCTGGAGCAAGGGTATTCACCGAAGCAGATAGCATCCATGTGGAACTCGGGGCATCCCGACTGGGAAGGGCGAAAGGGCCACAACGCGCTGACCGGCGAAGATTATGATGTCGAGCACCACGTTGAAAAATTCGGCAAGGCATACGCGAAACTTTCCGGTCAACCGATCCCTGAGGGACCGACCCGGGACGCGATCCATGGCGCGATCCGGGAGAACCCGCATATCACAGGCGATACAAAATCGGAAATGCTGCAGGCGATGGATGAGCGGGCCGTTGCCTGGGCGGAGCGGACCGGGAAGCTGCCGGAAGAGTGGTATAGCCGGTATATGGGGGATATGGATGTGCCGATGGTGGGGGATGAAACAGCTGCGCTTCTTCGAACATCCGTAATCTCGGACGGAAAACAGTACATCGGTGAGCCGGGGGAACGGCATATAGAACTCCTTTTCCGCAACGACCTGCCAACCGGGGGGCGAAGTGGTTTTGCTACTCCCGATGGGCAATTTCTGACAAGGGCTGAAGCTAGAGATTGGATGGAAAAGCATCAACCTGATGTCGCCGATAAATTCTTCCAAATTTACGGAGAAGAAGAACTTCACGCGCGATCCTATGCGGCGGCGGTTAGAAACGCTATCACCGAGGGCAAGGAGATTGCCAAGAACGGTTCACCTACAAAAACCGAGTTGCGTGTTCCCGCCACCAAAGCCGCCTTCAATAAAATAATCAAACGGCTGGGCGGAAAAGCGCTGACGCGCAAGGACGTTCCGAGTAGGAGCCTGTACAAGAAGAAGCTGAAACCAAAGCAGCTTGACGCCTATCACCGGGCGTATGCGTTATGGAACGAGCACGGCGGGGACGTGGAGGCCATCGGGGCGGTCCTCGATCGGGAGGGGGAGGCCGGTCCGTCTTTTTTCGATATCCTGAAGTCTGAGCGGGGGGCGATCGGGGAAGGGAAGAAAGAAAAGCTCGATAGAAAAATCAAGGAGCTGAAAGCCGCCGGGAAGACGGAGCTGGCCGCTAAAGTCGAGCGGATGGTTGAAGACGCTTCGCGCCGGTCGAGCAACCCGATCTATGAGACGAACCGGGAAATGGACCGGGCGGCGTTTTCGCCGCAGGAAGGGGAGGACCCGTACAGCCCGGTGCAGTCGCAGGCGGCCAGGCGGGCGGCGGCGATCATAAAAGACACGGAGGCCTCCAAGCTGGCGCGGTTTGAAAGGGACCTCCGGCGCCAGGCCGAGCAGTTTTACCAGGAGGACCCGGTTTACCGGATGGTCCGGGAGCTCACGAAAGGCGAGGGGATCAGCAAGGCGTCCATGTCCGACTGGGACCAGGGGACCATAACGGAACTCACGCGCAGGTTTCCGGGACTTATCCGAAACGAGGGCGGATTTCCCATCGATGAGGTTGCGGCCGATTACGGATATCAGTCGGCCGACGACCTGGTGGAGGTGTTAAAGGAGCTTCCGACCAAAGCGGCTTACATCGAGGGGCATGTGACCGAGGGGATCCGGCGGTGGGGGGCGGAACTCGAGCTTACCGAAGTGGAGCGCCAGCAGGTTTTTGTCGACGAGGAATTAAAAGTGATGCGCGAGGCGGCGGGCGCCGAAGTTTCGGCCGCTCAGTACGCAGCAACCGAAGGGTCAACGGTGTGGAACGCCAACACGGCGCGGGGCCTCGATAAGATCATCGACCGGCAAACGGGGGTCAAGGTTTCCGATATCGAGGTTGCAACCGACTACGACAACCTGAAGGCCGGGATCAAGATGGCGGCCAGGTCGTCGGCGCAGGCTTTCAGGGCGGGAAAAATCGAAGAGGCAATCGCACAGAAGCTAAGGCAAAAGGAACTGCTCGGAAAGCTTCGCCTGAACGCCGAGACGAAGAAGGCCCTGGGGCGGATTATCGGCGCGGTGAAAAAGGCGATGGAGTCCAAGACGGTCCCCTGGGAGTGGAAACAGTATATCGTCCAGGCGCTGCAGCCGTACAGTTCGGTGCTGGGGCGCATCCCGAAGATGTACCAGGCGCCTGAAGTTCCGCTTCGCCAGTTTCTTGAAAACAAGACCGAATTCAACCCGCTTATCATGCGGGCGATGGACCAGTTCCAGGCGATCCAGGGGAAGGCGTTTAAAGATTTCACCATGGGGGACCTTAAAGTCTTGTACTCGTTTGTCAAGGGCATGGAGCACGCGGCCAAAACCGAGAATAAATTCCTCGGGAAGATGAAGACGCAGGATTTCACCCAGGCGATTGTGGAGATCAACAGGCAGATCATGGCGACTTCTCCCCGGGTGCTCGGGCCGCCTCTCAAATCGGGGCTAATAGAGGTGCCTCCGGAGCGCTGGACGGAGAAGGCGTTTCACCAGCCGCGCGGTTGGATCGCCGACTGCATCCGGCCGGATGTGATGTTTCGGGTGCTTCAGGGCGGCAAGATGTTTGCGGCGCTCTACGACTACATGGAGCATCCGTTTTACGAAGCTCGAATGAATAAGATCAACCTGGACAAGGCCGATTCGACGGAGCTCTCAAGGATCATAAAGTCGCTCGGGTCTCTTAAAGGATGGAAGAAGACCTTCGATATTCCGGGGATAAAGGCCCGGTTTTCCAAGATGCAGATATTTAAGATCGCCCTCAACTGCGGAAACGAGGGCAACATGAACGCGGTCCTCTCGGGGCTATCGACCCTTACGGGGCGGAAAGTCACCGAAGCCCATCTCCAGATGATAACCGGGCAGCTCACCAAAGAAGAGTGGCAGGCGGTACAAGACATCTGGAAGCTGGTGGATAAGTACGAGCTGTTAAACGAGGTCTATAAAGAACAGACCGGGCAGCCGATGAGCCGGGTGGAAAAGCGGCCGTTTGCAACGCCTTACGGCATGGTCGCGGGGGGATATTATCCGCTGATCGCAGATCCGAGACTATCCGAGGCGGCGGCCGGCCGGAAGTGGGAAGAAGATATCAAGCTGATGTTCGAGAGCCCGTACCAGAGCGCGCGGACCAAGGATGGATTTACGATCGAGCGCAAGGGCATGCGGGACCTGCCCTTTCTTGACGGGCTATCGGACCTTACCGGGCATTTGCAGGATACGAACCATTACGTGAGCTACGCGCTTCCCATCCGGGACGTGATCAAGATCGTAAGAAATCCGGGGTTTCGGGACGTGTTCACGGCAAGGCTTGGGCGCGAGAAATACGATCAGCTTCTGCCGTGGCTCATTGGGATAGCCAGGCGTGGGCAGCGGGCCGATACCGCGATCGAGCGGTCCTGTGATCGTTTCAGGAGAAACGCGACGGTTGCGAACCTGGGGATCGGGCTATGGACGGGAATAAAACACGTCACGATGCCCTTTTTTACGGCCCACGAGGTGGGGTTTGTGCCGACCTTGCGGGGCCTGGGGAAGTTTTTAAGTTCGCCCGACGAGATGGGGAAGTTCATCGACGAGCGGGACCCGATGATGGAGGCGACGCGCAAGAGGTGGGACCGGGAGATAGCGGCGGTCCGCGACCAGTTCGACAACCCGTTCAAGTCGAAGCTAAACGGGATGCTCGCCGATACCGCGTTTCTGTTCATTCACATGGTGGTCAATACCGCCAGGCGGGCGGCCTGGCTTTCGGCGTTCGACCACGGCTTAGCTAAGTTCGAAGGCGACGAGGGGAAGGCAATCGAGTTCTCCAGCAAGGTGGTCGAACGGATGAGCGGGAGTTTCTATCCCCAGCAAATGCCCACGGTAATGCGCAAGACCGGGCTTTTCCGGCTGGTGTTTACGATGTTCCATACGCTTGGAAGCAATAAGTTCAACCGGTTCTGGGAAGCCTACCGGCTGGGGATGGACGCCAAGGACAAGGGGAGCTACCGCTGGTTTGCCGAACAGGTGCGGGGGTTGTGGTGGCTGCTTCTGGCGCCTCCGGTAACGCTTGCGATTATCCGGGACATGATAGGGCCGGAACGGCAGCACGCACTCAAGGGCGAGGCGGGGCCGTTTTTTGGGGATGTGATCAGTGAGGTCGTCACTTCAACCGCCGAGGCGCTGCCTTTTCTGCGAGATGTTGCTTCCTATGCGGTGCGGAAGGTCGAAGCGGGGAGGGCAACGCCGCCCACGATGACGCTCGAGCAGATGACCCGGCTTTTAGGGGACGTTATCGCGCGGCCGTTCGCGCAGGGACCGGTAAAGCCCGAAAAAGACATCGAGCTGCTTTTAGACGCGCTGGGGTATGGAACCGGATTTCCGGCTCTAAATACCCTCCGGCTCTATCGCGGAATCATGGACCTCGAGAGCGGCAAGAGCGAGAACCCGGCGAGTTTATTTATGAGGCCTCCGGGCAAGCCGTACACGTGGTATCGGCCGGGACCGGTCAGGGTGAATCTAAGGTAAAAGGCAAAAGGTAAAAGGCAAAAGGAAAAAGGTAAAAGGAAGCAAGCGATGAGCCTGTTTTTATTCTTTCTGGCGAACATCTTTTTTACGCAGGAACTGTCCGTGCGGCTGCTGGTCACTTTGATCGCGGCGGACACGATTGTTTTGATATTGAAACTGCTGGGGGTCATACGTTGAAAAAACTTGGGCCTTTTTGCGTGGTCGATAACGGGCTTTTCCCGGAGCTGGCCCGGGTGGTGTCTCCGGGCGTCGAGGAATCGAGCTACTATTCGAGGTGGGAGTCGGCTTTCCCGAGTCTTTATCAGATGAAGGTGGGCGATTTTCCGGGGGTGAACCGGATACTCGACTATCACGACCTGATAGACGAGATGAAGGAAAACGACGGCACGTGGATATTTCCCGATATTTTGTTCGCGGGCCTCCAGGTCCACTTGGAAAGCCTGGGGCATGCGGTCTGGGGATCTCGCCACGGCGAGGACCTGGAAAACTACCGGGTGGAGTTCCGGGAGCTTTGCGAGGAGCTTAAGATCGGGGCGCCCGAATACGAGCCCTGCACGGGGATCACCGCGCTGACGAAGCTTCTGGCAAAGCAAGAGGATCGATGGGTCAAGGTGTCGCTCATCCGCGGCATGATGGAAACCTGGCTCAGCGTAAACGCTCAACTGGCGCAGGCGTGGCTCGACAGGCTGGCCCATAACCTGGGGCCATGGAAGGAAAAGCAGAAATTTCTGATCGAAAAGCCGATCCCGAAATCGGTAGAGATCGCCTACGACTGGTCGATGATCGGGAAGCTTCACGCCAAGCGGGCCTTCATGGGGCTTGAAATAAAAAGCGAGGCGCTTTTCGGGATGCTCATCGACTACGATAAACTGCCCGAGCAGATCCGGGACATTAACGAAAAGCTGGGGCCAACTTTCGAGGATTATCATTTCCGGTGCAACGCGCCGATCGAGCTTCGCGTAAAAGAAGACGGATCATACGTGGCGCTGGACCCCTGCATGAGGGAAGGGGCGCCTTCCTTTGCGGCCAAACACGGGCTCATTTCGAACTGGCCGGAGATTTATCACGCCGGCGCGCGCGGGAAAGTGGTCGAGCCGGAAACCAGGGACGGGGACACCTGCGCGATGGAGTTGATCCTTTATTCCGATTACGCCCGGGACGATGCCCTGGCGGTGTATTTTCCGCCCAAGCTGCGCGACAACGTATTTTTGCGGTATGCTGCCGAAGTTGACGGCGTGTGCTGGGTGCTTCCCCAGTTGATCCCGAACACCACGCTCGGGAGTCTTGTGACCACGGGGAAATCCTGGCAGGAATGCCGGGATAAGATGGACAAAATCAAGGACGAAGTGAAGGGGCGGGGAGTCAACTATTACGGGGATGCGCTCGATAAAACCAAAGCGGAATGGGAGAAGTTGGCGGACTTCGGGGTAAAACTGCCGAGTTTGGGAGGGGGTAAGTGATGAAAAGACTTTGGAAATTGGCGGTTTTAGTAATATTTTTGGAATATTTTTGCGCTGCTTTTGCGGTGCCGGCGTTGGCGGTAATCACGGTCCAGACGACGAAAAACGAATACACGGGATCGGGGTCGACCGGGCCGTATGCGTTTACGTTTCCGGTTTTTTCCTCTTCGGATATCACCTGTTTCGAATACGACACCAACTACAACCAGACCACGCTGGTTCTGAACGTCGATTACACCGTCTCGGGGCTGCCGACGTCGGGATCGGGGACCGGAGCGGTGACGCTTACCAATGCGCTGCCAACCGGATATACGCTGGTGATCATCAGAACGATGGCGTATCTCCAGGGGCAGAACTGGACATCGGGGACGATCACGTCGAGCAGCCTCAATAACGCCGTTGATAAACTCGACATGCAGATCCAGCAGGTAAAGGAAATGGCGTCCCGGTCGTTTATGGCGACTCCGGATTTGTCCGGGCCGTATCTGTGGAGGCCTGCGGCGAATAGCGCTCTGTGTTTTGATTCCAATTTGAATCCGATTTTATGTTCGTATTCGGGCTTGATGCTCCAGGGGCCGCCGAACGTGCTGACGATCGGGACGGTTACAACGGGGGCTCCCGGATCCCAGGCAACGGCGGCAATTACGGGTTCGTCTCCAAGCCAGACGCTTAATCTCGGCATTCCGCAAGGGCCTACCGGCGCAACGGGGCCTACGGGGCCTACGGGGCCTACGGGACCAGGTGGAACCAGCTCTTGGAAAAATCGTTTGATAAACGGCGAAATGCGGATCGACCAGCGAAACGCAGGGGCGAGCCAGACGATTACTTATGGATCGACGCTTACACCTGCGGCTTTGACATACACGGTTGACCGCTGGGGAGTGGCTTGCACGGGGGCCAACGTCACGAGCCAGCAGGTCGCGGGATCGGGCCAGTGGAAAAACTACCTGCAGATCAGCGGGGCGACAGGCAACACCGGGGTAAGCATCACGCAACGGGTGGAGAGCATCAATATCCAGGACCAGGCGGGTTCGACCGCAAGCCTTTCCGTGGAATTTATGAGCAACAGTATCACGACTGTGACCTGGACCGCTTATTATCCGGCGTCGACCGCCGACACCTGGACCGGAAGCGACACTCAGATCGCTACGGGAACCTTTACGATAACGAGCAGCCTGGCGCCGTATTCCACAAGCATTTCTCTTCCGGCCAATGCCGTGCGAGGAGTCGAGATCGTTTACAGTACCGGGGCGCTCGTAAGCGGGAAAACCTTGAGTATGACGGGGGACCAGCTAGAGCCGGGAAGTACCGCAACCGCGTTTGAGCGCAGGCCGGACGATGTGGAGCTGTGGAGGTGCTGGAGATATCTTCCTTGCTTCAGGGTGATAACCGGGTCATATCAGTATTGGTGGGCGCAGAGCAATTCTGCGACGACCGGGACGGCGTTGATTCCATTTTTCGTTCCGGCCAGAGTGGTTCCAACCGGTATTACAACCAGTACCATCAGCGGAAATGGCTGGCAGTTTTTGAAATACGATAACACCACGGGCTATGCAATTTCATCGATAGCTTCCCAGGAATTAGGTAATTTTGTGAGCTACGTTCAATTTACCTGCGGAACGGGCCTTACGGCGGGGAATCTCTATCAGTTCCAGATGCCGTCTGGAACGTTTATGTATTTTACGGGCTGCGAGCTTTAGTTTTGTCAATACTTTTTTATCGAAACCCTATGGAGATGAAGGGGCTCGAACCCTCGACCTCAGACTTGCGAAGATAATTGCTCCGCTCATATGGGCGTAAAATCAAATAGTTAGCCGACGGTCAATCTTGGGGTATTGATGGGATTGACAGCTTCGGGATGTGCGACAAGATGCGTTCAGCCAGTTTTTTGCGTTCTTTTTCTCCGTTGACAGCGAGGCGCGGGTAGATATGTTCAACGGCGCGCGCAGGCTCGCGTTTCATCTTTCCTTCACCCGTGAGAAGCCACAGGGGGTCAAGGTCGGTATGTCGAACGATTAGCTCGAAATTGTGGATGGTCAGACCGTGTTTGCCATTTATTGTGTCGGATATTGTGGTCTTGGGTATCCCAGTTTTCCGAACAAGATCGGCAGCTTTCAGCCCAGCGCTCTGGAGGTATTCCTGGAGGCGGGGGCCAACAGAAGAACTTTCCTCCGGTTTATCGAACTTTTCTATTGACATTGTCCGGCATCTCGAACTATATGAATATCTACAAACTACACAAGAAGGGAAAATATATGAGCGCGGGTAAGTTTGCAACACAAATCAACTCCTTAAGGGCGGCCCTGATGCTCAAGGGACTGACACTTAGCGAGTGGGCCCGGAAAAACGGATACAAGCCCGTGACCGTCCAGGCGGTGGTATCCAAGTACTGGGGCGATCCGAAGCCGCCCATCTGTGGGATGCTGACCCATGAGATCCTGGAGAAGCTGAAAAAGGAAGTGGAGCCGGAAGAGGTGCGCGAGGCCTCCAATGGATAAGCTGGAAGTTGTCAAGCGGCCGAGCATGGACGAGCTGGAACTTCTCCAGATCGGGAAGGAACTGGAAAAGATCGAGGTCCAGGCGGCGGCGTTGCGCCGGCGGATCGATGCGATCAGGACCGGGAACCGGATCGGGAAGGGGCCCAAGGTCGTGACGATCGACATGGGGAACGGCAGGACCCGGGTCGTTAAATGCGGAACGCTCGATGAGAAAGAGGGGACGGGCCGCCCCGGTAAGAGCGGGCGATCAAGGGCGGCCGATTAGGGGGAGGGGAGCCGGCGGCATTGCGGGGGCAGGCGGCCGGATGCGCGGATAAAGAGCGAGGCGAACTGAAGAGGATGTGCCATTTATTAAACGAAAAGGAGAAGGTCATGAAGAAATGGACGCCTGTATTTGCCGTTGTCGTTTTGCTGTTTTGCGGGAGCTGCTTTGGGGCGGCGCCGGATGGACTTCTGGCGGGATATCCGGCCGGAACCACTACGGACACCGTGTTCGAGATGAGCGCGCGGTCGGTGGACATGACGAACGCCGCCGGGGCAACCGTTACGGTTAAAAACCCGAACGTTTATATCGGGAACTGGTCGGTCGGGGCCAACGGGTTCGATGGGGGCGCAACGGCCGCAAGCGGGGTTTACTACACTTATTTCATCTACGATGCTGCGACCAGGGTGACTGCGGGGCTTTTCTCGGCGAGTTCGACAAAGCCCGTGATGCCCAAGGGGTACACGTATAAGCTCTTGGCGGGCGTGGTGATCGCCCACGACGGGTTTTTGTTTCTGGAGTTCAGCCAGATCGGAAATTCCTGGTGGTTTGTCCATCCTCAGGCGGTCAGCCTGCCCGCGGCCAGGACTATGACGATCTTTCAGCCGCTTATGTGGATCGATAACCTGGTCGGCTTGTGCATATCGACCTCCTCCCCTATCCGGATCGGGACTACGAACGAGGACTCCGGGTGGGCGCCGGCGGTCAACGCGCAGATGACGGTCCCGATGTTCTTTTTCTATTACGAGGCGGCGAGGCCGGCGAGCATCCTGGTTCATGGGTTTACGCTCAGTTTGTAGGGAGAGGCGGCGCATGAAAGACGCGATCGCAACCTATACGAAGCTGCCGGATGGGACGTGGGGGATCCGGGCACGGCAGCCGCTCGAGGCGGGGGCAAGCGTAGCGCTCCAGGGTAAGAACGGCCAGGTGCGCAGCGTGATCGTGGGGGAAGAGGTGGTCGAGGAGTACTGGGCGCCGGGGGTGCGGGTCTACAGGATCAAGGCGGAGCCCAAGAAGCAGGGGGCAGGAAGCGGTAAGGCTAAATGCTGGTTTGCGGGTACGGCGCAGTGTGGAGGGTGTCCGCATTGCAGGCTGAGGGAAAGAAGTGCGAATGGAGAACAGCGAAGAACGAGTGAAGAAGAGCGAATAAGCAATGACGAACAAGGAATGACGAAGGCCGAAGGGGGGAAACAGGAACTGACGATCGAAGAGGCGTGCAAGCAGATGGAGCGGGTCGGTTCGGCCAAAGAGCTTCTGGCGTGGATGCGGGATAACCGGGCGAGGCTGGGGGGCTGCATGAAGCTTGCGACGGAATGGTTCAACGTGCGGATGGGAAGGTTTCGGGCGGAGGCGGGGGAGAGGGTGTCCAATAAACCGAGAACCAGGAAGGGGATGCGGAATGAATCAAGTGCTTGCGGTTGAAACGTGGAACAACAAGTTCAGGGTTGGAAGTGAAGTGGACGTGGAAGGGAAGAAGTTTCGGGGAAGGACGATCACGCCGGCGTGTTTGAGGGACGGCGAGGCGAAGGTTTATGTAGACGGGCTCGTGGGACCGGTGCCCTTGAGGATGGTGCGGCCGCTGGCGGGGGTAACACGCGAGGTTCTGTAGGGTGGGAAGGGCAAATGAAACCGTGCGAGTCTAAGCGGGCATATGAGGGGAAGCATGTTTTCTGTGGGGGACCGGCGCCGATCTGTGTGCTGTGCCTGAAATCTTCGGAGGAACTGCGGGAGGAATGGGAGAGGGCCTTTTGTCCCGGGACGCGGCATCACAGGCACGTGTACCAGGGCGGCGAGTGCCTGGGGTGCGGCAGAGAGCGAGAGGGTGAGGCATGTGGATATTTATCGCAGGAATGATTGTTGGGACGTGGATTGGTTTTCTGGCCGCGGCCCTTTGCAATAGCGCAAAGCGGTGCGAGGCCGAGGGGAGCGTCGACTATGAAAGCTAAAAAATCGCCGGCCGAAAAGAAGACGGTGGGCGAGCGGATTAAAGAGAGGAACCGGCCCCGGAAAAGCGCAGAGGTAAAGCACAGGGACGTTCCGGCCGGGAAGGCGGCGGCGTGGGTGGAGGGCGATCAGATTTACCTTATACCGCTTGACCAGGTGCGGCCGGCGCCGTGGAATCCGCCGGCGCGAATGAATCCGGAGAAGGTCGCGGAGCTGGCGGAGTCGATCTTGCTGCGGGGCCAGGAGATACCCGCGCTTATCCGGCCGGTCGAGGACGATCCGCGCGTTCCATACGAGATCGTATTCGGGCACAGGAGATATGCCGCGAGGGCTCTTATTGCGGGAAAGCCGGGAGGCGCGGTGTGGGGAGACCTGCCGGTCCCTGCCGGGATCAAGACCTTCATTCGCTTTATGAGCGAAGAGGAGGCCATGATCCTGAGCGGCATCGAGAATCTTCAGCGGCTGGGGTTTAACGATATCGAGGAGGCGGAGTTTTTTCGGGCGGCGGGGGAGAGGTACGGGGAGAGCGCGGTCAGGGTGCTGGCCGAGAAGCTCAGCGTGTCGGAGAGGTATATCCGGAAGCGGGTGGAGATTTTGAAGCTGCCGGAGGCGGCGCTGGAGTTGTGGCGTGCGGGGACCTGGCATGTGGGGCACATGGAACAGTTGCTGCGGATCGGAGAGGATAAGGTGGAATCCTTCCTTGTCGATCTGGAAAAAAGGAATCAGCTCCGCCCGGAACTGGCTGTCTGGCAGCTCAAGGGCCAGGTTGACCGGCTGGCGATACCGCTTTCTCACGCCAGGTTCGAGAAGAGCGATTGTAAGGTGTGCCGGAAAAATACCGCCGTCCAGTTGACACTTTTCGGGGGGGAAAAGGACAAGACGTCCTGTCTGGACCAGGAATGTTTTCTGGGAAAACAGCAGGCGTGGCTGGACGTCAACTGGGTGGGGTGCAAGGCCAACAGGGAGGGGACGCGGGCTGCCGTGATCGGAGATTTCAATACCAGCAAGACCGGGGAGTTTTCGTCGGGTAACTACGTGAACGGGCATCACGTGGCGCAAAAGTGCGAGAGCTGCCAAAACTATATGTCGATCGTAAACATCAAGGGAGAGATCATCTATTCGGGGCGGGTCTGCATGGGCGATAAGGCGTGCTTTGCAGGGACCAGGGGCGGGAAGAACGGGAAAGGCGCGGAGCAAAAGGGAGCCGGGAACGGGAGTACTCCGGATGAGCCTCGCTGTGGGTGGCACGGGGAGTATTTCCGGCAAGAGTTTTATAAAGAGGAGGTCCCTCAGCTTTTAGAGGGCCTTTTGACTGAGGACCCGAGAAGGTTACAGCTCGCCCTGGCGACGATTATCCACGGAGTTCCGAGACTTCACGAGTGGTTGTGCTCTTACTTGTCGGTCCGGCCGAAGAAACGCGACTCTTACAGGTCGGGGTTCTTTTTATATTTCGATCAGATCCTGGAGGTGGTTTCGAATTTAAAGCCGCTGCAGGCGGAGTACCTCATTGCGGAGGCCTCGGTTAAGGCGGCTTTCGACGGGGGCGGCCGAAACTATGAAATCCAGTTCAACGACGACGCGCGGGCGGCGATCGCGGAGTTTTTGAGTATCGACTGGAACAAGTTCCAGGTATCGGACGAGTGGATGGAGAAGAAGACCAAGGGGGAACTGGTGAGGTTTATCGCCCACGAATCGGGGCTCCGGGGGGAAGTTCGTTTTGAGGCATATTGCAAGGCCCACGGGATAGGGAACGCGGACGTGAGGAAGATCCCGGAGCAGATTGCCAACCTCAAGAAAGGGGCAATCGTGGACTTGATAAAGAACTGTGGCGTTGATCTTCACGGGCGGCTGCCGGCGGAAATTGAGAAGAAACCGAAGAGGACGGGGAGATTAAAACATTCGCGGACCTTGAAAATCCTTGCGGGACCGTAAACGGCTGGTCGATTCGGAAAGACACTGAATCTCTTGGTGGAGACCCGTGGCGCAACCCGTGTGCTAGCCACTCTGGTTTCGTCCATGTGACTCTGGACGCATAGCTTAATTTCTTCCAAGCTGAAGCTTTGGAGGCAATGAATGGAAAGCAAACTTGAACTTTCAGAAGTAGACCTGTTTATTGTGCCGTTGAGTTTGCCGGAAGGCCGGTATCTGTGCCAAACGGACATAAACCTTTTCGCGTGGGTAATCTTGTCGAATGAAGACATAGAAAGAAACATAGAAAAAGGGCCTGAGAGGGCCGGTGTAATACACGCGTACGGGCCGTTGCCGGAATAGATTCATAATTCGTAATTTGTCATTGTTTTCAAAGGGGTGAATATGTGCCGTTCCTGGGGGGGGCGTGGCGCAGGGGGGTGTTGCGGCGCTTTGAGGGTGAGGGTTTCGGGCGGGCGGCCGGAATATGTCTGATCGAAGCGAGTTCGCCGGCAGGCTAAGGGCGCGCATCAAATCAAGCGAGCTTTGGGGACCTCGGAGCCGGGAGACCAAGCGGCACCTGCAGGGGCTCAAATGCCCGGTATGCGGACGCTGGGACGCTTCGGCCTATACCGAGTTTCCGTGGCTCATCATGTGCAGTCACACGAATTCCTGCGGGACCTGGACCAAGACGATAGATTTATTCCCGGAACTCCGGGAGAACGTCGAGCGAGACTTTGCTCCGACGCGGGAGGATCCGCAGCGTCCGGCGCGCGAGTATCTTTACTCGAGGGGTTTGACGTGGAAGACCCTCGAGGGCCTTCGCTACGAGTACTGGCCCAACATCCGCAAGTGCGGATCGGGGGGCGTGATGTTTTATGTGGGGCAAAATGCGGCCGGCCAGGATGTCTGGAACGGCCGCATTTTTCGTCCGCCCAAAGGGGAAGGAAAGACCCACAACAAAGGCGATACGGGAGGGATGATCTGGCTGCATCCCGGGCGCGTGTACGCCCCGGATAAGCCGACCGTGATTACCGAGGCGATCATCGAGGCCTTGTCGCTTTGGGAGATGGACGTCCAGGCCTCGGCGGTGCTTTCCGCAAAGCAAAATCCGCCGGAGGTGCCCGTAGAGTGGACCAAGAAATTGGTTATAGGCTTAAACCCGGACGATGCGGGGCGGGAAGGGTTGAAGAAATGGAAGGCGAAATATCCGGGCGCGGGCGCCATGATCCCTCTGCGGGGGGACTGGAACGATTATCTCTTGAGTCACGGGCCGGGGAAGGCGGCGGAGGCCTTCGAGCGGGACCGGGCGGAAATGGAGTGCCGGGGGAAACTTTTTCTGGCGGAAAAAGCAAACGTGTATGCGGATATCTGGTTTGAGCACTATGGGCATCCTCCCGGGCTTTTCGAGTTCGACCGACGTTACTACTGGGGCGTATTCGGGAAAAAGGACCTGGACGTCCGAAACGTATCGGACTTTCGCGTCGAAACCGACCATTTCCAGCTCGATAAGGGATCTCCGGATAATCCGGTCTACCGCTATTTTCTAAAGGTGCGACCGGCAAACGGGGCCCCGGTGTTGTGTTCGATGGACGGGGCGGACCTGGCGAGTCCCCAGGCGATACGATCGGCGCTCCTGAGTTCTGCGCGCGTGATGTGGAAAGGCGACCAGGGGCCGAGCCTGGCCCTGGCGCAGAAGATCGTGGGGAGCGGGGCTCCGGTGGTCCGGCAGCTCGAGGTGATCGGCTACGATCGGGAAAGCGGGGCGTGCGTGTTTCATGACTTTGCGATCGACCGCGAGGGGAAGGTGCACGAGCTGGGGGACAAGGGGTTTTTCACGGTGGGCAGAAAACAACTTTTGCGGCCGCCTCCAGGAGGCAAGGGGGAAGATCGGACCCTGCTACCCAAGAAGGGGACACCTCCCAAGCGGATTTATGAGCTGATCGCGGAGGCCTGGCCGGACAACGGGCCGTTAACGGTGGCGTTTGCCGTGGCGAGCTGGTTCGTGTGGGCGGTAAAGCCCGAGCTTGGGTTTTTCCCTTTCTTGAGCCTGTGGGGGGACACCCAGACGGGAAAATCGGAGCTGATCACGCGAATCAACGCGATGCAGGCGATTGATTCCGAAGGGCTGCCGATGGCCAAGACGAACACGAGTAAGGGGGAACTGCGGGACCTGGCGGGGAAAAGCGGCCTGGTGATCGGGCTGCTCGAGAGCCGGGGGAAAGAGCAGATGCGGTTCGACCTGGGGATGCTTCTGACACTTTTTAATGCCGGGAATCCCTTGCAGGTGCGGGCGGTCAAGGCGAATAACCTGGCGACCAAGGTGGTAAAGTTTCTGGGCACGCTTTGTTTTGTGCAAAACGAAGAGCCGTTCGAGTCCAAAGCGCAGATGGAGCGGGTTGTGTCGTCCCGGAAATGGTTGTCCAAAGATATTAATTCCGCTACGGGTTTGGCTTTTAGGGAGCTCTTAAAAGTTCCGCTCCGTGAGATGGCCTGGTGTTATGTCGAGGTTATGGCGCGCCGGCGGGAGATCGAAGAGACGTGGTATTCGGAATATATCCGGGCCCGGGACGAGATTTTAAAGCAGGTCCCGGATAACCGGATCGCCGAGACCCACGGGCTGGTGTTGGGATTTCATCGCATCGCAGAAAAAATTTTCTGCGTGAAAAATGACCTTACCAATTTTTTGGTTAGCCTGGCGTTGCGCAAGCATCGGAAGTGCAATCACAGGGAAGCCACGGAAGCGGATGCGTTTTTCGATTCGCTCGCATCAATCGATCCAAAGGTGGGCGGAACGTTTATGGATCTTGCGGACGGCAAACTCTACATCAATTTCAACGATGCGGTGAAGGTCCTGGGCGGCAACGGCTACGGTTTCTTTCGCCAGCAGCTTGCAGAGCCGCTCCGGCAGCATCCGGCATTCATTACGAACAACTGGGGCCGGCGGAGTGCGTGGGTGTTTGTGCGGGGATTTGGGGATAGAACCTTTACAAAACGTTGCTGGGTCTTTGATGAGACGAAGCTACCGGAAGAACTGTGTGAGAGATTGAAGTAATAAAATGATGAGAAACGTAACAAAATGATGAGAAACGTAACAAAAACAAGGAAACGTAACAGGGACGTAACAGGCGAAAGTGAACAAATTCAACTATATATATATGATTGTTACGTTGTTACTCATATATGTATATAAACGCACACACGCGCGGGCGCACGCATGGACGCATACGACGAATTATTCGAAAAATCGCGTAACAAACGTAACAGCACCTTAAGTTGTGAAGATGACTCGGAAAAGGCTGTTACGTTTGAGGGGGTAAGTAACGTAACAGAGGACGTAACAGGGGTTGGGGCGGTACGGAAGTGCTGGGCTTTTTGCGCGTCGAAGGGCTGTGGACCGGGGCGGGTTGCGGATGTTCCAGATTATGCGGCCTTGGTGGAGTCGGGTTTAAAGGCGAGCGAGGCGGATTTGTGCATGCCGGCGGCGTTCTTTCTGCAGGCGTGGGAAGTGGTGATGGGTTGCGCACAGTATGAACTCGAGGGGACGTGCAAGAAGTACGGGGTGTATTGGAGGCGGCGGCTGGACAGGGAGGCGCGGGAGATATTGGGGGGAAAGATAAGAGCACGGCTTAAAGGAGAGGGGTGATCTATGGTAGAAGGGCCGATTGTCACATGGGAGAAGATAGCGAAGGTCATGGGATGTTCGGTGCGAAAAGCGAAAGGGCTGCGGGGGCAGATGATTGAAGAAGGGGTGATATTCAAGCGGCGTAAAGAAAATGGATCAAAGGTGGTTTGCGGGTTGAAAGAGGACCTTATGAGGTTTTCGAAAAAAATTTAAACGAGCTGCTTTTTGCACGATCTGGGTGCACGATCTGGGTGCACGATCTGGGTGCACGATCTAGGTGCACTTTGACAGGTGCGAGATGTTGGTTTTAGCCTTCTCGGCAATTTAATCGAGAGGGCTTTTTTTATGGGTGCTGGTCAACAACTGGAGATAAGGGGGGGCAAATGGACGATCGCTAGATTGCCTGCGAAGATGCGGCGGTTTGCCGACGAATATCGGGTCAGCCTGAATGCAACAAAGGCCTACAAAGCCGCGTATGAAAGGGATGGGAAAGTTATATCGGATGCGGTTGCAGCCGTTCAGGGCCATAAATTGCTAAGAAAAGCTAAGGTGGAGGCGTATCTCCAGGAACAGTTAGAGGAATGTTCGAAGCGAACGGCGATCACGGCGGAACGGGTGCTCGTGGAGTTGGGGCGGATAGGGTTTTCGGATATCAGGAAGTTTTACGATAAGGACGGAAAGCTCAAGGTTGTGACGGAGCTCGACGACGACTGTGCGGCGTGCCTGGCCGGGTTCGATTACACCAAGGCGAGCCAGTATACATACGTGCGGCGGGTGAAGCTTTGGGACAAAACCGCGGCGCTGGCCATGCTTGCGAAGCATTTCAAATTGACTCCCGATACGGTGGACCTGGGGGACCTGGGCAAGCTGAGCGATGAGGAACTCGAGGAGAAAGTGCGCGAGGTAGCGGCCGAATTATTCCCGGGGACCGGTTTGAAGGGTGTACCGGGACATGGGGGCGAGGGAGATAATCGATTGTAGGGCATTGTGGGAGGTCGTTTTATGCGTCCAAGCTCGGTAGTTCCTGATTTCCTGGCAAAACCAATCAACGAGGGGTGCAGTCTTGTCGTTTACCGGGACCAACATAACCTGCCAACGATCGGAATCGGGCACCTGCTGACCAAATCGGAACTCATGAGCGGCAAGATTTTAATCGGCGGGGCCCGGGTGGAATATAAAGGCGGGATCACCCTGGATGATGCCAAGGCGCTGTGCCTTCAGGATGTGGGGATAGCGGCGGCGGCGGTTAATGAAGACGTAAAGGTGGCTTTGGCACAATGTCAATTCGATGCATTGTGCCTTTTTGTTTTCAATGTCGGGGGGGGGCAAGCGGGGTTTGGCGGATCTACGCTTCTCCGGCTGCTTAACCAGGGGAAGTACGAGCAGGTCCCGGATCAGATGAGGCGGTGGGACCACGTGGGAGGGATTGAGTCGGGGGGACTGACGGCCAGGCGAGAGCGGGAAATCCTCGTGTGGGAAGGGAAGGCGCAGTAATGGCCGGCGAGGGCGGCAATGGGTGTCATTCGCCTATGTGTCAGAAGCTCCAGGACGAGCGTTATCATGCTCAGGAGGATAGAAACCACCAGGTGCGAGGCGACATTCAGGAATTATTCCGTTTGGTCCGAGGGACCCAGATAAAGATAGCGGGGATTGTCGGGGCCGGCGTGGCCTTGAACCTGCTTTTGCAATACCTGATACACTGCGGGATCCACTGAAGAGGGGAAAAAAATGAAAAGATGTATCGCAGTTTTGTTCGTAGTGGCATTGGCGTTTGTGGCGTTGACAAGTTGCGCGGGTTTTGGCGTCTGGTCGAGTACGGCCCAGACTGACATTGCCAAGTTCCAGACATACGCGGCTCAATTCCTGGCCGGTGTTAAACAAGACGCGCCTGCGATCCTGGCCGTGGCTTCGACGATTCCTCAAGCAGCGCCATATGTCCCGATTGCGAGTGCGTCTATAAACGCGCTTGAAGCGGCAACTCAAGCGGCGGCGGCGGTAGGCGCGGCTTCGACGGATCAGAGCGCTGCGGCTGTAACGGCGGCTCAACAATCAGTCTCGCAGGCGGTTGGCGCGGTCCAGGCGGCGGTTGCGGCGGCAAAAGGAACAACGGCAGCGGTCCCTACGAAGTAAGCTATCCGCCCTGGCTCTTTCGGGTGGAAGCGGGCACCGACGAGTTTGACGGATATGCCCAGATGCTTCGGCCGATGATCGGGGTGGACTGCTGGGGGACGGAGGATCAGTTGATGCCGGCACCGGACGGGAAAAATAGAGTCTGGTACTTCCAATGGACCTGGGGGTTTTAAGATGAGCGACCAACATTGTAAACAGTGCAAAGACGGTCCCTGTGAACATTACATTGGGAATATCCCCGATCCGGGATGCGAGCTGGCGGACGGCATAGCTACGATCACAGATGACAAGTGTGACCGCTACGTATTCGGCGGAAACCCCTACAATCCGTTGTTGTATCCCGCGAAGTGGGCCGAATGGGAGGCCTTGGAGAAGGGTAGAAGGCACGGTGACGAATGACCGGAAACTCAAAGATCGACGTTGTTCTTTTCGTGCTTCTAGCTGTGATAACGGCCGTGGACCATGCGCTTGCCGCTTCACCGAAGTTCAGGGCTAACGCGACCGCACAGCTATTGTTTCACTTTGTGGACGGCGGGCTAAAGGCGGTAAAGGTGCAGCCTTCGGGGATCGTTGAAAACCTGGTGTCCAAGATTGCCGAACCTGTCATTGAAAAGGGAGTGCAGGCGGCCTTGGAACCGGCGCCGGCCGGAACAGCCGCTGAGCAGCCAAAAGCGGAAGTAAAACCGGCGGAGGAGGAGCACAATTCGATCAATTTGTCGTGACCGACCAGGGTAAACCTTAATCAACTTTTCCTAAGAGTGAGGAGAGACACAATGCCAATCGTAGAAGATGTCCAACAGGTAATGACCACATGGGAAACCGTAATGACCAACGCGATCAATAATGCGAACGGGCCGGATATAGCCACGATAAAAGCCGGTTGTGACATTTACACCGGCGACATTGCGGCCGCTGAAGCGAGCCTGGCCGATGCAGCGACCAAGCTTGCCGCATTGCCTGCACCTGCTCAAGCTCCGGCAGCGGCTGCACCGGCCAGCCAGGTCGGATCGGCGCCGGCGAGTTAAGGCCATTCTTGTTAGCTGGAACTTCTCCCCGGAACGGGTCCGGGGAGTTCTTCGAGGGAACAAGGGGGGCCGACGGGATGTTTCGATTCTGGAAACCGAAAACGGACGTGGAGCTGACGGTTTTGTTTTTTGGGGTTGTGATCGCAACGTCTGTAAGCGCGAGCGTGCTGACATGCCTTTTCATGATGAAATACGTGTTGAAATGAGCCATGAAGCGAACCTTTGGCATGACGCGGCATCAAATCTGGCACATGTGCCGGTCCAAGGTGGGCATGTCGAAGAAGATCGCCAATATTTTCATTTCCAGGCGCAGCGCGGAGGGTTGTGATGGGCTTCGCAAATATCGCTGTCATATCTGTGGATGGTATCACGTCACGCACCTCCCGGAGATCGAACGTGATGTCCCTGAGTGAAAAGCGGCGCCTGTTCATGGAGCTGGTGGAGGAAAAAAAGCGGCGGAGCCATGTGAGTGATCCGCTTGCGTGGGTGCTCGATTCGTTTCCGTGGGGCGAGGGGGAACTGAGCGGTAGGGATGGGCCGGACGACTGGCAGCGTGAAAGCCTCGGATCGATTCGAGATCAGTTAATTGCGGCTAACGGTCAAGGCGTTGTCATCCGCGATGCAACCGCCTCCGGCCACGGGATAGGCAAATCGGCGCTAGTTGCCTGGCTGGTAATCTGGGCAGTCACTACCAAGGAATGCAAGGGTGTCGTTACGGCAAACACCCAGAACCAACTCAAAAGCAAGACCTGGGCGGAAGTATCCAAGTGGTTCCGGTTGTGTAAAAACAAGCGGGATTTCAAACTGCACGCCACGAGTTTAAGGTGCGGCGATAAAAAACAGGAAGAGCATTGGAAGGTGGACCAGGTCCCGTGGTCTGAGCGCAACACGGAAGCCTTTGCGGGGCTGCATAACCAGGGTAAGCGCGTACTGCTGATATTTGATGAGGCAAGCGCTATTCCGGACCTTATCTGGGAAGTAGCCGAGGGCGCCCTGACCGATGAGCGAACTGAAATCATCTGGTGTGTATTCGGAAACCCGACCCGGAACACCGGCAGGTTCAAGGCGTGTTTTACCGGCAAGACGAAACACCGATGGCGGACTCGTCAGATTGATTCACGGACCTGTAAGCTTACCAATAAAAAGCAGATCAAAGAATGGGCGGACGATTACGGCGAGGATTCGGACTTTTTCAAGGTCCGTGTTCGCGGGATGTTTCCGTCTATGTCCGTTAAGCAATTCATATCGGTAACCGACGTGGATGCCGCTTTTGGGCGGATGATGAGAGCCGAACAGTATAATTTTGCGCCGAAGATTCTAACGGTCGATCCGGCGTGGGAAGGCGACGACGAGCTTGTGATCGGACTCAGGCAGGGGCTGGCCTTCCGAATCCTGCGAGTGATCGCCAGAAACGACAACGATTTCGAGGTTGCGGGCCTCGTGGCGCAGCATGAAGACGAAGAGCAGGCCGATGCGGTGTTTATCGATGCGGGATACGGGACGGGAATTGTTTCTGCGGGCAAGGTCCTCAAGCGTAAGTGGCGGCTCGTCTGGTTTGCCGGCGAATCGATGGATCCCGGCTGTCGCAACAAGCGGGCGGAAATGTGGAAACTTATGCGCGATTGGCTGAAGGCTGGCGGTGCGATCCCTGAAGACCCGGTTTTATATAACGACCTGATCGGACCCGAGACAATATTCAGGCCGGACGGAAAGATTCAGCTCGAAAGTAAAAAAGAGATGAAGGCACGCGGGTTGAAATCTCCCGGCCGCGGCGATGCGCTGGCGCTTTCATTTGCTTACCCCGTGCGGGGTAAGACGCCGGAAGAGCGAATCGAGGAAAAGTATGCTCGACCAACGGAATACGATCCGTTGAGGGATTTTTGACATGGGGGAAGCCAAAAAGAAAGTCGTGATGTTTCCGAGCAAGGACCCGAACACATATGCGTTTCTGACGTGTCCGGACTGCGGATTTAACACTTTCCTCGAGGCGTGGCAGATAAGAGTGCAGCCTGCACTTATCTCCCGAACGGGCAAGGAAACGAATATTCCGATCGGGCCTATGTATATGTGCCTCAATCGAGACTGCGGAAGGATCAGCAACGTGTCGGAGCTGATCCCGAAAACGAAAGAACCTGGTGAGGACGTTCCCGCATGAAAGCTCCCGAGCTTACTCAAAACCAGATGCTCAATTTTCTGCTTCGGCGAAATGAAGCGGGGAAGACGATTCGTCGGCAGAGGTGGGAGTATCTCTGGGACGATGTGATGGCCTACCTTTGGCCGCAAATGGGAAGCATGAAGGCGAACACGGCGTTTATGCCCGGTGAGAAGCGCGGGCAGCGGTCCTACGACGGGACCCCGGAAGATGCGTTGGATGTGATGGTAGCCGGATTGCAGGCGGGTACGATCCCGGAAAATTACCCGTGGTTTAGCTGGGAGTTAGTGCCGAAGTGGCTCAATAAGAGCAAGGCCGTACAGGTGTGGCTGAGTCAATGCCGGGACATCTGCCTCGAGTTTCTGCACGCTTCAAACTTTGCGATGGGAACCGCCCTTACCTATAAACACCTGGGGGCGTTCGGGACCGCCTGTAAATGGCGGGCAAAAGACGACGAGCCGGGGAAAGCCTTTGGTTTTAATACTCTTCGGCTTACCGACTGTGTTTTTTTCGAGAACAAGCGCGGCATAGTGGATACGCTCTTTTGGGAATTCAAGCTCTCGGCCCGAAACGCCGTAGCTAGGTGGGGGAAGGATGCGCCGGGGAGCTGCAAGCGAGCAACGGAATCGGGAAGTCATGATTCGGAGTTCGCGTTTCTCCACTGCATTTTCCCGCGAGAGGACTATAACGCCGAGTTTAAAGACAACAAAAACATGCCGTTCGCTTCGTGGATCATCCATCCGGCGAAGCGGAAGCTCGTGGAGGAATCGGGTTTTAAGATCTTTCCAGCGTCGGTGCCACGGTGGGATAAATTAGACGACCAGGCGTTCGCCTTTGGTGCTCAGTTGCAGGGAGGCGTTTACGGCAGGGGACCCGGGATTAAGGTGCTCCAGGACATGGGAATCCTGAGCGCTCAAGGCAAGGCGAACCTGATCGCAGCCGAGCAGATCGTCAAACCGGCCATGGATATTCCCTCCGATGGATACGAGCGGAGCTACAGCACGGCGCCCGATGCAAGGAACTGGTACGATCCTTCGGCGACCCACGGACTAAGAGCTCAGACCAGCCTGGCGCTTCCCAAGGAGTTGCCGGTTGCGCTGCAAATGCAAGACCGGCAGAGAAATATCATCAAGGAAGCCTTCCACGTGGACGTGTTTCTGACCCTGGCCGCGACCCCTCCGGGTATGACCGCAACCGAAGCAATGATCCGAAACCAGGAGAAACTTCTAATACTCGAGCCGATGCTTTCCCGGCAGAAGGTCGAACACCTCCAAGCGGACCTGGACTGGGCCTTTGCGGTTTTAAATGACCTCGGATATCTGCCTCCCGCTCCGGATATCGTTTACATGGGCGGGGCAACCGGTATCCGGAACATATTCAAATCGCCTCTTTTTATGGCGCAAGAAAGCCTTAAATCCGACCGGATAATGAAAGCCTACCAGCGGGCGGCGGCCGTCCTGCAAGCGCGGGCGGGAAAGTCCGACATCATGGACATGCTCAATGACGATGAGGCTCTTCGGATTATGCTCGAGGCCGATGGCGTCCCGCCTGAAATCATAAACGACCCTGACCAGGTCGATAAAATCCGCAAGGCTCGGCTGCAGCAGCGGAAGGAAATGATCGCCGAAGAGCAGGCGCTGAAGCTCAGCAAGGCCGCCATGCAGTTCGGCAAGGTCAAGACGGGCGAGGGTGAAGAAAACCTGGCCGGCGACATGGTTAAGCAGATGACGGGGGAAGAGGGATAATGCCTCTTGAACACGAAATAGCGGAAGCGGCCAAGGCCGAGGCGGAAAAGAAGCTCTATGACGCTTATGAACAGTTGTTCGTGGGGGCAGATGCGGAGATGGTGTTAAGGGACTTGTGTTTGGCTGGCCATGTTTACGACACCGTTTTCCACGAGATCCCGAGGGAGACGGATATGCGGATCGGGGAGCATCGAATCGTTATGCGGATACTGCGATTTTCGGGGAAACTCAAGGCCATGAAAGAATCGATAGGGGTTGAATGATGGGCCGCCTTTCCGACCTGGTAGCGAAAAACGTCAAGCTCTGTAACCCTGACAGCGTCATCGTGGGCGCCGAGGTGTGGCGATACCTGGTGGATGAGTTGCACGAGATAGGACAGGAAGGACCGCAATACACCGTGTTCAGCGTTCCCGTTTTGACGCACAAGTTCATTTCCGAGCATGACGTTGTGTTTATGCGAGACGGGAAACCGGTTGGAAAACTTACGAATATCAGGAGGCATTTTTATGGACTTAGCTAACGAAACCTTCGGGCAGTTTTTTACACCTGAGATGCAGGCGGACGAGGGGCTTAAAGACTACGGCACCATGAAAGGGATCGACCTCATCAACGCACACAAGGAGTTAGCCGGCCAGGTCAAAACGGCAAAGGAAACCCAGACTCAATTTGAGACCCGGCTTTCCAAGGCCGTTGAACCATTACCGGAAAACGCCACGCCTGAACAGCAAAAAGAGCATCAGGCCAAGGTGCGCGGACTTGTGGGGGTTCCCGAGAAGCCGACCGACTACAAGGTTCAGGTGCCCGAAGGGGTAAGTGCAAGCGACCCGCTCCTTATGGCCTTCGTCACGAAGGCCCACGAGGCGGGGATGTCAGCCGCCCAGGTGCAGGCCGGCGTGAACACTTTCGTGGAGTATGCGGCTAAGGCGGAAGCCGACGCGGTAAAGGCGACGGAAACGGCGCTCAAGACTACCTGGGGGCCGAACTACGAGAAGAACTGCAAGAGGACTGTCGCCACGCTGAACCTGGTTTTTAAAGAGGCGGGCGTGCCTGCGGCCGAAGTAGCGGCCCTGGCGCCTGTTTTAAACCGCAACGCGGCATTCGCCCAGGCGATGCTCAAGATCAGCCGCTTTTACAAGGAGGCAGAGCTGGAGGGCACAGGCAGCGGGAACGAAGAGAATCCAACCGCTTCTCCGATGGACAGGCTGGCCGCGCGGATTGCGGCCAGAAGTAAGCAGGGCGCGTAAGGCTTGCCGGGGATTCGCCAGGAGGGCGGGGAGGTTGGCCAGGATGGCCGCTCGGCAAGAACAACTCAAAACCAAAAAGGGCAGGATGCCCGACCCATAAATAGAGGAGGCCAAGGATGGCCGATACAGCACAAACAGGATATTACCCGACGCTTCTCGACATGCTCAAAGCGACCGACCCCAACGGGGACCCGGCTTTGGTTGTCGAGCTCTTAAACCAAACCAACGAAATTTTATGGGACATGCCGGTTCAAATCGGCAACCTGAAGACCGGGAACCGATCGACCGTTCGGACCGGCCTTCCTTCCGGGGTGTGGTCGAGGCTCTACCAGGGCATCGTTCCGAGTAAATCCACCACTCAGCAGGTCGACGATACGGCCGGCCGATTCGAGATGCGGTCGGAAATCGACCTCCGAGCGCTCAAGATCCAACGCTCGCCTGAAGGCTACATAGCAAACGAGCAACTCCCGTTCTTTGAGGCGATGAACCAGCAGATCGCTTCAAATCTGATCTATAACGACACGGCATTAAACCCGGACAGATTCCTGGGGTTTGCGCCGCGCTATCCGACTTCGACCACCGCAAACGTCATCAACGCGGGAGGGAGCGGCAACTACTGTACGTCCGTATGGCTCGTGTGCTGGGGGCCGAACAGTTGTTTTTCATTCACTCCGGAGAATGTCCCGGGCGGCCTGATCGTGGTCGATCGCGGCGAGGAGGCGGTACGGGATATCGCGGCCGGCGCGGCCGCCAAGGCTTCGGGCACCTATTACGCGCGGGTGCATACCTACGAATGGAACATCGGCCTGTGCGTCCGCGACTGGCGTTACATCGTAAGGCTTTGCAATGTCAATATGGCATCGGGCGCCACAACGGGGATTTTCACCCTCGACATGTTGATCGACATGCTGGGCGCTCTTCCCGCCTGGCGGACCATGGGAGCCGAAGCCGGCCGGCCGTGTTTCTACATGCACAAAAGCCTCTGGACCCAGCTTATGAAACTTGCGGTCAACAAGGTTAATGCGGCCCTTACCTGGGAGAATGTGCTTGGGCACCCCACACTGATGTTCTGGGGATTTCCCATCCGGCAGGTCGACCAGGTGCTTTTGACCGAAGCGGCGATTTAGGCGCGGTGAAGGCTGAAGAGTGAAAGGGAAAACCAAATAAGGAGACAAGGCGATGTATTTCGATTCTTTACTGATGTTTGATTCCGCACTCGATATCCACGGCGGATCGGTGGCAAGTACAAACTCGATCCCGCTTGGCTCCCGGGTGAACTACGACGACGCCTGGAATTCGCATCCGGGCAACTCGAATATCGGCGCAGGTAACCAGGTCAAGGTCGGGTTTCTGATCAACGACGCCGTCGTCTCAAGCGGGGCTCCGACTTTAGTCGTGGCTCTGCAGGATTCCGCGGACAATGCGACTTTCGCCAACATTTTGCTCAGCGCGACCCTTGCGGGGGCGACCCTGGCTACCGCCTGCGGTTCCAACACAAGCGGGTACGAGTTAGAGATGACGGTCCCCAACTCCACTCGAAAGTACCTGGGGGCCTACTACACCATTGGAGGCACCGGCGGTTTTACCAGCATGACAATCACCGGTGGAATTCTGCTCGACGTTCAGACTAACGGGGTTTGGTAAAGGACTGAGTGCGGAGAGGCGGGTTTAATAACACCCGAGACTAAACGAATCGGTGAGTGTGCTGCCTTTCCGCACTACTAAAACAGGAGAAGAGACAATGGATTTCAACGAGCACGGAGCAAAACCGGCAGAGACCGGAGGGGACAAGGTAACGCTGTGTGAACTGCTTGCGCAGGCCGATAGCTGGCTGTCCGGAGTAAAAAAGCGATACGCGGCGGCGCTGGCCGGGATCAAGGACTTAAAAGACGCCCACAACCCTCAACACGGGGCGGGGCTGACTATGGCGTGCGATGCAATGACGACGGCCATTGAGGATGCGCAGGCGTATGCTGAAGAGATGGTAAGAGCTTTGCACGCGACGGCGACGCCGGTTCTGGAGGGCGAGCAGGCGGGGCCTGCAGCCGAGCAGGTGGGACCTGCAGCCGAGCAGGCGGGGCCTGCACCCGGGGTGCAAGACGAGGCGGCGACGCCCGAAACGGCGGCGCCGGAAGCCGCAGGGGAGCAAGCGGCAAGTGAAGGAGAAGAGGGCAATGGCTAAACAACTCTATCAGGCCATACGCAAGTGCTGCTGGTATCCCACGCCTCCACATAAGGGCCAGCCGACGAGCCCGCTTCATTACTATGATCCGGAGTCCGACGAGGTCCCGTTGGGGCGAGACATTCCGCTGAGTATGGAATGGCTGGACCCCGACGATCCCTGGGTAGCTAATTCCGGGATCCTCGACCACTTCAAGTTGCCAGAGGAATTAGAGCCCGACATGATCGAGACGCCGCTTCAGTATATGGCCCGCTGCAAAACGGGGGTCAAGGCGCCGGTCGATGCCGATATGGTGGCAAAGATCGCGAAGGAAAGACCCGATGAGCCGGCTAAAGACGGGAAGCCGCTCATGGACGCCACAAAACTCGACCTCGAGAAAAAACGGGAGGGTAAACCCAAATGAGCACATACAGACGACCTCACTTCTGGCCGCGTCGAAGGCCAAACCGGGCTTTGTTGTTTTGGACGCTTCTTTGTTTTCTCCTTATGCCGGTGCTGGCCTTTGGAGTCTATGAGTTTGTGCCAAGCGTCGACAACGTCGAAACGATCGGATCGGCGCAGAAGGCTTGGCGCACGGGTCACTTTTACGAAATTAAAACCGGCCTTCAAAAAAACGCCCTTTGGGTTTCTACGGCGCCGACAATATCAAGCGGGTTTGGAACTTCCCCTTCCATTGCCGCAAATAACGGGACGGCCGCTTTCACGGTGAACGTAGGCACGGGGGGAACGGCTTACGCCGGCGTGATCGGTCTTCCCATGCACGTAGCGGCTACGGGGGATGGCCAGGGGACCCAGGGGGCTACTAACGGCTGGGTGTGCCAGTGTACCGATCTGTCCACCATTACGGCGGGAATTTGCATGGCGAGCGCCAGTTCGTGTTCAAATGGCGCCTGCACGGTGACCGTCACTAACGAGGTACCGCAAGCCGCGGGAGGACTCGCTCACGGCGCCTGGACCAGCGGGGATGTTTTGGGCGTTCAGTGCGGTGCTTATTAAACCCGGGGGCCTTCGGGTCCCCTGTTATTTTACGAGGGGTTCAACGATGAGACGTTCACTTATTTTGCTCATGGCGGGGCTTCTGATCCTTGCGCCCCTGTATGGACATGCGGCGACGGTAGGGACGGCCACTTTCGCGGTAGCAAATCTTACACCGGACGGCGTAGCCCGCACCGTGACTATCACGTGGACAGGAGATGGTTCAACGGGGGGCGTTTCCGGCTGGGTCACGGATAACATAACAGTTCCAACAGCGTTTTGCAGGTCGGGCGCAACTTTCGGGGCTTCCGGCTGCACGCTGACCGAGGCCATAAGGGGCTACTACCTTTTGACGGTTTCGACCAAACCGGGCACGACCGCGCCGACATCCTACGGGGCTACCTGGACGGATGCGCTGGGGGTGGATCTGTTTAACGGCGCCGTGACGTCGAGGAGCACATCGGCGGCGCAGAGCGTAAACGTTCAGACCAACCAGCCGCTTTCGGGGCCCTACACGTTTGCACTCTCGGGACAGAGTACGGCGAGCGGGACCGGGACGATGGTTTTATACCTGCTCTATTCGGGGGTGCAGCAATGAGGAAAATACTTCCGATACTCGTTGCAATGCTTCTGTTTATTCCGGGGGTGGCCTGGGCGCCGAATACGCCGGCGATTCCTTTGAAAGCTCCGACGCAGGCGCTGGGGACTCCAACGCTGAACTCGACCACAGGATTTAGTGTCCAAAATGGAGTAACCCAACCGTTCACGGTGACTATCGCTCACAACT
>Ga0326728_10004296_pt1 | contig 42497 bp, 34 predicted proteins | sample MB3enrmetagenome_FD_207602 | JGI IMG/M metagenome (GOLD analysis project Ga0326728, IMG submission 207602) | Lab enriched peat soil microbial communities from McLean, Ithaca, NY, United States - MB31MN | ecosystem: Environmental > Terrestrial > Soil > Wetlands > Peat | place: USA: New York... | reverse complement strand
CTCATGTAAGTCGTCAGTGCGTCGAACCACACATAGAACACGTGCGGCGCTTCGCCTTCCACCGGGATGCCCCACTTGATGTTGGTCCGCGTGATGGAAAGATCGGTCAGGCCGCCCTTGACGAACGAAATCACTTCGTTGCGGCGCGTCTCCGGTTGAATGAAATCCGGTTGCGAGTCGTACAGTTCGAGCAGCTTGTCCTGAAATGCCGACAGCTTGAAAAAAAAGTTCTCTTCGGTGATCGATTCGGTAGGCCGGCCGCAATCCGGGCACGGGTCGCCGGGCTTGGCATCGTTCACATACAGGTTGTCGAAGATGCAGTATTGGCCGGTGTAGGAGCCTTTGTAGATGTAGCCGTTGTCGCGACAGCGCTTGAATAGGTCATTGACCACGCGCGCATGTTGCGGGCTGGTGGTGCGCTGGAAATAGTCGATCTCGAGGCCGAGCATCTGCCATTGCCGCTCGAACTCGGCCGCGATCACATCGCAGAATTCTTTCGGTGTTTTGCCGGCGCGCTCGGCCGCGCGCTCCACGTTCACGCCGTGCTCGTCGCTGCCGGTGGTCAGCACGGCGTGGTAGCCCTGCATGCCTTTGAAGCGCTTCAGCAGGTCGGCCACGATGGTGGTGTAGGCGTGGCCGATATGCGGCGCGGCATTGACGTAATAAATCGGGGTGGTGAGATAGTATTTCATTTTTTCTGGTTCAGGTAAGCGGAATTGGCTTCCGCGATGATGTGTTTCAGGGCCACACCGGAGGCGAGCGCCAGCTTGCGGCAGTCTTCGTACTCGGGCGTGAAATAGCCTTCGCTGGTGACCTTCACGCGCACTTTACCGTACTGCGTTTCCACTTCCCGCAGCGTCCGAGCCTGCACCCGCCGCTCGGCGGAATAAAAGCGCAGGCCGATCGCCGAAGTCTCCGAAAAGATCAACTGCGCGATGGCTTCGCGGTGCTCCGGTTTGGCGATCACGCGCAGCAGGTGGCCGGGGCGCCCCTTCTTCATGATGATCGGCTCCAGCGAGACATCCAGAGCGCCGAAATCCCACAGCCGGTCGGTCGAGTAGGACAGCACCTGCGGATTGAGGTCGTCGATATTGGCTTCGATCACGCAAACCGTGAGCGCCTCTTCGGCGCCGGTTGGTTCGCCCAGAATCACCCGCAACACGTTCGCCTGGCGCGGAAAATCGCGGCTGCCCGCGCCGTAGCCCGTGCGCAGCACTTTCATCGCCGGCAGCACGCCGAAGCGTTGGGCCAGCGTCACAGCGACCGCCGCGCCAGTGGGCGTGGTCAACTCAACCTCGGGGCCGCGCGCGTAAATCGGCACGCCTTCCAGCAGCCGCGCCGTCGCCGGCGCAGGAACCGGCAATAACCCATGCTCGGTTTCCACCGTGCCGCTGCCCACGTTGAGGGGCGACGACAGCACCGTGTCCACGTCGAGCAGATCCAGGGCCACGCACGCGCCCACGATATCGGCGATCGAATCCGAGGCGCCCACTTCGTGGAAGTGGACTTTTTCGATCGGCACCTGGTGGACTTCCGCTTCGGCTTCGCCCAGCCGCCGGAACACGGCAATCGCATTCTGTTTTGCGCGCGGCGGCAATTCGGCCTTTTCGATCATCGTGACGATGTGCGACAGGTGACGGTGTACGCGCGCTTCTTCCACCGCCACGCGGTAGTGAGTGGCGCCCAGGCCGTTGCGCTTTACTTTCTCAAACGACACCACTGCGCCAGCGTCGAGTGAGGCAATCGCCGCGGCGATGGCTTCCGGGTCTGCGCCCGCATCCACCAGCGCGCCCACCAGCATGTCGCCGGCGATTCCCGAAAAAGCATCCAGATAGCAAGTGAGAGGCACAGAATCTCATTGTAGCGGGTGGGCGAGACCGCACACCGCGCGCTACCCACCGGCCGCGATCAGCCAGCCCGCGACCACCGGCATTACAAACAGCGCGCTATCCACGCGGTCCAGGAAACCGCCGTGGCCGGGAAGCAGGGCCCCGGAGTCTTTCACTCCCGCGCCTCGCTTCATGGCGGATTCCACCAGGTCGCCGAGCTGGCCCGCCACGTTGGCCAGCGCCGTCAGCAGCACTGCCTCGGCGACGCTCACGCCGGCGAAATGCCACAGGTAAGCGCCGGCGAGCAGCACGGAAGTGGCGACCGAAGCGGCCGCGCCCTCCCAGGATTTTTTCGGGCTGACGCGATCGGCCATGCGGTGCCTGCCGAACGCTTTGCCGATGTAATAGGCGCCGATGTCGCCGGTCCAGCTCACCAGCAGTGCGTACATCAGCCAGTGCGCGCCGAAACCGCGCAGCACCACGGCGCATCGCCAACAGCCGAAGATATAAATCACGCCCAGCACCAGCAGGGAAGTGCGCGGCAGCGCATGCGACAACTCAGCCGAGCGCAGCGCCAGCGCCAGCGCCACCAGCGCAATCGCGGTCACAACCAGCCACGCGTACTGGTAGGGAACCACCAGCAGGAGCAGGCCCGCGTAGCCGAGCACTCCCGGCGCGCCGAAGCCATAGGCCGCGGCGATCGAATCGTACTCCCGGTAGCTCAGCACCGCCGCCAATGCCACCACCGCCAGAAACACCCAAGGGTTGGCCCACAGCACCGTGTAAACGACGAAGGGGATGAGCAGGGCTGCGGTCAGGACCCGCTTCATGACGGGCCGAGGGCGGGAATCAGGGTCTGGTCGGACGGCGCGTCCGCGGCGCCGGCGCGCAAGCCGCCATAGCGGCGCTCGCGCTTCTGGTACGCCACCACCGCTTCCAGCAGGTCGGTGCGCGTGAAGTCCGGCCACAGCGTCTCGGTGACGTACAGTTCCGCGTAGGCGATCTGCCACAACAGAAAATTACTGATGCGCATTTCGCCCGACGTGCGGATCAGCAGGTCGGGATCCGGGCACGCAGCCGTGTAGAGGTTGGTGGCGATCAGATCTTCGTCCATACGGAGCGCGGCCAGCGAACCTTCCAGGCGCGCCATCTCTAGCACGGAGTTCACCGCATCCACGATTTCCGCGCGCCCCCCGTAGTTGATCGCCAGGTTCACCAGCAGGCCGCGGTTGTTGGCGGTGGCTTCCACCGCCGCGTCCAGTTCGGCGCGCACCGGCTCCGGCAGCGCTTCCAGCCGCCCGATGGCTTGCAGGCGAATGTCGTTCTTTTGCAACTCGGGCAGCTCCTGCCGCAGGTAGTAGCGCAGCAGGCGCCACAGGGTTTCCACTTCGTGCCGCGGACGCTTCCAGTTCTCCACGGAGAACGCGTACAGCGTCAGCGCCTTCACACCCAGCCGCGCGCAGGTTTCCACCGTCGAGCGCACCGGGCCGATGCCCGCTTTGTGGCCCGCCACGCGGGGCAGCCGCCGCCGTTCGGCCCAGCGCCCGTTGCCGTCCATGATGATGGCGATGTGCTCCGGCAGCCGCGCCGGGTCGATGCCCTGTGCCAGCTCCCAATCGGGATCTTCCGGCCGCAACGTTTCCAGAAGTGCTTTCATGCAAACCCTAATGGTACAACACCGTAACATTGACAAGGCACTTGGCCGTGCAAAGCGGGTAGGGCAGGTCTCCGACCTGCCAACGGTTTCCCCCCTGCACCGGCGCCTGATTCGACGAGAATAGGGACGATATATAATCCCCTGTGAGGCGGCTGAGATTCAGCCTGGGATGCGGCCCATCAGCGGGCCGTCAAAGGAGGATGGGATGAAAGTCGGAATTCTTGGGTCGGGCGACGTGGCGAAGACATTGGCCGGCGGCTTCCTGAAGCATGGTCACGACGTAATGATGGGGACGAGGACACCCGCCAAACTAGAGGAGTGGGTAGCACAAAGCCCCAAGACTAGCGTCGGCAACTTCGCCAGAGCGGCGGCAGTGGGCGAACTGATCGTTCTGGCGGTCAAAGGCAAGGCGGCGGCGGAAGCGCTTCGTTCGGCGGGCGCGGCAAACCTGGCGGGAAAGCCCGTCATCGACGCGACCAATCCCATCGAAGATGCGCCGCCCGTCAAGGGCGTACTGAAGTTCTTTACCACCCTCGACGAATCTCTCATGGAGCGGCTCCAGCGGGAGTTCCCAAGCGCGAACTTCGTCAAGGCATTTAATTCCGTCGGTGCGGCCGCAATGGTGAATCCGCAGTTCAAGGGCGGCAAGCCAACCATGTTCATCTGCGGCAATAGTGAAGTGGCCAAGAAGTGCGTCGGCGGAATTCTTGATGAGTTCGGTTGGGAAGTGGCGGACATGGGCGGCGCCGAGGCCGCGCGCGCCATTGAACCCCTGTGCATGCTCTGGTGTATTCCCGGCTTTCTGCGCAACGATTGGGTTCACGCGTTCAAGCTGCTGGTTTAATAGGAAACATGCCGGCAGTCCGTTATTCCACCGGATACCCCTGGTCAATCCAATCCGCCTTGAAATTGTCCGGCACATAAAGCGCCCGCACGTGCGTGAAGCCCATCTGCCGCATCAATTCCAGCGCGGGCCGGATATTCGGGCAGTGGTCCCACGGGCAGCAGCCGCAGTAGAGAACGATCTCGCGATCGCGCGGCAGTTTCGCAGCCGCGGCCTTCAGCACCTCCAGTCCCTCGGGGCGGTTGGCGGGACCGGCGTAGATCGCGCCGGGAATGTGCTTGCTGCGGTACAGCACGTTCGGGCCGACCTGAAGCACCACGATCGTGGCGCGATGGCCCGCCAGTTGCCCTGCCAATTCTTTCGGCTGAACCACAGCCAGATCCGCCGCCCATGCTCCGGCCAGCACCATCAACGCAATGCACACAGAACGCCGCATCCCCTTACTGTAGCGCCGAAGCGCCGCCTGTGAAACGCCAGCCCACTCGTGGAGGGCCGCGGCGCGTGGTTTAATAGAGGTTTCATGTATCGATCCCTAGGTTTGCCGTCGCTCCTTGCTTTGGCAGTTGGCTGCCTCAACGCCGCGCCGCCCGCACCCACGCTGGCAGCGGCTCGCGCCGCCCTGGAAGGGCTTCCGCTGCGGTTCGAGGCCAACCAGGGGCAGTGGAGTCCGGACGTGCGCTACCTGGCGCGCTCGGGCGGCGTGAACGTCGCGCTCACCGATCGCGGCCCCTCGGTCGGCCTGCCCGGAGCCGGACGCGTGGACCTGGTGCTCGAAGGAGCGGCCCCGCCGCGCATCGAACCCCTCGAACCGCTCGCCGCCCGCACCGATTACTTCATTGGCCCCCGCTCCAACTGGCACACCGGCGTCACCAGCTACGCGCGCGTGCGCTATGCGCAGGTGTACCGGGGCATCGACGCCGTCTATTACGGAAACCAGGGCCGCCTGGAGTATGACTTTCTGCTGGCGGCGGGCGCCGACGCCGGCGCCATTCGCATGCGGTTCCGCGGCGCCGATCGTCTCCGCGTTACGCCGGATGGCGACCTGGAAGTCGAGGCCGCCGGCGTCACCCTCATCGCGAAACGCCCCACGGTGCGGCAGGGCGATGTAGCGATTGCGGGCCGATACGTGCTCCTTTCCCGCGACCTGGCCGCTATCCGCGTCGGCCGCTATGATCGCACACGCCCGCTCGTGATCGATCCGCTGCTGGTTTACTCGACTTACATTGGCGGGACCGGCAACGACCAGGTGAACGCCATGCGGCTAACGGCCAACGGCTTGTTATATCTCACCGGGCCCACCAACAGCCTCAATATGCCTTACATTAACGGCGCTTACGCGAACGCCCCCATCCCAGGAGCGACAAATATCTTCGTGACCATTCTCGATACCACCGCCGCGGGCGGTTTTCAGCCCACTTATTTCGGCTATATCGGCGGAACCGGAATCGATACACCGCTGGCGATGGTGATCGATGCGCAGGGGGACGTGTACCTCACCGGGACCACCTCTTCCCAGGACTTTCCCATGGTCGGCAATTCCATCATCAGCACCTATCCCGCCATCGCCTCCACCATAGCCAATCCCACGCCCACTCCGGTGCAGGCGTTCGTTCTGGAATTGAACCCCGCGCTGTATGGCGAGGTTTCGCTGCTCTACACCACGTATCTGGGTGGCACTCAGGGCAGCACTTACGGCAATGCCATCGATCTGGATCAGGCCGGCAACATCTACCTGGTCGGCACCACGCTGGCCGGCGATTTTCCGGTCACCGGCAACGCTTACCAGACTTCGCTCTGGGGAGGGCAGGACACGTTTCTCACCGAATTCAACACCAGCACCACTACTCCCCTCTACTCCACCTTGCTGGGCGGCGAACTGGACGATGACGGGCGCGGTGTCGCGGTCGCGCCAAACGGCCTGGTTTACATGGCCGCCACCACCGAGTCGACCGAATTCCCCATGGCGGGATACTCGTATCAAGGCAATCCGGCCGGAGGTTACGATCTGGTCGTCGCCGTGCTCGACCCCACCCAGTTCGGAACCGAGTCGCTGATCTATTCCACTTATTTGGGCGGTTCGGCCAGCGAGGCGATGCGCGGAATGGCGGTGGACGGGAACGGTAACCTTCTGTTGACCGGTTACACGCTGTCCAGCGATTTTCCGGTAACCGCGGATGCGGCGCAGCCGGTCTACGGCGGTAATGGCGATATCTTTGTGACCGTCGTGAACCCGTTCAACCCGCAGTTCTTGCTCTATTCGACTTACCTGGGCGGTTCGGATACCGAGGTGGGTTATGCCATCGGCGCCGATGCCCAAAATAATATCTACGTCACCGGTTACACGCTTTCGCAGGATCTTCCGGTCACGCCGAACGCGCCCGAACGCCTCTGGCCGCAAGGCGTCGACATCGTGGCGGCCAAGGTGATACCGCACGTGGCTGGCCCCAGCGGATTTGGCTATGTCACTTATTTCGGCGGTGCCAGCATCAACAGCGGGCAGACGCTGGCGGTGGCGCCGGACGGCACCCTCTACGTGGCTGGTTTCACCGGCGGTGTCCTCACCACCACCAGCAACGCCGCGCAAGGCGGTTACGGCGGCGGCGTAACCGACGGCTTCCTGTTCGTTCTATCGCCATAGGCGTCTGCACGCACTCGCGCGTGCCGCGTCGACTCGTCTCGACGCCTGGTGTCGACCGAGCGGAACGACGGCACACTAGGTGTGCTATTATTCTAAAGGACTTCACTGTGGCGTCCCAGGCTCGTCCTCCTGACGCGAATTAACCCTATCAATGAATTTACGTTCTCTTTTTAGCTTGTTTTCTTCGGATCTCGCCATCGATCTCGGCACGGCGAACACCCTGGTTTATGCCCACGGAAAGGGCATCGTCGTCAACGAGCCGTCCATCGTCGCCATCAATAAATCAACCGGCGAAGTGGAGGCGGTGGGCAAGGAAGCCAAGGAGATGCTGGGCCGCACTCCGGGCAACATCGTCGCCATCAAGCCCATGAAGGATGGCGTGATCGCCGATTTCAAGGTCACCGAGCGCATGCTGAATTACTTCATTCAGAAAGCGCATGGCCGCAAAATGCTGGTGCATCCCCGCATCGTGATCGGGGTTCCCAGCGAAATCACCCAGGTGGAAAAGCGCGCGGTGATGGATTCGGCATATCGCGCCAAGGCCAGCGAGGTGCACCTGGTGGAGCAGGCCATGGTGGCCGCCATCGGCGCCGGGCTGCCGATTACCGAACCCTCCGGCAACATGGTGGTCGATATCGGCGGGGGCACCACCGACGTGGCCGTGATTTCGCTCTCCGGCATCGTCTACTCGCGTTCGGTGCGGGTGGCCGGCAACGAAATGGACGATGCCGTCATGCAGTACCTCAAGCGCAAGTACAACCTGCTGATCGGTGAACGCACGGCGGAAGCCATCAAGATCGAAGTCGGATCGGCCTTCCCTCTGGACAAGCCCTTGACCATGGAAATCAAGGGGCGCAACCTGATCGAGGGCGTGCCGCGCACCATCACCGTCAACGACACCGAGATTCGCGAAGCGCTCTCCGAATGCGTCGCCACCATCGTCAACGCCATTCGCGTGGCGCTCGAACGCACCCCGCCCGAGCTCAGCGCCGATATCAGCGACCGCGGCATCGTGCTCACCGGCGGAGGCGCCATGCTCAAGAACCTGGACAAGCGGATCCGCGAGGAAACCGGCCTTCCGGTCTCCATCGCCGACGACCCGCTGGCGTCGGTCGTGCTGGGCACCGGCCGCATGCTCAGCGATTTCCGGCTGCTGCGCAAGATTTCGATAGACTAAAAGGGGCGCGGCCCCGCGTATGGAGTCGTTCGTCAACCGTTACCGCAACCTCACCATCCTCCTGCTGGTGATCTTTGCGCAGTTCCTGCTGCTGGCGGTTCAGGTGAAAAACGATCAGGACGTGCGCATCATCCGCGTCTGGACGGTGACCGCCGTCACTCCCTTCGCCCGCGTGGTCGAGCTGCTGCGCGGTGGCAGCGTCGGCTTCTTCCGCAATTACATCCTGCTGCGTGACGAAGACGCCGAAAACCGCCGGCTGCGCGACCAGGTCGGCCACCTCAAGCTGGAGAACATTTTTCTCAAGAATGAACTGAACACCGCCGAGCGCGCCAAGGCGCTGGGCGTGTTTCAGGCGCGCATCCCTTCCAAGACACTGGCCGCTACCGTGATCGGCGCCGGCGCCGGCTCCAACGCCAAGGTGGTTTACGTCGACGCCGGAAGCACGCGCGGCGTCGAGCGCGGCATGGCCGTGGTGACGCCGGACGGAATCGTCGGTAAAGTGATTGCCGCTTACCCGACTGCGTCGGAGATACTGCTCGCCACCGACGCCGATTTCGCCGCCGGCGTGGTTTCCCAGGATGGCGCTGTCCGCGGCACTTTGAAAGGGCAGGGCACCCCGCTGCTGAAGGTCGACTATGTGCCGATTCAGGAAAAGGTGCAGGTGGGCCAATGGTTTTATACTTCCGGAGACGACCGCATTTTCCCCCGCGGCTTTCCGGTCGGCGTGGTGCGCAGCGTCCGCGACGCGCAACCATTCAAGGAGATCCTGCTCGACCCGGCGGGCTTGCAACACGGCCTCGAGGACGTGCTGATCGTTACCCAGGGCGTGCATCAGGACATCCCTCCCACCCCCGTTGCCGACCAGCCCGTGTATATTGCTCCGCCGCCTCCGGATGAATCCAAGCCCGCCTCGCCCGCCGCCGCGGGCGCCCCTCCGCCGATTACCGAAGCCGACAAGCTGCGCCTGGAATATCAGGCCGCCGGCGAAGCGCAGGGCCACAAATTCGGCTCCGGTGAGTCCGGTCCGCCCAACTTCAGCGGGATCGGTACAACTTTACCGCAGAAACCTGCGCCGGCCGCCGCCGCGCCACCCGCCGTGCCGGCCGCTGCCGTGCCAGCCGCTGCGAGCCCCATGCCGGCCACCGGCGCCACCACCAAGACCACGGACGTCACTCGCCATTCCAACCAGGCCAATGGCGAGCCGACTGGGAGCACTAAGAGATAATGGCGTACTCCTCCGGGCGCATGCTGCTCAGCCAGAGCGATGGCCCGGTCTCCCGTTTTCGCGCCTGGGTCTTCATCGTCGTCCCGTTGCTGGCCATCCTCTTTCAGGTTTACGTTCCGCTGTTTTTCCCGGTTCTCAGTTTTCTGGAGATGCCGCTGCTGGTGGTGGTGTATCTGTCGCTCACGCAGCGGAGCCAGGTCGGCGGCCTCTTCACCGGAGCCCTGATCGGCCTGGCGCAGGATTCGCTCTCCAAGAACCCGCTCGGCATGTTCGGCATTTGCAAGACTTTGGTCGGATATTTCGCCGCCTCCGTCGGCGTGCACTTCAATGTGGACAACACGGTCATCCGGCTGTTTCTGTCGTTCCTCTTCTATTTTTTCCACCAGACACTGTATTGGGTGATGCAGCGGATGCTGCTTGCCCAGCAGCCCCCCTTCGATTATCAGAGCTGGCTCCTGTTCGGCGCTCTGAACGCCGTCGTCGGAGTGTTTCTGTTCCACTTCCTGGACAAGCTCCGCGCCGCGGCGTGAAGGGGGGTACCATTCCTCTCGCGAGTTTGCTGCGTGCTAACATCGCGGAAGGTCCGCGGCCGCGGGCGCCGGCTGACGCGGAACTCGTCCCTTGCTTGGGCCGACATTTCAAGGAGTCACGAGTCATGCTCCGAGGAATCGTACCAGCAATCATACTGATAGGCTTGTTCGCCGGGATTGGTAGCGGACAGGAGACCACCACGCCGGTGGTGTGCACCGTCGGCACCCTGTTCCCGACGCAGATCCGAGGGGAGGGGCAAACCGAATTAGTCAATGACGTCATCTTGACCTGCAACGGTGGCACACCACTCACGGCCGCGAGCGGATCAGCCGCGGCGACCGGCTCCTCACCCAACGCGATTCCCCAGATGTCGGTGACCGTCGCTTATGGCGGCTACCCGACCAGCCGGATCCTCGCAGGGGTCGTCACGGACGCCTTGCTGCTGGTTGATGAGCCCGGCGCTGTTGGTCTCAACACCTATGGGTCGACCCTGCCGATCTCGGTGTGCCCGACTCCGACGGCCACCGCGTGGCAGAGCGCCGCTTCGCCAGGCTGCCAGGAATGGGTCGGCAATATCGGAGCGAACGCCAACGTTCCCGTGCTCAGCACCAACGGTCAAACTAACACGACGCCTGGGTACAATGCTTTTCCAGGTGTGCTGAGCCCGACCGGAATCACCTTCAATGGCGTGCCCATGCTGGCGACGCCTGCAAATTCCACGCATGTTTTTCGTCTCACCAATCTCCGCGTGAACGCCGTCGTGAACCCGGGCAACATTGAAACGCTCGTGTCGGTGACGGGCGTGCAGGCCAGCGTAACTAATCCAACGCCGGTCGTCGCGGTCGCCAATCCCAGCCTTTCGGCCTCGCTTCAGAACTCGAGCGATGGAGCAGCGCTCACGCCCCCGGTATTCGCATCATCTTCCGGCGTGGGTTCGGCCGGGACCCCAAACCTGGTCGGTTATCTGCGTTTTGGCGGAAGTGGCTATCGTAACTTCCAAACACGCGTGAACCCGCTAGTCACAGGAGCCGGAGGCAGCGGCCAATCGGCCACTGCCGAGCAGAATGTTCCGGGCGCGATTTACAACTCCGAATCGGGTTTCACGCCCTACGTCGGCACGATCCCGCAGTATTTCGCCGGCAGCACGACTTACGTTCCCGGCCTGGCCGATTCGGGCACTCGGGTGAAGGCGGTATTCCATAACATTCCTTCAGGGGTCACGATCTACGCTGGTACCAGCAGCGGCGGCAACTCCACTGTTTTCTACTTCGGCCCGCTCAGCGCGACGATGGTCTCCAGCCCGACCGCCGCGGAAGGCGCCTCCACGGTGGCTCCCACGATCACCATCGGCGGCATGGGTTTTGTCCCGCTGGTACCCAGCGGCGGAACGGCGACGGCAACCTGGGAGGTTATGACCGCCTCCCCGTATAGCCCGACTGGGAACCCGGAGAACTTCGATATCCCCGTGGCGGTTTATGCCGCCCCCGGTGTCGCCTCCGCCGGCGCCGTGACCGTTAACATGTCTTACGCTCCAACCTATCCTATCCAGGGGGTGGGGCCCCAGTTCATTCCGTCGTTTTTCGATACCTCGACTCCGATGCCCCTGTTCAGCATCGGCGGCACGCCGGCGACCCCTGTGCCATCTTCCCTGATCCTGGTCCTGTGCGGCCTGGGAGCGCTGCTCCTCTTCGCCGCAGCCAGGAAGCTCGCCGCGCGGTAAGATAACCGGCAAGCTAAAGCATGCCCTACCTTGCTACGATAATTACTTGTCAGGTCTCGGGCTCCGTGCAACGGGCGGCTGCAAACCCCGCCAGGTCCGGAAGGAAGCAACGGTAGCGGTGTAGTTCGTGTGCCGCGGATCACCCGGGGCCTGGCATTTGGTCCGGGCCGTGGCCGGATCGCCCACCCCATGTACCAGGTCATCGCCCGCAAATACCGGCCGCAAACGTTTCGGGACGTGGTCAACCAGGAACACGTCAAGACCACTCTCGAAAATGCCATCGCCCAGAACCGCATCGGCCATGGCTACATCTTCTCCGGCCAGCGGGGCACCGGCAAGACCACCGTGGCGCGCATTCTGGCGCGCTGCCTGAACTGCATCGAAGGCCCCACCGCAACTCCCTGCGGGGTGTGCGCGAGTTGTCTCGAGATCACCGGCGGCGGCACCGTGGACGTAATCGAAATCGACGCCGCTTCCAACCGCGGCATCAACGAAATGCGCGAGCTGCGCGAGAACGTCCGCTACCGGCCGGCGCGCGACCGCTATAAGGTCTTCATCATCGACGAAGCGCACCAGATCACCAGCGAAGCCTTCAACGCGCTGCTCAAGACCATCGAAGAGCCGCCCGAGTGGGTGGTCTTCGTGCTCTGCACCACCGAGGCGCACAAGATTCCGGCCACCATCGCGTCGCGCTGCCAGCACTTCAGCTTTCGCTCGGTGGATTTCGAGGATCTCATCGCGCGCATGGCCTGGATCTGCGGCCAGGAAGGGATCGAGGCCGAAACCGAAGCGCTGGCTGTGCTGGCGCAGGCGGGCGAAGGCAGCGTGCGCGATTCGCTTTCGGCATTGGACCAGGCCATTGCCTGCTGCGGCCAGAAGATCGATGCCACAGCCGTGCGCGCGCTGTTGGGCGCGTTCTCGCTCGATTCACTGGAGCAGGTCACCTCCGCGCTGACCGGGAGCGACCCGCGCCGGATGCTCGAAATGGTCGACGAACTGGAGCGCAACGGCCACAACCTGCAGCACTTCAGCCGCGAGCTGGCGCGCTACTTCCGCAACCTTCTGGTGGCGCGCATCGCAGGCTCGGATACGCGGCTGATCGCCGCCAGCGCCGCCGAGCGCGAACGGCTCGCCCAGATTGCGGCGCGTTTTTCTGAAGAGGACCTGACGCGATACCTGCACCTGACGCTCGAATTGTTTCGCGATTTGCAATTCTCGCTGCAGCCGCGCTTCCATTTGGAAATCGGCCTGGTGCGATTAGTGCACGCGGGCCGCCTGCTGCCGATCGAACAGGCGCTCGCCGAGTTGGGTGGAACCGAATCGCGTCCCGCAGCGGCAGCCGCGCGTCCCAGCCAGCCCGCGCGCGTCCCGGCTGTGCCGCTGCGCACCGGTCCATCGCCATTTGAAGCCGATCGCGCCAAGAAGTCCGGCCATCCCGAGCCGCAAAACTCCGGCGCCAACGCGCTGGCTCCGGCGCCGCTTGTCCAAGGCGAACCCCGCGAGCGCCTCCACGCCTGGCTTACCGAACACGGCCTCACTCATCTGGCCGACGCCGTCGAGAACGCGCGCATCGCCATTAGCGGCGGCGACATCCTGATCCAGGCGCCCAAGTCTTATCACCTGTATTTGAAGGACCGCAGCTTCACCGACGCGTTGCGCGAAGTTTTCGCGCGCCCGCTCAATTTGAAGTTATCCGCCGGCGATTCGCCGGAAGCGGCTCCGCGGGAAGCAGCCCCGGCCGCCGCAGGGAACACGGAACCAGCCGACGAGGCCGCCGGCCGCGCGCTGGCCAATCCCGAGGTGCAACGCTTCCGCGAGGTCTTTGGCGGCGAAGTCCGCCGCGTTCGCAATTTGAAGGAGCAGCCCAAGTGAAATTACCCGGCAACATGCAGCAGATGATGCAGCAGGCGCAGAAAATGCAGGAGCGCCTGCAACAGGAAATCGCGCAGATCAAAGTGGAGGCCACCGCCGGCGGCGGCATGGTTTCGGTGACCATGGACGGGCAGAAAAATCTGCTCAGCGTCAAGATCGATCCCGAGGTCGCCGGCGACGTGGAAATGCTCCAGGACATGGTGCTGGCCGCGCACAGCGAGGCCTTCAAGAAGGTCGAGGACGAGGTCAAGCAGAAGATGGGCGGCATGCTCGGCGGCCTCGGCCTGCCTCCCGGTATGTTCTGACGATGCCCGATTTCGCCGAACCGCTGGCCCGCCTCATCACCGAATTCAAACGCCTGCCCGGCATCGGGCAAAAATCGGCGCAACGGCTGGCTTTCCACATTCTCCGCGCCGGCCGTGAGGACGCCGAGCATCTCGCGCAGGCCCTGCTCGACGTCAAGGACAAGCTCGGCCTCTGCCGCATCTGCAACAACATCAGTGACAGCGAGCTGTGTACGTATTGCGCCGATACCAACCGCGACCCGCGCGTCGTCTGCGTGGTGGAAGAGCCGCATAACATCGTCGGCATCGAAACCACCCGCCAATTCGAGGGCCGCTACCACGTGCTGCATGGCGCGCTCTCGCCGCTGCGCGGCCTGGGTCCGGAATCGCTCAAACTCAAGAACCTGGTGGAACGCATCGGCGAAGGCGAGATCCAGGAAGTGATCGTGGCCACCAATCCCACCACCGAAGGCGAAGCCACCGCCGTCTATTTGGCGCGCCTGTTGAAGCCGCTCGGCGTGAAGGTGACGCGCATCGGCATGGGCATCCCCGTCGGCAGCGATCTGGAATTCGCCGATGAAGTCACTATCTCGAAAGCCATGGAAGGCCGCCGCGAAATGTGAGCTTGGGCGGTCGCGGCCGTGTCAGTCTTGTGGGCATTCGCCGTGTGGGGCAGGTTGGTAACCTGCGGGCCGATTGCCCAATCGGCCCAACCGGGCGAAGCCCGGTAGCTTCCGCGCTGCTGCCCTCACTCACTCGCCCTCCGTCGCTGCGAAGGACGCAAAACAGCCGGGCTCGGGCCCGGCTGGGCCGATAATCAATCGGCCCGCAGGTAATCAACCTGCCCCACAGCCGCGGCTCGCGCTCAGCGGGCAATGGTGAGGCGGTAGACTTCTCCCGCGGCAGCCCAGTAGATGGGGCCGGCGTGCGGCTTGATCCATGGCTCGAAGATTGGTCCATACTGCTCCAGGTTGTTCGCCGTCTGGGCGTGCAATCCCTTGAGGCCGCTGCCGAACACTTTCTGGAAGAGCGTCTCCCCGCCCGGTTCGCGCAAAACGCGCGCCTCGATGGACAGGCTCAGGTTGTCGCCGCTCTGCGCGACGCAGGCGGATGCCGGCTCGAGCTCGACGCGCAGCAAGGCGTCCGCGTCCGCGGGCTCGCCCACCAGTTCCACCAGGTTGCGCCCGGAGGCTTGCACGTAGGCGCCGAATACGCGCAGAAACTGCTCGGGGAGATGGAGGCCATCCACCACCCGTGCCACTTCCTCGCGGGTGACGAAACAGGAGCTGACCAGCTTGATGGGCGACCACTTGACGTCGAGCGCCATCTTCGGCCGTGGCGGCCTGGGGAGCAGTTTCAGCGCTGCCTCATGATTGCCGTGGCCCTCCGGAGAGAACAGCGCCAGGACGTAAGCGGTGGCTCCCTCGTGGTCGCGCGCCGCGGCGTTGGCGCCGCGGCCCAGCAGCAGCTCGACGGTCGCGACCTGGCCGTGCTGTGCCGCCAGCATGAGCGGCGTCCGGCCGTTCCGGTCGACGGCCTCCAGGTCCGCGCCGTCGTCCAGAAACGCCTTGACCTGGTCATTGCGCCCGCGCAGCGCCGCTTGCAGCAGATCGCCGTTAAAATCCTGGCCCTGGCCGAGCAGCGCCGAAGCGCTCAACAGAACCGCCGCCAAAAACCGCATATCTCCACACTACACCGCGAGCGCTGCCGTGGCGCGGACTGTCCAGTCTGCTGAGCCGAGAGTCCGACCTCCTGATGTTATCCGGCGTTTTCCGTGCGCTGCGGAAAATGAGCTGACCCACCTGACGGGGAATCGGTGGCACAGGCCTGGTAGGACAGACGATCGGTTTTTGTCGTCTGTCGCGCCTCGGCAAGGGCGCGCCGCTTGACAGACGACAAAAACCGATCGTCTGCCCTACCTCTGACCGGAGCCACCTGGCTCAACCCAAATTCCGCCGCATCAGGAGGTCGGAGAGTCGTCTCGGCTTTTCTTGGGTTTGGTTGCGCCGGGTGGAACGCGCGCCGCCCTCAGCCCTCTTTCCCGCTATGCTGTCACCATGCGAACATTCATCCTGCTTCTCGCTTCGCTCGCGGTCGCCGCCGCGCAGCAGACCCGCGTAGTCACCAACCATTCACCAGGCGATGCCAGGCCCAACGATCCCAAGGTGCCCGACGTCTATTCGGTGGATGCCGGCAAGTTCGAACGCGTGCTCATCTTCCGCTTCAAATACCAGGCCGATCTGTTGGCCGGGCTGGAACAGATGGTGAAGCAGAATCGCATCCGGAACGGCGTGATCCTGGCCGCGGCCGGGTCGGTGACTGGCTATCAGGTACACCAGGTGGTCAACGGCACATTTCCATCCAAGATTATGTTCGAGCAGAGGGCGGATGCGCCCGCCGATCTCATCGGCATGAACGGCTATATCATGAACGGCCGCCTGCACCCGCACATCACGTTCGCCACTCCGCAGAACGCCTTCGGCGGCCATCTGGAGCCCGGCACCAAAGTCTTCACCTTCGCGATTGTGACGGTCGGCGTTCTGCCCGACAATCTGGACCTGAGCAAGCTGGATGACAAAGATTACCGGTGAAGAGCAAGTGCGCCCCCTCCCGCCCCTTACCCCGCGAACTTCAGGAACAGGAACATGCCCACCACCGCCGCCACAAACACGACGCCGATGATGACCATCTGCGTGGTGGTGAAGGCGTCCGAGTTGGGCGACGCACCTTTGGACTCGGCTCGCACGGCGACCGCATCGAGCGGCGGAAGCTTGGCTTCCACGGCGGCGCGGTACTTGGGGTCGTAGATCTCGGCCGGAATCACATTGTCGAGATGGACCAGTTTCACGGAGCGGTCGATATAACCGAACGTCTCGTCGGCCGTATTGATCTGCCGCATCTTGCTGAGATCGTCGAAAGCCACGATCAGAGCGCCGGGTTTGATGCGGGTGGTGACCATCGGCGTGGCGCCGCTGCCGGTGTCGTCGTGATACACGGGCACCGGCTCGGAAGCGATCACGCGGAAGACGCGGCCCATCGGGTTGCCCCGGTTGAGGTGGTCCAATTCGTCCCGCGCGCCCAAACCGGGCGCAAAATCCACCGGCTCCATGGCCGCGCGCGCGCTTTTGTAGCTCCTGCCTTCCTTCACCGCCGCTTCGAGCGCTGGTATCGCCGCGGCGCCGCCGAATGCCACCAGCCGCTGGATGCGGTCTTCCAGCTTCGGATGGGTGGCCATCAGGGTATCGCTGAACCAGCTCTTGGTCATGGCCGGATTGGCGAAGTAGAAATGGCTGAACGCCGGATTGGAATTGGGCTGCCCGGAACCGGCGCCGCCGATCTTGGCCAGCGCGCGCATCAAGCCCTCCGGAAAGCGGGTCAGCAAAGCCGCATCCGCATCGGCCAGAAACTCGCGCTGCCGCGAGATCGCCGCGCGGATCAGCGTCCCCATCACCGGCGCCACCACCAGGATATAGAGCGCCAGCGGCGACATCGCGAGGTCGGTCAGCCTCATGCTGCGCCGCAGCAGCGAAAAACCTGAACTGTTTGACAGTTGACGCCGGAACATCAGGTAGGGGATACGCAGGAACAAAGTCACCGAGGCGGCGATGGTGTTCAGCCGGATGTCGCGATTGCCGATGTGCGAAATCTCATGGGCGAGAACGCCTTCGAGCTCCCGCCGGTCCAGCAGTCTCAGCGCGCCCCGCGTCACCGCTACCACGGCGCGCTCCGGGTTCATGCCGGCGGCGAATGCGTTGGGCGTGTCGGTTTCGATCACGTAGAGCTTGGGCGTGGGAAGGCCGGCGCCGATGGCGAGGTTCTCGATCAGGCGCACCGCTTCGGCGTCGCCGCTTCCCGCCGGCCAGGCCCCGGCCGCGCTCAGCAGCTTCGCAGTGGGCGACTTGGCGATGCCCCAGAAAAGCAAGACCAGCGCAGCCGTCAGCGCCGCGCCGATCACCAGCATCATCTTCAGCATCAGGTTGGGATCTTCGGCCGCCTCCCGTTTCGCCAGCTCGGCGCGCTCCTTGGCAATGTGGCTCTCGATTTGGGCGTCAAACTCCTGCCGCTCCTCATCCGGGATCTGCGAGCGCATCTCTCGCAAGTATGCTTCTTCCCGGTCGATGCGCCTGTGCATGGGCTTCGTGGACGGGCTCACCTGACGCATGATGCCGAACGAAATCCCGTAACTGATGCCCACGATGAAGGGCACCAGGGCGATCACGGAGAACGCCACCAGCAGCATAGTCCTGCGCCGGTTTTGCGCGATGCGGGTGTACACCAGCACCGGCTGGCCGATGGCGATCGGAGGTGTCATATCATGCGGTCGTGAAGCTGACCTTTACATCCTGTCTGGCGGTTTCGTCGGTATTGAAGAAATCCACCGGAGGAAAGCCAAACCAACCGGCGAACAGATTGCCGGGAAAGGTCTGGATGCGCGTGTTGTAATCGAGCGCGTTCTGATTGTAGAACTGGCGCGCATAGGCGACCTTTTCTTCGGTGTCCGTGAGGTCCCCCTGGAGTTGCTGAAAAGAAGCCACGGCCTTGAGCTGCGGGTAGGCTTCCGCCACCACCATTAGGCGCCCCAGCGCCGCGGTCAGCGTCTGATCGGCAACCGCGACCGCGGCCGGGCCGCTGGCTTTGGCCAGGGAACCGCGCGCTTCGGTAACCTCGATGAAAACCGAGTGCTCGTGCGTGGCATAACCACGAACCGTCTCCACCAGGTTGGGAATCAGGCTCGAACGGCGTTTCAACTGGACGTCGATTCCCGACCAGGCTTCTCGTGTGCGGTTGCGCGCCAGCACCAGGCGGTTATACAGCAGAATCGACCACACCACCACAGCGCCGACTATCGCTGCCGGCAGCAGCGCAGCCATCGTCGCGGGGAAAACGCTCATCATCGAAAAAATGACGGCCTGCAAACAGGGACCTCCCTTCGGAGCCATAAGCCCCAAACTAACCATGCTGCTCCATACTACCCCCTGAGTCACTACTGATTTTTGTTAACTGCGGCGTGATACCCGACGTGCCGGAACAACGACGATCACGTGCGCGCACACAGGTGAATATAAACCATCCGGAGTTTTCGATTCCCGCCAGCCACGTTACCCGCAGCGATCGGCAGGGGCCAGGCACGCCCGCTCTCACCTAGCCGGCGAGCTTCAGGAATACAACCAGCGCGGCTGCCAGCACAACCACGAAGACGGCTACGATGAAAGCCGACTTGGTGGCGAGGGCGCTCGAGTTGAGTGATAGGGCCCGCGCTTCGGCTCGGACCGCGGCCGCACCGAGCGGGGGAAGGCTCGCCTCTATGGCGGCGCGGGTCTTGGGATTGTAGATTTCGGCCGGAATCACATTTTCGAGCTGGACCAGTTTCACGGAGTTATCGATGTAGCCGAACATCTCGTTGGCGGTGATCACTTCCCGCATCTTGCCGGGATCGTCGAAGGCCACAATCAGCGCGCCGGGTTGGACGCGGGTGTTCACTACCGGTTTGGCGCCTGGGCGGATGTTGTCATAAACCGGGACCGGTTCGGAAGCGATCACGCGAAAGACGCGGCCCATCGGGTTGCCCCGGTTGAATGCGGCCAACTCGTCCGTCGCGGCTTGGCTGGGCGCGTCATTCTCCGAATCCACGGTCGCGTGTCCGTGTGCGTAGCGCCTTCCTTGCTGAACTGCCGCTTCGAGCGCCGGCACGGCGGCAGCGCCTTCCAGCCCCACCAGTCGAAGGATGCGCTCTTCGAGCGGTGGATGCGTGGCCAGCAGGCTGCCGCTGAACCAGCTCCGCGCCCCCGCGGCCGGATCGGCGAAGTAAAAATGACTGAACGCCGGGCTGGAGTTGGGAAGGGCGGAGCCAGCGGCGCCGATCTTGGCCAGCGCGCACATCAGGCCCTCGGGGAATCGGGTCAACAAAGCGGCATCGGCATCGGCCAGAAACTCGCGCTCCCGCGAAATCGCTGCACGCACCAGCGTCCCCAGCGCGGGCGCCACCGCCAGGATATAAAGAGCCAGCGGCAACGTCACAAGGTCAAACAAGCCCGCCCGCACAACCGCAGCCATCGAACCCTGGGAAAGCCCGAGCGGACGCCGGAACAGCAGGTAAGGGATCCGCAGGAACAGGGCCACCGAGGCGGCGGTGGTGTTCAGCCGAATGTCGTGATTGCCAATGTGCGATAGCTCGTGTGCGAGAACGCCTTCGAGCTCGCGTGAATTCAGCAGATTCAGCGCGCCGCGCGTTACAACCACCACGGCGTGGTCCGGGGTCATGCCGGCGGCAAACGCGTTGGTTGACCTGGCTTCGATCACGTGAAGCTTGGGCGTGGGAAGCCCGGCGCCGATGGAGAGGTTCTCGATCAGGCGCGCCGCTTCGGCTTCGCCGCTTCCCGCCGGCCACGCCCCGGCCTCGCTCAGCAGTTTCGCGGTGGGAGATCTGACGATGCCCCAGAACAGCAAGCCGAGCGCAGCCGTCACCGCCGTGCCGATTGCCAGCATCAGCTCCAGCATCAGCCTGGGATTTTCGGCTTCCCGCTGGGCCTAGTCGGCGCGCTCCTTGCGGATGCGGCTCCTGGCATCGGTGTCGAACTCCTGCCGGGCCTCACTCGGAATATACGCGCGGAGCGACCGGTAGTAGCCTTCCTCCCAGTCGATGCGCTCACGCGCACTCTTCGACGACGGTCTCACCTGGCTCGTGATGCCGCTCGAGACCAGATAGCTGGTACCTATCACCAAAGGCACCAGCGCGATAACCAAGAATGCCGCCAGCAGCACGGTCTTGCGCCGGTTTTGCGCGATGCGGGTGTACACCAGCACCGGCTGGCCGATGGTCTTGGCGGGCGTCATGTCATGTGGTGGTGAAGCTGACCTTCACGTCCTGTCCGGCCGCTTGGATACGAACAGAAAATTCCCTTCAGAGCGATTCCTCTAAAGTGATAATGCTGCTCCAGGCCGCCCGCCCAGTCACTACTAATCTTTGTTAACCGCCGCATAGTGCAGGTCCGCAGCCTGCCAACGCCGCGCTGCACGCCCGGCCTGTGCCGTTGTGCCCGGCCGCACCTGTTTCCACGCCAAGCCGGCCCGGCCGAGCTGAGACCGCCGGCCGCCACGCCGCCCTCCCGCCCTTTTTACACTTCCATCGCCGGTTTTGGTGTACACTGGAACTGGCGTTACTTGCGCTTGCATCTTTCTTCTCACAACCCGCCGCTCGCGTCAGGCGATCTCGAACGCCCGGCTGCGGCGCCTTTCGTTGGCCGGCAATCCTCGACTCACCTATAACGAATGTATCCAAGAAATTTTCCTCCTCGCAGGCAAAACCGCAGAGAAAATGTGAATGAGTTCATCCGTGCGCGCGAGGTGCGTGCGGTGTTCCCGGACGGCACGAACGAGATCATGCCAACCGCGACTGCTCTGCGCAAGGCCCAGGAATTGGGTCTCGACTTGGTGCTGATTGCGCCCACGGCGGTGCCTCCCGTGGCCAAGGCCGTCGACTTTGGCCATTATCAGTACGACCAGAAGAAGAAGCAGCATGACGCGAAGAAGAAGCAGCACGTCGTGCTGGTGAAGGAGCTGAAGTTCCGCCCCAACACCGACGATCACGATTACGATTTCAAGATGAAGCACGCGATTCGCTTCCTGCAGGATGGGAACCGCGTGAAAGCGGTCGTGCAATTCCGCGGCCGCGAGATTGCCCACGCCGATTTAGGCAAGAAGCTGCTGATGCGTTTTGCCGGCGACCTGACGGCGTATGGCTCGGTGGAAGGCATGCCCCGCTTGGAAGGCCGCAACGCGCACATTCTGATCAGCCCGGTGAAGGCCGCCGGAAAAGCGGCTCCCGCCGGCCAGCCGCCGCAAGCGCATATGCCTCCGGCGCAAACCCCGCCTTCGCCGCCGGCGCAGTCCTAGGGCTCTCGATCATCCGCGCGGCGCGGTGTGGCCACCGATCCGCCGCGGGTTGCGTTCGGCGGAGTGTCAACGACCCTCCCAGCTTCACGCGGCCCGATTTGCACCAGATCGCCGTGCTTGAAGGTGGGAGGGCAAGGGCCCGTGTAGCAGCCACCTTCATAGGCACTGCTCTGCGCCCCAGTGCCGGTGCTGCCGGCAACGCGGATGGTTCTCCCTGGGCCGGCGGCGACGGTGGGCGCCGAGCCCGCGTAAAGGTACGTCGAAAACTCGAGGGCCGATCCCGTGGGATCGAGCACCGACACAAAGGAAGCGAATTGACCGTCCCGCGCAACGGATTCCAGGTTGGAGATCCGCGGAAAATCCTCGGAATCGGTTTCTCCGGTCACATAGCTCCGGCCCGCGGCATCGACAGCAATGCTGGTCGGCCGGTCATAACAGGAACCGCCGAGCAGAGTCGAAAACAACGCGGATTTGCCATCCGGGCTGAGCTTGATCACGAAGACGTCGTCCACGTACCATTCATAAACTGAGCCGATGAAACCGGTGGCGAACGAAAAAGCCGGATAGGTGCACCCCGCGGCGAGGGTAGTCCGATAAGCGCCGGGCGTGGTGGGGAAATCCGTGTCGTCGGTGTTGCCGGTGACGTAGGCGTTGCCGGCTTCGTCTACGGCAACTGCGACGCCGTAATCCCGAGTCGGTTCATAGCCACCGGTTGTCGGCGAGCCTGCGGTGCCGCCGAAAAACGTCGAGTAGAGCACGCTGCCGGATGGAGCGAGTTTGAGGACGAAAACCTTGGGCGCGTTGGGGTTGGCTTCGCCGGCCTGGAACGCGCCGGGAGTGACCGGGAAAGCGCCCCAGACCGAGCCCGCCAGCGTAATGTTCCCCGAGGAATCGATAGCGATGCCTTTGCCGTTGGTGTCGAACGGCGCGCCGATGTTGGTCGAATCGAGCAGCCGGGCAGCCGATGGATCGAGTTCGGTTAGGAATCCGATACCCGTATTCGGGCTGCTTGCCGGCGGCGCGGTGGTGAAAGGAAAATCCGTTGAGGTCCAGTTTCCGATCAACCACGGATTGCCATACGGGTCAATCTTGATTCCCAAGCCGGAATCGTTGCTCGAGCCACCCAGGTAAGTCGCCGCCAGCAACTTGCCGTCATTCGAGAATTTCGCGGCGAACGCATTCGTTTCGCCATGGAGCGCGCTTTGGAAGGCGCCTGGCGTGACCGGCAGATCGTACGAGGAAGTGCTGCCGGCGATCCAGATGTTGCCGGAGCCGTCGAGCGCAATGCCTTGCCCCGTGTCGTTTCCCATGCCGCCGAAGTAAGTCGAGAAAACGAGCGTCTTGCCATCGGGCCGGAACTTGGCGACAAACGCGTCGGAGGTAATCGGAGCGATTGCGTAAACCGAGGCGGAGGAGGCCGAGAAAACGGACTGGACGTTCCGGGAAACGTTGGTGGGGCTCCAGGTTTGGCCGCCATCGGCGCTGCGAAACGCTCCGGCCAGCATGATCTGCGGATTCGCCGGGTCCACGGCCAGAACGCTGGACAAGCCGGCGGGGCACTGGGAAGACGTCCAGGTGGCCCCGCCATCGGCGCTTTTCCAGAACAGGAGAGGAGCGCTCTCCGTGATGCTCTGCAAACCGACCGCATACAATAGCCCCGAAGCCTTCGGGTCGGGGACCACGCAGCAATTGATCAGCGGAGAGTCAAATTGGGTCCATGTGACGCCGCCGTCGGTGCTCTTCTGGATGGCGAGCTGGCCGTTGACAACCCACGGGCCGTAAATAATTCCCGGCGTCACTGGGTCGAAGGAGAAGCGCACACCACCCGAAATGGATGTGTTCTGCGGCCACGGCAGGCTGGAGAGTGTCCACGACGCCGCGCCGTCGCTAGACACATAGCCCGCGTCACCCGCCCAGGCGTAGAGCACGTTGGTGTGAAACGGGTCGATGGTGACCGTGTCGATGTACCCTCCCGGCGGGAGGCCCTGGCTCGCATTGGCCCAGGTCTGGCCTCCATCCACGCTTTTGAACACGCCGCCGTTTGACTCGGCACTCGCGTAAACGGTCAGCGGTTGCTGCGGGTCGATGGCGAGGGAGGTGATGTAGGCGTACGAAAAAGGGAAGGCGATGGTGGCGCAATCGAACTGCCGGCCGCCATCCGTGCTCTTGCAGACGCTGTTCTGGGAAGCTACATAAACGATCAGGCCGTTGGTGGGGTCGGTCGCAATCGAGACCGGATAAGTGGCGTTCGTAAACAGCGTCCGCAGCGGTTGCCAGGTGGCGCCGGCATCGCTGCTGAAGATCGCTTGCGTGCCGCTATTTACACCCTGAAACGCATTGGCCAGCGGAAAGTCGAAAGAGGTTGTGGTGCCGGTGACGTAAATGTTTCCGGCCGAATCCACTACGGCGGCGTTGATGGAATCGTTGCCCGAACCGCCGAACGTGAGTGCGCTGGCGGACTCGTTGACGAGAGAGTCGAAACGAAGGTCGGTGTGCGAAACCTGCGCGGACCCCGGGAGGACGATCAGCCAGGCCAGGAGAACAACCCGCGGGGGCATACCGCTATCGTCCCACCCATCCCCGTAGCCCGCAAGGCTCCGCGGCCGCGTCTTTTGGTGAACCTGATAAAACGGTCTTTTGAGTCTGAAAATACGTTAAAATGCAATATGCGGCATTTCAGGTGGAGCGAGGAGAATGAGGTTTTCCTGGCGCAGATCGATCGGGAGCATCGTGAACTGTTTCGGATTGCCGATGCGCTGCAGCAGGCCGTGGCCCGCAAAGCTGCGGCCGTCGTGAATCAGGATCTACATGCCTTGATGTCTCATGCCGATGAGCATTTTTCGCATGAGGAGTGGCTGATGCAGTCCGTGAAGTACTCAGCCTATGGCTGGCACATGCAACAGCACAATACTGCCCGAAGGCGCCTGAAGCTGTTCGCTCCTCTCGTCGAAAGTGGCGAATCCGAGGCCGCCGAGCTCCTGTTGGACTTCCTGGAAGGATGGCTGCGGGACCATATCAGCCTCACCGACCGCATGATGGCCGCCTATGTGCGGAATTACGAGCGGGCCAACTCGACCAGTGCCTTGGAACGATGGGGGACGCCCTTGCCCGCCGAAAACGGTCCACTTCCCAGATTTGTCCGGTTCTGTGAGGCTTGCGACGATTACACCAGCCACGAGATCAGGCCCGGCGGTTCCGTCTGTCTTACGTGCGTGGGAAACTCGGTGAGCGCCGATCTGAATCGGGATTGAACCTGTCGCAGGCTCATGCGATACCATCACGAAGGGACCGCGTCCATTCAATCGGCAGGATTTGGCCGGAATGCAGCAGGTTTTCCAGGAGATCGCCCATGAAGAAGTCGGTGCTGTGGATCGCCGCTCTGGCAGTGTTGTCGGGAGGCGCCTTGTTCGCCCAGGATATAACCGGCACTTGGCAGGGCGCGTTACAAGCCGGTAAACAAGAGCTGCGGACGGTGGTCAAGATCTCGAAGGCGGATGGGGGCGGCCTTAAGGCCGTCGTTTACAGCATCGACCAATCGGGGCAGGGCGTCGCCGGCACGATCACTCTACAGGGCTCGACTGTAAGAATATTGGTCCCTTCGATCAGCGGCACCTATGAGGGAAAGCTGAGTGCGGACGGAACCTCGATCGCCGGGAACTGGACCCAGGGAGCCTCACCTATGCCGGTCAACCTGAAGCATGTAACCGACGAGACGGCGTGGCCGATTCCGGAGCCTCCGGTCCGGTTGAAGCCGATGCCAGCCGATGCTTCTCCGGCGTTTGAGGTGGCCACCATCAAGCCGAGCAACCCGGAAACAGGGGGCAGAGGATTCCTGGTGCGCGGCCGCAACTTCTCGACCATCAATACGTCGGTGAGCGATCTCATCACCTTCGCCTATGGGCTGCATGCCCGCCAGATCGCGGGAGGACCGGCCTGGCTCGAATCGGAGAAGTACGATCTGAATGCGAAGCCCGAGAGCGAGGGCCAGCCCACCGATAAGCAGTGGAAAGGCATGGTTCAGAAGTTGCTGGCGGATCGCTTCAAACTCACCTTTCATCGCGACCAAAAAGAGCTTTCCGTGTTCGCGATCGTGATTGCAAAGAATGGGCCCAAGCTCACCGCGAGCGCCGGCGATCCGAACGGCCTTCCCGCCCTGTTTTTCCGCGGGCTCGGCGTGTTGCCCGTCAGGAATGCGACCATGGCGGATTTTGCCGGCGTGATGCAGAGAGCCGTCCTGGATCGGCCGGTGGTGGATCAAACCGGGCTCCCGGGACGGTTCGACTTCGAACTGAAATGGACGCCCGATGAGACTCAGTTCGGCGGTCTTGGGGTCAGGGTCCCGGCCCCGTCAGACGATCCCGCGGCGCCCCCGGACCTATTCACCGCAATGCAGGAGCAACTCGGCTTGAAACTGCAACCGACCAAGGCGCCGGTCGAGGTCCTCGTCATTGACCACGTAGAGAAACCTTCCGAAAACTGAACGATTCATCTGGCCAATCACACGGCCGCGTTGTCAAACGGTGGAATGCGTCGTCCAGCTATGAACGGCGCGCCCATCCGCGGCCGGTTCGCCGTCCCAAACCGCCCCAAATGACTCAGTACTTCTGGTACTAATGAGTTGCCCGTAGTACTAAATTCATTACCATCTAAAGTAGTACTGTCTATACTTGCTATAAGGCAATAATCCTCTATATACTAAGTATCGCAATGTCCTGTGAACTTAGAGAAGTACTAACCGCCCAATACCTGCGGGTTCTTGATCTTGTGGACCGGGCGAAGCACGGGGTCCTCACCGCCGTAACTCGGATGAACATCGAGTGTGCAACCACCGAGCTGCGCCGGGTCGAGGACTACCGGCTGGCTGCGCTGCGCGAAATCGCCGAGCATTGCGAAAGCCACGGCTGCGGCACGCTGGAATTGGAAGGGATCTGCGGGCTTGAGCTGGTTTCCCGCGAACTGGTTTCCAGCGAAATGGTCGCGTAGTCGCGGCCTTTACCCGCCGGACTCTCCGATACCACAACGTGTCTGCTTCGCCGCGGCTGAATCACCCTCGAGGCGATTCGATTGGCTGTTTTTCCCAAGTGTAATCTCATCCTGACCCAGGCCGCACTGCCACATTCTCCGACAACGTGACTCGTTTTTCAGCACCAGTCGGCGTATTCGACACTCGTGCCGCTGCCTGCCACCTGCCCAATCTTCCGATGTCTCCAAGCAATTGAACCCGCGAATCCAATGGTCAGTGCCTTGCTAGAGCTTCTGCCATGCAACAGGCCATGCACTCACCGGGAGGACGCCTCGGCATCCATCTCCACAGAGTAGCCGACGATTCCATGCGCAGGGCCTCCCTGATGCCGTCGCCGGAATACAACGAGGTGTGCTATCCGGAAGAGGTTGCTCGTCCGCCGATTGAGGCGCATGTTGTCGGAATGGCGGACAACCGTTTTTACGCGCAGAGGGGCAGGGAAAAGACCTTATACGTTCTACCGAGAGCGGCGTTCGTGACCAGGGGCAACGCCATCCTGGCGGATGGCAGGGGCGAAGCGGACGTTTGGATTCCAGCTCCCCGGGACGCGCCCGCGTATCTCGGCGGCGCTTGCACGGTTGTCATTATCTGTCTCAGCGGAGGTGAAGAAGATCGCCGCTGCGAGCGGGTGAATTGCACCAGTTGCAGGAATCCGGAGTGCCAGGCCTATGCTGGTCCGCAGGGGCACGGCGCTCCCTCATGGCATACCCTTTCGCCGCGTGGAAGAGTGGCCAGAGCCTGGACCTTGGCAACCTGAATTCCGGCGCCGGATGTGAATAAGATTCAGGCCGCCCTTGAGCCCTTTAGCATTATCTAGTTACTGACCGAGTAAGAGCGTGTGCCCCTAAACTGTGCGATTGCAGGCTTTAAGTATTCTCCGCAGGCAGTGGAAGTTGGCTCGCGGTCTCCGCTGGAGTATCATCCAATTAACCCAGACTGTTAACCATCCATACCCAAAGAAATATTGATAGTACTTTCATGGGCTGCTAACCTAGCCCGCGAAGGCGAATTCTGGTGTCGCTGCTTACTGCATTTTGGAACGATGATCAAGGACAGGACCTGATCGAATACACGCTCGTATTAGCTTTTGTAGCTCTGGCATCGGCTGCGCTGTTCATCGGCACTGGCGGCAGTATTTCAAGCATTTGGACAACAACCAACTCCCAGTTGGCCGCAGCCGCCGCATCCGCGACGTCGTAGCGCCTTTCCCACATTTGGGGGTTAAGGTGGAAGGGGTCGCCGTAGATACTGGGCAAAGAAGCCTCATACTCCTTACTCGTGCCTTCGGTCTTTTAACGCCTGAGCCGCGTTAGGTGGATACATTAGTCGGACCATGAGCACCTGAGTGTCAGCGGTTGCGGCTCTTGGTAACCAATCCCGTGCGGCTAACACACCAGGCTGCCGTGAAGCGGCAGCGCGGGAATCTCGATGGGCGGGCACATAACAGGGACGGCTGTGCGGTGCTCGATCTCCTCGCCTTCGAAAACAGCGTCGTCCTGCGGTTCCCGGTTCGCCATCCAGTCCAGCATCGCCGCTGCCAGGTGTTCGAAATGCGCCGACAGCACAATGCCGGTATCGGATTCGAGTTCCGCCGTTTCCACCGCAAAAACCTGCGTAGCCGATGGCTCCGTCCGCAGGGCCTCTTCGATGTAGTCGTTGATTGGGAGCTCGCAGCCAGTGATGATCGGCGCGCCAAGAAAGCTGACGAGCGTCATCAATTCAAAAGCGAAATCGTTTCTCAGCAGTCTTCGCCTGTCGCGGGGGATAACGGCCATAATCCCCACCGGACCGCCGTGTGAGCCGTCCAGGTGAACAATCGCCAAGCCCGCGTCTCTGAGATCGTAAACCGACGTGTAGAATTCGAGGCAGGGCAGTCCGGGCACGGAACACTGGAGCTTTCCCTGGAAAGAACCCTGCGCGGCCCTGACTTTTGCAGTAAGGCGATCTCCGCGTTTGCAGGGCGCCAACGGAATCGGCCCGTTCCATGATTCTGCCTGCGCGTCCCATCCGTGTAGATGGACCACGGAGCATGCGCTCGGCGAGTGCCTGATCTTGTACATGGCAAATGTTCTAGCAACGCACTGGCCATCGGACTTACGGGCCTCAATAGCCGAAGGTTTCAATACTTACGCGGTCGGCAAGCGCCGGGGCAAGTGTCCCATCCCCGCCCGGTGATGAAAAAAACGCCACGGTGCCGGAGAATGTGCCAAGTCCTCCCGGGCTTTCACGGATTGAACACCGATCCAAAGACTTAATGAAACTTTGGAGGATGGCTCCTGGCGTGCTCAGGCAGAGGATATATGCCTTCGGAAAACGTGGTCGTCGCCGTGTGCAGTGCGGCGTCGGACGCCGGGGCGGCCATCGCCGAACTCCGCCAACAGGGTCTGGAACTCGATTGCATCTCCCTCGTTGCGGTTGACGAGCAAAGCGGAATGATGCCCGTCGCATACTATTTCGACGGCGGACGCCTCCGCGGAACGGCGGCCCGGCGAAGTTCGTGGAGGCTGTTGGAAACGCTTTCCGGGTGCGCGGTGTTGGTCATTCCCGGCGAACGGACAGTTTTCCTGGCAGGTCCCTTTGCAGCGTCCGTCGTGCGGACGCTGGGTAACGAAGGACTCTTCGGAGACCTGGGCCCGATCGCGGGCGGTCTCTATAATCTTGGAATTCCACGGAACGAAGCGCGCGACTATGAACTCACGGCGTTGCAGGGGCGCCCGCTCGTGATCGTGCACGGGCGCTCGAGAGACGTGGAGCGCGCACGCAGTATTGTGGCGGTTCGGCTCTGAGGGGGCTGGAGCAGCCGAAACCGTAAACGCGGACAGGCCGCTGGCGCTCTTCTTACCCCAGTTGATGGGAGCGGGGGACGACGCCAGCGTCCTCTTCCGTGTCGCGCGCCACGCCGGCGGGCCAATCCTCCTGGAGCAGCCGCGCCAGCGTCGCACGGTGGATCCCGAGTATCCTGGCTGCCTGCACCTTGTTTCCATTCATAGCGGCCAGCACCGCGGCGGCGTGCCGCCGTTCCACTACCGACATGGGCACAAACTCCACCGGTTCGGGTTGGGAACGCGGCGGCGGATTGTGCAGGTGCTCCGGCAAATCGGCGACGTCGATCGCGTCCCTGTCCGTCATCATGCAGGCGTGCCCCAGTACGTTTTCCAATTCGCGCACATTGCCCGGCCACGAGTAGCGGGCTAGCACGGCTTCCGCGCGGCGGGTCAACCGTTCGATCGGCTTGGCGTATTCCCTGGCGAAGCGTTCCAGGAAGTAGCGCTCCAGCAGCGGAAGGTCCTCGCATCTCTCGGCCAGGGACGGCAGCTTGATCTCGATCATGGAAAGGCGGTAATAGAGATCTTCGCGGAAGGCGCCCTGGTTGGCGAGTTTCCGCAGGTCCCGGTTGGTGGCGGCGATGATGCGAACGTCGGTCTTGCGCGCCACCGGAGACCCGACTCTTTGGTACTCGCGATTCTCGATCACGCGCAGGAGTTTGGTCTGCGTGGTGAGCGGCATGTCGCCGATCTCATCCAGGAAAACCGTCCCGCCCGCGGCGTGCTCAAAGAAGCCCACCTGATCGCAAACCGCGCCCGTGAAGGCGCCCTTTACGTGCCCGAACAACTCGCTCTCGAAGAGCGTTTCCACAATGGCGGAGCAGTTGGAAACGGCCAGCGCCTTCGACTGCGCCGGGCTCAGGCTATGCAGAGCGCGGGCGGCGAGCTCCTTGCCTGTGCCGGTCGGCCCCGTCACCAGCGCTGTCCGGAAGTGCGGAGCCGCGCGGCGGATCCGGTCGAATACTTCCAGCATGAGAGGGCTGCTGCCCACCATGCCCTGGAACTGGCAGGTCTCCATCAACTCGGCGTTCAATCGATTGGCGCGTGCGCGCCGGCGCTCTGCCTCGAGCAGCTTGCCCACCCGCTCGCGCAAGAGCGATACCCCCACGGGCTTGGTCAGGTAATCGCTCGCTCCTTTGCGAATGGCCTCCACCGCGGAATCGGTCGAGTAATTGCCCGTCACCATGACGACATCGGTCTCCGGCGAAAAACGGACGATGTCCTCCAGGACCGACAGGCCGTCGGCTCCCGGAATCACCAGATCCAACAGGACGATTCTGGGCCGCAAACGCCGGACCGTGTCGAGGCCGGAGGAGGCGTCCGAAGCGGTCACCACGGATACGTCGGGCTCCGCGGAGAAAACGTCCCGCACCAGTTCGAGCGCTCGCGGGTCGTCGTCGATCGCCACGATTGTGAATGAGAGTTCAGCCATGAGAGCCATCGAGCAGCGCCTCCACCCGTTGCCGCAACTCCGCGATGCGCACCGGCTTGGTCAGAAAATCCGAGAACCCGGCTTCGAGCGCCTTGGACCGCTCGCCGGGCATGGCGTTCGCGGTGACGGCCAAAACCGGCGTCCGGGCATGGTCCGGGTCGCGCCGCAGTTCGTCGAGAACCGCAAAACCATCCATGTCGGGCATCGAAAGATCGAGAAGAACCAGATCCGGTTTCGTCTCGCGCGCGGCGGCCAGCGCCGTGGCTCCATCCGGCGCCTCCGTCACTTCGAGCGAAAGCGGACGAAGGATGTCCACGATCAGATCGCGGCTCGGCTGATTATCGTCCACTACCAACACCTTTCGCATCGGCCTCCATTCTTTCTGGCGCGTTCGATTTCGCCGCGACCGGCAGCGAGACCAGGAACCGGCTGCCTTTTCCCATCTCGCTTTCCACACGAACATCGCCGCCGTGAAGGCGAACCAGTTTGCGCGTAATCGCCAGGCCCAGTCCTGCGCCCGCCGGGGCCAGTTTTCTTGCCGACGCCACCTGGTGGAATTCCTCGAAAATGGCTTCCTGTTCGCCGACGGCGATCCCAATGCCCGTATCGCCCACCGAGATGGTGAGTATCTCTCCCTCCATCGCGGTCTCGATCCAGACCCGGCCCTCTTCCGGCGTGAACTTCACGGCGTTGCTCGTCAGGTTGTATAGGATTTGTTTGAACCGCAGGCGGTCCGCTACCACGGCTGTGTCGCGAGCAATGCGGTTCTCCACCGCGATGCGCTTGATCTCCGCCAACGGCGTGATGACCGACAGGACTTCGTCCAGCACCGCGGAAACCTCGAATCGCTCGAGGTTCAACTCGATCCGGCCGGCTTCGATTCGGGAGATGTCCAGGAGATCGTTGACCATATCGAGCAGGTGGCGGGCGCCCTCCTGGATGTTGGATACAAACCGCGGGTACGGCGGAGGCAGCGGTCCGGCGGACTGCTCGCCGAGGAGGTCGGCATAGCCGACGATGGCGTTCAACGGCGTCCGCAACTCGTGGCTGCTGCGCGCCAGAAACTCGGTCTTCATCTGGTTCACGCGCTCCACTTCCCGATTGCGCTTCTCCAGTTCGGCGGCCGTGCGTTCGAGTTGGATGGTCCGCTCCGCCACGCGGCGCTCCAGGTCCTGGTTCAGGCGCAACACTTCCAGCTCCGCCTGCTTGCGGTCGGTGATGTCCCGGTTGAACCCGATCATGCGAACGGGCCGGCCTTCCTCGTCGAAGGACACTTTAGCGTTCGCCACAATCCAGCGGATTTCACCGCTCCCGGCACGGCGGATCCGCCATTCCGAGAAAAACTCGCCGGTCTTGAGCGATTCTTCCAGACAAGCTCGCGCGTGCGGCAGATCTTCGGGAAGCACGAACGCCTCCCAATCCTCATATCTCCCGCCGAACGTTCCGGGCGCGAGTCCGTACAGTTCCTCGACTTCGGGTGTCCAGACATTCACGTTGTTGCGGATGTCCCATTCGAACGTACCGGAAAATCCCACCTTCAGCGCCAATGCAAGCCGTTCCCTGGCGGATCGAGCCTCGTGTTCAGCCTGTTTCAGATCGTCGATATCGGTGCAGGTCCCGAACCATTTGACGATCTGGCCCGCTTCGTCGCGCGAGGGCACTCCTCGCATCAGAAACCAATGGTAGCTGCCGTCCGCCCGTCGCAGCCGGGACTCGACGCGATACGTATCGCCGCTTTCGACTGCATGGTTCCAGGCCTGCCAGGCGGCCTGCCGGTCGTCCGGGTGGAAAGGAGTGTTCCAGCCCCTGCCATAACTCTCCTCCAACGTCAGCCCGGTGTATTCCACCCACCGCTGGTTGAAATAGACGGGCAGGCCGTCGGGATTGCACGTCCAGACCAATTGCGGCACCGACTCGGCGAGCGTTCGAAACGCGAGTTCACTCTCATGCAGCGCCGCCTGCGCCCGCTCCCGCTCTTCGATATACGCCGATAGGATTACGTTCGCGTTGGACAGCTCCCTGGTCCGTTCCCGAACACGCAGCTCCAATTCGTCTCGCGATCTCCGCAGGGCCTCGTCCGCCCGCTTGCGCTCCGTGATATCGATGCCGTAGATTCGCAGCCGCTCCTTTTCCGCGATGTAGTTGGCGGATTGCTCATAACAATGGTCGCCAACCATGACCTCCCGGAGAACGCTATTCCCATTTCCCTTCGCCAACGTATCCGCCACCTGCTCCAATCCCGCCAGCCAGGGATGGGAGAGCCCTCGCTCCCGCAGGTCCGGAAAGAGCCGCCGGCCTGCCGGATTGACATACTGGACCACGCCTGTCAACGGCTCGATCTCCGCAATTGGATTGGCGTTCCGCTCGGGGAACGACGCCAGCCAGGCCATCTCCTCTTCTGCCCGCTTGCGCTTGGTGATGTCCTGAAAGTAAACAGAGAGGCCTGTTTCAGAGGGATAGCAGTGGCATTCGAACCACTTGTTCAACGGCTCCGGGTAATACTCCTCGAACGTAGCCGGCTGGCCGGTTTCCACGGCGCGGTGATATTCTTCGTAAAACCTGGTGCCCTTCGCATGCGGGAACACCTCCCAGATGCAGGCGCCGATGAGATCTTCCCGGCGCATCCCGATCATTCGTGCGCCCTGTTCGCTGAAGTAGGTGTGGCGCCAGTTCCGGTCCAGCACCAGCAGCCCGTCGCTGATGCTGTTGAGCACATTCTGCAATTCCCGGTGGGCCCGGCGCTTCTCGGTGACATCGTGGAACACCAGCACCACGCCGAGCACATTGCCCGCGCTGTCGCGAATCGGCGCTGCGCTGTCCTCGATCGGTATTTCGCGCCCGTCTCGCGCCACCAGAGCCGTGTGATTGGCCATGGAAACGACGCACCCTTCGCGCAACACGCGTAAAATGATGTCCTCGGCCGGTTCGCGCGTCCGCTCGTTGATGGTTCGCAACACATCCTGGGCCGGCTGGCCCAATGCCTGCGCCTCCGTCCAGCCGGTCAATGTGGCTGCCACGGGGTTGAGGAAGGCAATTCTGCCGCCGGCATCCGTGGCTAACACCGCGTCGCCGATGCTCTGGAGCGTCACGTCCAGCCATTGGCGTTGCTTGTGCAGGACCTCGTCGGCGAGCTTGTGCTCGGTGATGTCCCGCGCAATGGTGGAGGCTCCCTCAAGTTGTCCCTCCCGGCTCCGGACCGGGGAAACCGAGAGAGAAACGTGAATCCGCTGCCCATCTTTCCGAAGCAACTCGGTTTCATAATGCTGGATCGTTTCTCCACGGCCGATTCGTTTGAGGATTTCCAACTCGCCGCCGGCGTGTTCGGGCGGCTGCAAAATCGAAGAAGAGTGACCGATGATTTCCCCCGCGGAGTACCCAAAGATCCTCTCGGCGCTGGCGTTCCAGGTGAGGATTGTGCCGTCCAAATCTCTGCCGAAGATAGCGTTATCCGAGGAGTTGACAATCGCGGCAAGGTACGCGCTCGCCCCCTGGGCCTCTTCCAGCCGCTGCCGGAGCGCCTCCACTTCGAGCAAGAGTTCCTGTTTGCGCACGGGAGCGCCCGAACTCGCTCGCGCGGATGGTTTCGCCCTGGTTCGTCCGGCCTGACGGCGGATCATACCGGCTCCTTGGCAGCGCCAGGTTTCCACGCCTGCCGCCGAAACCGGCGGGAGCCACCGCAAAGCGTTGGAGCGCCGGGGAATTCCGCACTGGACAGTACCCGCGGGGGCATCGAACCGGGGTGGGCGAGTGCGGCCGGTGGCGCGCTGCCTTGCGTTAGACAGGCCGGGATCATGGTGCCCTTTCGAAAACTCCGAGAGGATCAGGCTGCCTTTCGGCGCTGCCCGTCACGAGGATCCGCTCCGGTAATTCAGGCTATTCAGCTTCTTTATTACCAATACTGTATCCCGTCGCGCGGCGATTTTCAACAATCGATCGCAAGCGCGGCCGGGGCGGAGCCTGCGATTGCAGGCCCGCTTAGCCGGCGGCTTGGCTCCGCTTCAGATCTCGTGATCCCGGTGGGCGTGGCTTCCCCCTGACCGGTGCTGAAGATCGGTCGAGAAAACCGGTGTGAGGCAAGTGATTGATCGACGCAATCCACCGATGCTGGACGATTGAAGTACGGCGTGTCCCTTCAGGCGGTCTCGGCATTTTTGGAATCTATAAGTCACACATTCCACATGGCTTCTATTAACCGTGGTTGGAATCCGTGCCGCGCAGCCAACATCCAGCCGGGCCCCCAGGAATGCCACTTTCCAACCGTGGACCTGATTTGTTGACAGCCCCTTTTCGACTCAATGAGACCGTCAATCGAGATCCATCGCCGCCTTGAGTCCCTCCTCGACCTCACGCAGGGGCTCAGTCGGAAGGCTGCCGACTTTCTTGGTCAGTTTGGCTCGGTCCAGCGTGGTCACTTGATGACAGACTGCAAAGCTTGTCTTCGGCAGGCCGGCAGTCCCGCCCGCAAGCTCAATGACGGTAGGCCCGCGCTTGCCTTGCGATGAGGAGGTTGAGATGGGGACCACAATGATCGACCTCCACGCGGGGGTTTGGTTGAAGCCGTCGTGAGACACGACCACTACAGGGCGCCGTCCGGTCTGTTCGGAACCCGATCTCGGAACAAGGTCGGCCCAATAGATATCGCCGCGTTTCATCTTCGCGTCCTGTCGGTCTTCACCAGATGCTCGATTCCGGCAGACTCCAAATCATGGTCCAGGTCGAGGTCCGTGCCCGCCATCTCAGCCGCGTACGTCATGATCGCCTCGTGCCTGGCTTTCCGCGCCTGGTGCAATAGCCATGAATCGATGGCCTCGCGCGCAAGCGTGGTCGCAGGCACTTGCGTTCGTTCGGCTTCCGCCCTGAGCCGGGCATGGGTGTGCTCCGGCAGCGGCAGATGGAAGTTTCTCATGTCTTTGCTCCCTCTTCAGTATGCCATGAACTAATGGCATCTTTCTATGGCATAATCCAGGGCCGCAACGCGTGCCAGCAGCCGGAGTAGGTGGTTGGAAACCACGTTTTTCGGGGAGCCACGCAAAATCGGCCTTTCAGATGTGAAACTTCAGATTCACCCCCGTTGCCGCCCTATTGCTCGCTGGTGCCGTCGGCTCTCAAGCAGACGCCGGAAATCTCCAGGCCGTCCCTCGTGCCAGGCACGGGGAACTCCGAGCGGCGCCAACAGCCGTGTGCCGCCGGGCTGGCAAACTTTGTAAAATCGCACAGGTCCGTCGCGCTTTAACGTGAACTGGCCTTTAGTTGACCACCCGCACTCGAACTGGCAGGCCTTACTATTAAGTTCGAGGGACAGTCATCCGCAAGATCCGATGGCAAGCCGCCCTTGCCGGGGTGCGGCGGCGCGCACAAGGGATGACCGTCAGCAGTGACGCGGCCGCGGGGACGCTGCAACCTCGCCCCGGATTTTTTCAATCGTGCTTCTGAAGCGACTCCGCCAACGGGATCTGAAAATCATTTGTTTTTCTGCTTGACATTTTTCCGAGTAGCCGTATATTTAGTTTGAGTGTCCAACTAAATTTCGAGAGGTTAGGGACCAAGATGAGAAAATGGGGTCTTGATCTGATCCGCTTCGCTTTCGTTTTACTTGCAGTAGCGTCCGCCGGACGTTTTGCTGCCGCCCAGGTCCTGTACGGATCGCTCACCGGAAACGTGACCGACCCGACCGGCGCCGCGATTCCCGGCGCCAAAGTCGAAACGCTTAACACAGCCACCGGTGTGCATAGCGAATCCGCGACGGACGAGCACGGCCTGTACCGCTTCAACAACATCCAAGCCGGACTCTACACGGTCACCATTTCTTCCAAATCGTTCGCCACCTTCGTCGAGACCGGCGTCCAGGTGAGCGACAACGCGGTTCGGCGCGTGGACGTGCAGCTCCAGATTGCCAAAACCACCGCGACCATGGAGGTTCGGGCCGATGCCGTGGTGCTGCAGTCCGACAAGGCCGATATCGAGGCCGAAGTCACGCCTCAGGAAATCGAAGAGCTGCCGGTTACCGGCGGTGAAGGCAAGAATTTCCAGCGCCTCCTGTTCCTGGTTCCCGGCGCGGGAATCATCGCCAACCCCGAAGCCAATTCGGAAGCCGGCAACCCGATGCGCGCCATCACGCTATTCATGAACGGCGTCTCTTCCACCGGTAATGCCACTAAGCTGGACGGAACCTTCATTTCGTATCCGTGGCTGCCCGTCAACGTCGCTTACGTCCCGCCGCCGGAAGCCATCGCAGCCGTAGACGTGACCACCAACGACTTCGACGCCGAGCAGGGCACGGCGGGCGGCGTAGCGACTAACGTCACCATCAAGTCCGGCACCAACCAATTGCACGGGGTGGCGTACGAGAATAACCAGAATCAAGACCTTGAAGCGGTGAATAACGTTTTCTCCCATCCCGGCAGGCTGGGCAAGAACATTTTCAACAACTATGGGTTCGCGCTGGGCGGCCCCATCTGGATTCCCAAAGTGGTGCACGGCAAGAACAAGCTGTTCTTCTTCCTCGACTACATGGCCACCAAGCGCAGGGTATACTCATCCGACACGAACCTGACGCTGCCCACCGCGGCCATGCGCACGGGGGATCTCAGCGCGGCCCTCAACTTCGCCACACCCATCCAAATCTACGATCCGCTCACGGGCAACACGAATGGCACCGGCCGCACACCCTTCGCCGGCGACATTATTCCCCCCAGCCGCATCAACCAGGCCTCCGCCACCTTGGCCTCTATTCTGCCTCCCGTGACGAGGCCAAATGCGACCAATGATGTGCTCAACTACGACGCTTACGGTGACACCCAATACAACCGGGGCAACTGGGATTACAAGGTCACTTACAACCCCACCGACAAGACGATGGTGTGGGGCCGCTATAGCTTTTCGCCCATTAACATCGTCGCCCCATTTGTCCTGGGGGCGGCCGAAGGCGATGCGTTTGGCGGCGGCAATCCCATTAACGCCGGCGGCCTCGTGCAGACCACTGCGGCCGGTTTCACCGATACCATTTCGCCCACGCTCGTTTTGGACGGCAACGTCGGCTACACGCGCCAGAGCATCGGCGCCAACGGCGACGAGGCTGTTGGGGATTACGGACTCGACACGTTGAAAATCCCGGGCACGAACGGCGTCGGCGTGGACTATCAGGGCATCCCCGGATTTCAGACCACCAATGTCGCCAACATCGGCAACACCAATACGGGCAGCCCATTCAAATTCCGCGATAACCAATACACCACCGCCATCAACCTGACCAAGCTCAAGGGATCTCACAACCTGCGCTTCGGTTTTGAATACGATAAGTTTGCGCTCAATCAGTTCCAGCCGCAGGGCGGAACTTTCGGCACCGCGCGCGGCACGTTCCAGTTCAACGGCTATCTGACGGCGCTCAATGGCGGCGCAGTCCCCGACAACGGGAACACCGATATCAACTCGTGGGCCCAGTTCCTGCTCGGCTATCCTTCCGAGACCGGCAAGATCACGCAGATCGAGAATCCGAACGCCCTGCGCTTTTCCGTCTGGTCGATGTATGCGCGGGATCAGTGGCAGGCTACCAAGAATCTCACCGTCAGTTATGGGTTGCGGTGGGAATACTATCCGATCTTCTCCCATGGCAACTACGGCGCGGTCCGCTTCGATCCGGCAACCGACGACGTTCTAATCGGCGGATACGGCGGCGTTCCCTGGGATACCGGCGCCACAAGTAACAAGAAGGGCTTCGCCCCGCGTCTCGGCCTGGCATATCGTCTGGGTTCGAAAACGGTGGTTCGCAGCGGGTTTGGCATTACCGACGATCCCGATAACATGCGCGATCAGCGGAATGCTTTCCCCTCGATCGTCAATAACTTCTACCAACCGGCCACCGCGTATCAATTCATCAGCTATGCGGGTGTTGCAAACTCCGATGGCGCAACCCAGGTGTCGCTGAATGACGGCATTCCACTGCCCACCTTCCCGGATCTCCAAGCCGGCAAGATAACGCCGTCCACTACCGCATCCCCCACCACATATGGTCCGGCTACCAGCACGACCACTTTTCCGGCGAACATGGACCGTGGATATTATGAGAGCTGGAATCTCACCCTCCAGCACCAGTTCTCTCCGACCCTGATTGCACAAGCCGCATACGTGGGCACGCACGGCGTCCACGACATGATGGGTGTCAACATCAACGGGTCGGCTCCCGGAACCAACACCAACACAGCCCGCCAGCTCGCTCCGTACGACGAAACCGACATGAATTCCTACGAGCCGTTTGGCGACATGACGTATAACGCCTTGCAGACCCAGTTGCGCAAGACCATCGGTTCGTCGATCATCGGCCTCAACTACGTGTTTTCCAAGGCCATCGATGAAGCCAATGGCGACAACGGCGACGGCACGCTGTTCCGCGCCTTCCCGACGTCGTACTACCTGAACAAGCAACTCGCCGGCTTCGACCGCGCGCAGACGTTCCAATTCTTCTACGTCTACCAGTTGCCGTTCGGCAAAGGGCACACCTTGTTCAATCATGGTGCTGCGTCTTGGATCATCGGCGGATGGGAGCTCGCCGGCAATCTGAGCAGGTACACCGGCCTGCCGTTCACCGTCGGCAGCAACGTCTCAACCAACGCCGGCGGCCAAGGCCAGACCGCGAACCAGATCAATCCTGCCGTGACGTTTCCGGGCGGTATTGGCACCAACGTTGCTTATTTCAACGGCGCGGCATTCGGCAATCCCACGACTGGTACGCTGGGCAGCACCGGCAGAGACATTCTGTTCGGCCCCGGCCTCTTTAACCTGGACGCGAATATCTCCCGCATCTTCACCTTCAAGGAGGGAGTCACATTCCAGATACGCGGCGAGGGGTTCAACATCACCAACACACCGACGTTCAGCAATCCCGCCGCTACGTGCTGCTACACGACCAATGCGACAACCGGCGTGACCAGCTTGAACGGCTTCGGCGTGATTACCGGCACCGCTTCCACCCAACGCCAGTTGCAGGTGGGCGGATACCTGCGGTTCTAAGCGAGCCCCCTGAAAGCGGGGAAGAGGCGCCTCGGCAACTATTGAGGCGCCTCTGGGCCCCGTTATCCCACTGCCATGCGTGCAGGTTCGCGATGGTAGACTCGTGTGATGGGCTTCGATCCGCCCAATGACCCACGGGAAGCCCGACTCTTCACCCTGGATTGAGTGTCCGGCGTCCTCATTGTCTGAGGCGCCGCCCGACCCTTCTGTTACACTGGGCGTGCAGTCAAGAATACGAACCGGGAATGAGATGGCCGTGACGGATTTGGACCGCACTCAGGGAGCGTCCAGCGAAGTCGTTCGCGATATCAATCGACGCATCGTTCTCAACCTGATCCGCACGCGCCAGCCAATTTCGCGCGCCGACCTGGCGCGCGTTTCGGGCTTGCAGCGCAGCACCATTTCCCTCATCGTCGAGGGGTTGATCGAGGAGCATTGGGTGCTGGAAGGTCCCACCGGCCGCCTGCCGCGGGGCCGCCGGCCCACCTTCCTGCGGCTAAACGACGACCGTGTGATCATCGGCATCGATATCCGGCCCACCCAAATCACCGTGGCTCTGGCCAATGTGAACGGAAGATTCAGTTCGCAAGAGGTTATCCCCACGCCCGCCGACCCCAAAACGGCGACGGACGCCTTGATCCAGCGCATCCAACCGCTGATTCATTCCTGCCGGGGAAAGAAGATCGAGGGCATTGGAATCTCCCTGCCGGGCCGTCCCCACGCGGGCCACCTGGCGTTTGCCCCCAACCTCAAGTGGCGCGATTTCGATTTGCGCAAGCCCATCGCCAATGCGACCGGCCTCGAAGTGGAGCTGGAGAATGCCGCCAACGCATGCGTGCTGGCAGCGGTATGGTTCGATCGCGCGGAACCCGGCCGTGACCTTGTCGTGATCACCGTTTCCGAGGGCATCGGCGCCGGAATTCTGACGGGCGGCCACCTCGTCCGGGGGCGAAATGGCATGGCGGGAGAATTTGGCCACGTGCCGCTCGATCCGGCCGGCCCTCTGTGCGGCTGTGGCGGCCGGGGCTGCTGGGAAGTGTTCGCCTCCAACCGCGCGGCGCTTCGCTACTATCACGAATCCAGCTCCTATGCGGAGGGGTTGAGCTTTCTTGACCTGCTGAGCCTGGCCGAGCAAGGGGACGCGTGCGCCGGTGCGGCTCTGGAGAAGATGGCCCACTACCTGGGCCGGGGCATGCGGATGATCGTGGCGGGCCTGGCCCCGGAGCGCATCATCATCATCGGCGATCTGACCCGTTCCTGGCACCGCTTTGGTCCCGTGATCGAAGCCGATTTGCAGGCCCAGGTGCTGCCCGGTGGACGGGCGCCACGCCTCATTCCGGCGCACGAGGATGGCATGGCCCGCCTGCGCGGCACCGTAGCCCTGGTATTGCAGAAGGACTTCGGCGGGACGCGCGACCTGCCCGTGTGAAGCACCGTGGCGCGGGCAGTCCTGCCTGCTGTGTCGCCAGATTCGTCTCGACATTTCTTGGGGACGCGCACGCTGCTCCACTGTCACTCGGAATGCCGCCACGAATGGCCTGAACGCGCCGCCTGCGAAGAAAAGCCGAGACGAATCTCGGCTCAGCAAGCTTGACAGCCCGCGCCACGGATTAATTTAGAACGCAGCTGAGCCGGGCGTGCGCGGACACGGGATCACGTCGCGGATGTTCTTCATGCCGGTCAGGTACATCATCATCCGCTCCAGTCCGAGGCCGAAGCCCGCGTGCGGCACCGAGCCGAAGCGCCGCAGGTCGAGATACCAGGCGTAATCCTCTTCCTTCAGTCCCTGCCCGGCGATGCGCTGGCGCAGCACGTCCAGGCGCTCCTCGCGCTGGCTGCCGCCGATGATTTCGCCGATGCGCGGCACCAGCACGTCCATCGCCGCCACCGTGCGGCCATCGTCGTTGAGGCGCATGTAGAAGGCCTTGATCCCGGTCGGATAATCGGTCACCACCACCGGCTTGCGAAATACTTCTTCGGTCAGGTGGCGCTCATGCTCGCTTTGCAGGTCGGCGCCCCAACTCACAGGGAACTCCCACGTCTTGCCCTTGGCCGCGGCGTCTTCCAGGATGCGCACCGCTTCCGCGTACGGCAGGTGCACGAAGTCGTTCTCCACCACGTTGGCCAGCGTCGCAAGCAACGTATTGTCGACGCGCTTGTTGAAGAACTCGAGATCCGCGCGGCAGCGGTCCATCACTTCCGCTAACACGGCCTTGAGGAAACGCTCCGCCAGGCGCCGGTTGTCGTCGAGATCGGCGAAGGCCATCTCCGGCTCGATCATCCAGAACTCGGCCAGATGGCGCGGCGTGTTCGAATTCTCCGCGCGGAAGGTGGGTCCGAACGTGTAGACGTTGGCGAACGCGGACGCGAACATCTCCGCTTCGAGCTGCCCGCTCACCGTCAGGTACGCCGGTTTGGCGAAAAAGTCGCCGCTGAAATCGGGCCGCCCTTCCGGCGTTTTGGGCGTCGAGGCGAGATCGAGCGTGGTCACCTGGAACATCTGGCCGGCGCCTTCGCAATCGAGCGTGGTGATGAGCGGCG
>Ga0326728_10004295_pt1 | contig 42497 bp, 39 predicted proteins | sample MB3enrmetagenome_FD_207602 | JGI IMG/M metagenome (GOLD analysis project Ga0326728, IMG submission 207602) | Lab enriched peat soil microbial communities from McLean, Ithaca, NY, United States - MB31MN | ecosystem: Environmental > Terrestrial > Soil > Wetlands > Peat | place: USA: New York... | reverse complement strand
TCGTCGTTGTTCACGGCTTCCCGTACGGTCAGTTTTACGTCGTTAGAATCTGTCATAATCGCAAACCTCCATTTCTAGGATTAACCATTAGTTAGTTGGTCTAATATATAAAATGTTGCGTGAGGGGTTCTGACAGGACGACGGGAGATTGTCCCAATTTTGGTGGAGTATTGCATGGCGGGATTTTGGGTGTGAACAAATCAGACCCTAAAAACAATATCGAAGTTATTATCGTATTATGACATAATTAGACCGATATGCAGAGACGTGTAATTTTCCTTCTCCTGATTATGAGTATCGTCACAATAATTGCCGCCGGATGTACGAGCACGGCACAAATAAACACGACACCGGTCCCGACATCTACACCCCAGAATCCCCCGGTAACGTTCGTGAATGCAACACCGAACGGAACAACTTCGATTCCTGTCTCTCTGCCTACAACGCCGGTCACTGCTCCTACGACATTGGTTACGTTGTCCCCAACACCGGTCCCCATACTTACAACATCGGGGACCTCATCCACAGGAGGGCTTTCACTATCCGTAGGATCCACATCCGAACCAACAGATGAGAATGCGCTGGCAAATCAACTGACTATTTCCGGTATAGGGTCAAATTTTGTCGCTAATACTACGCATTATGTTCCCGCGTACGCCGGGGGAACCAGTTTAACCTGCGACCAATACCAAAACGGGACGTTATACATCTTTGGAAGCGTCACTTCGCGTTCCAAGTATCCACTGAATGTAGATCTGGAAGTGGATATCGTAGGGAACCAGTTATACGTCGACAATTCCACGTTAGATGATTCTATTTCCATCCAACCTTTTGGCACAGCCGTGTATCAGTTCAGCACACCGGCTATTGCATATTGTAGTATGGTGGGCCGTGGGAATGATGATATATCCATTACCAATGTTTCTATTGCGTCGACGAGCTAGACGGCGTGGCTTCGATGCGTTCGCGACAGAGGGATCGGGGTTCTGGTGCGTCTGCGGTGGATCAACCGCCAACTAAACGGGTCTGTCACCAGAGTGATCCTCTTATTTACGAGTTTTAGTTTCGTCAACACGTTCGGGATTTTCGGTGTCAGTATAGTCGGGTTGCTTGCATCAGGCATCATGCTCTGGTATTTTTTCCGACCGCGTGTAAACGCCTATTTCGGTAGAAACGGTTCTGGTGCATGACGCACCTTAAATAAAAAAGATTACTTGGTTGGGGTTTTTGTTTCACATTTCATTGCCATTGCCATTTTAATTGCCAGTATAATGATCAGGATACCCGCAATTATAAGACAAAGACCCGTGGCATAGAGCGTTCCAAGACTCGTAGCCCCCCCGGCGATCAGGGCAAGGCCAACTAAAATCAATAATACCGCTGCTACTATTTTACTCATTTTCATACCTCCAACTAAACCTGTGGCAGCCCGGAGCCTTCACAAGGTAGAAATTCAAAGGACAAGCTACCAGACACGCGTATGGGTGAATCTCCAGATAAAGATATGTTAAAGTTTCTCTGTTTGAAAAGTCGTGAGAAAGAAAACTACCTGCGGGGGAAGGCAGCATTTCTCTTACATTTATTATCCCACAGCTGTCCTGCCGGTATCGGGCTTTTGATCCTGAAGGGATCAGGCTGCCGGGTTCTTACGGACAAATGCCTCAATCGCCTGACGGAGCTCTGCGGTACGCTCATGGATCGCATCGAAGGATTTTCTCTGCCAGTAGACAAGATCCCTCAGTTCATCGGCCCTTTTCACAATCCCGGTATTGAGCGTGTGCTTTCCTTTCAGGTATTCGACCTGGTTGACGAGGTTTACCGCTTGGTACAGGATATCGCGCTTTCCTTTTGAGTACAGCAGGTCCCAGGATTTCTGCTCGTACCGTTCGAAATCCGCACCGTCAAGCGTGCCCTTGACCGTCTCAAGCGCGGCATCGAAATGCCGCCGGGTGATCCTGATAGCACCATCAGGTGTTTTACCATCCTCGCCGGCACCGCCCTCCCCGGTCAGCTCATCGATCACGAGAGCCTTGGTCTCCCGCACAAGCCCCTCGAGGTCAGCCCCGACAAAGAACCGGGTCTGTGCCGCAAGCTCATCGATACTCACGTCAGGGTCGAGGATATCCTCAAGATTCCTGAGATAGGTGGCAAGGATCGCCTTCCGCGCCACTTCGTCGGGCGGGAGGATGTACAGGTGTTTTTCCAGCCGGCCCGGGCGCAGGAGGGCAGGGTCAAGCAGGTCGGGACGGTTGGTTGCACCGATCACAAACACCTCCTTTAACTCCTCCACGCCGTCCAGTTCGGTTAAAAACTGACTGAGAACACTCTCCGTGACATGCGTGGAATCATTGACCGTACCTCTCTTCGGGAACAGAGCGTCGATCTCGTCAAAGAAGATGATACAGGGCGCGGACTGCCGCGCCTTCCGGAACGCTTCCCTCACATGCTTTTCGGAATCCCCGACCCCTTTTGAGAGCAGCTCGGGCCCTTTTACCGAGATGAAGTTGAGCTGGCGCTTGCTCGCGATGCCCTTGGCAAGCAGGGTCTTTCCGGTACCCGGCGGGCCGAAGAGCAGGATGCCTTTGGGGGGTTTATAGTTTAATCTCTCAAAGATCCGGGGATACCGTAACCTCCCCTCGATAATCTTGATGAGGGTATTCTTGGTCTCGTCAAGCCCTGCGATATCCTCCCACGCCACATCCGGCACTTCGATGAGAACCTCCCGCAGGGCGCTGGGCTGGACGATCTTTCGTGCAGCATCAAAGTCGCCCTTCGTAAGCCTGAGCTGATCGATCACCTCATTGGGGATCTCCTTGTCGATGTCGATGAGAGGGATGATCTTCCGGATCGCGTTCATCGCCGCTTCTTTTACCAAGAGCGCTATATCAGCACCGACAAAGCCGAAGGTAGTCTCCGCAAAGGCGGCGATATCGACATCCTTTGCAAGGGGTACGCCCCGGGTATGTACCTGGAAGATCTCAAGCCGGCCCTTCTTGTCGGGAATCCCGATCTCGATCTCCCGGTCAAACCGCCCTCCCCGCCGGAGTGCCGGGTCGATGGAGTTGGGGAGGTTTGTTGCTGCAATCACGATGACCTGCCCCCGGCCGGCAAGGCCGTCCATCAGCGCGAGCAGCTGCGCAACGATCCGGCGTTCCACCTCGCCCTGCACATCCTCTCGTTTCGGGGCTATGGCATCGATTTCATCGATAAAGACAATAGATGGTGCATTCTCCTCCGCATCGTGGAACTTGTCGCGCAGGGCTTTTTCGCTGTCCCCATAAAACTTGCTCATGATCTCGGGGCCCGAGAGCGTGATGAAATGGGCATCGACCTCGTTTGCCACCGCCTTTGCGATCAAGGTCTTACCCGTACCCGGCGGGCCGTAAAACAGGACGCCCTTGGGGGGTTTGATTCCCAGCTTCTCGAAGATCTCCGGGTGGCGCAGCGGGAGTTCGATCATCTCCCGGACCAACTGGAGTTCCCGTTCGAGCCCGCCGATATCCTCGTACTGGATTGTGGAGATCTCCCGTTTCCCCTCCTCCGGGTTGAAGGGTTCGTCCTTCAGTTCGATCTCCGTGTCGTCTGAGACAATCGCGATGGCCCGGGGGGAGACCCGGACGATGATAAACGTGACCGAGTTGCCGATGATATCGACCCGCAGCGTCTGGCCCTCGACCACCGACCGTCCCCGAAGGACCCGGGAGAGGTACTGCTCCCCGCCGACCAGTTTGGTCTGTTGCGCCGGCTGGATCACTACCTTTGTGGCATAGACAGCCTCGGATTTACGGATCTTCACCTTCTCATCGATACCGGCATTCGCGTTTGCCCGGATGCTCCCGTCGATTCGCAGGATGGCGAACCCAATGTCTTCGGCAAAGCCCGGCCAGACGATCGCAGCTGCGTGCCGTTTTCCCACAATCTCAATGACGTCGCCGGAGACAAGGTTTAGTTTCTTCATCACATCAACGCTGAGCCGGGCGATTCCGCGGCTTGCATCGTTATGCGCTGCCTCTTTGACCGTTACCTCGAAAAAATCCGTATCTGCCATCGGGGACCTGCACTATTTTTCATCCTTTGGTTTGGCGTGGTGACCTATAAAAACATCAGTCGGGGCAGCGGCTGCTGTGATGCTGGTATGGCCGGTCACCGCAACAACGACTTATTTTTCTAAAAGCAATTTTACTTGTTTATATAACAAGCCAGATTTCACCCGGAAATGCAAAACCGAGCCTTTATTTTGTCGTTTTGTAGTACTGGTACGGTATGAGTATCATTGCAGATGCCAAACGCGGCATCATAACCGATGAGATGAAACAGGTTGCGGCACAGGAAGGCGTCACCGAGGACTTTGTCCGGCGCAGCGTTGCCGAAGGCCACATCGTGATCCCGGTCTCCCCCTACCGTAAGGTGAAGATCTGCGGTATCGGTGAAGGCCTCCGCACCAAGGTGAACGCCTCGATCGGGACTTCGACCGATATTGTCAATATTCCTGAGGAGATCGAGAAAGCACGGCGGGCCGAGCTCGCGGGTGCCGACACCCTCATGGAACTCTCGACCGGCGGGGACTTTGCCGAGATCAGACGACAGGTTATCGCCAATACCACCCTCTCCGTGGGGAGCGTCCCCCTGTACCAGGCCTTCATCGAGGCGGTCAAAAAGGATGGCGCCGTGGTCGACATGAAAGAGGACGACCTCTTCCGGATCACGGCCGAGCAGGCAAAACTGGGCACAAACTTCATGGCAATCCACACCGGCATCAACTGGGAGACGGTAAAGAGACTCCGCAATCAGGGCCGGCACGCCGGGCTTGTCTCCCGGGGCGGTGCGTTCATGACCGCATGGATGCTCCACAACGAGAAGGAAAACCCGCTCTATTCCGAGTTCGATTACCTCCTTGAGATCATGAAGGAGCATGAGGTCACCCTTTCTATGGGGAACGGCATGCGGGCCGGAGCCATCCACGATGCAACAGACCGGGCCGGTATCCAGGAACTCCTGATCAATGCCGAACTCGCGGACAAGGCTCATGCGAAGGACGTGCAGGTAATCGTCGAAGGTCCGGGCCATGTGCCGATTGACGAGATAGCCACAAACGTCCAGCTCATGAAGCGGGTCACCAACAACAAGCCGTTCTATATGCTCGGGCCGATCGTGACCGATATCGCGCCGGGCTACGATGACCGGGTCGCGGCCATCGGTGCAGCGATCTCATCATCGCTTGGCGCCGATTTCATCTGCTACGTGACCCCGGCCGAGCATCTCGCACTTCCCACTCCCGAAGAGGTGTACGAGGGCGTCATCAGTTCGCGGATTGCCGCCCATGTCGGGGACATGGTCAAGCTCAAGAAGACCCGGGCGGCAGACCTTGAGATGGGCCACGCCCGCCGCGACCTCGACTGGGAGCGCCAGTTCGCCGTTGCCATGAACCCGGCACGGGCAAAAGAGATCCGCGCGGAGCGGATGCCGGCCGACACCGATGGCTGCACGATGTGCGGGGACTTCTGCGCCATCAAGATCGTCAACCGTTATTTCAAGTTCTGAGATACCACTTCCTCTCTTTTTTAAAACACACACTCCTCGCTGTTTATTTTGGATTGCCCGCTTGCAGTATTCCCGATGTTCCCTGCCTTTCACGGCGGGGGCGTTGCGGGAGGTACAAATTATCGGCAAAAAGGCTGCATTCTCCCTTCCGGATGTCTTTGGCGGCATCATAAAGCAACTCCGGTAGCCGATCACGGGCATTTCCCGGGAAAAACGATCTCCATTTGCATGCCCAAAATCCCGTTTATTTTCTGACAATAACCGCGTTTTACGCCATCCCCGGGCCTCCTGCGACCATTTGTCTGTTCATGTTTTCACGACCCTTAAAACGCTGCTAAATTGCACGGTTTTTTCCCGTTTAAAATGGCCCGTTTCCAAAAATACCAATTTTAATGAAGAATTTTGTCGGGCGTTGGCACCATTTCCACTGGAGAGTTCCGGGCACGGATCCGCCCCGGTATCTTTATCGTCGGAGACTGGATCCGGGGAGACATCAGGTCCGGCGGGGGTACTACGGCCGGTTCCTCGCGGCACATACCGGCATGAGAACGATCGGTGCTGCATTTGCCTGTCAGGAGAGAACACCGACATCCGGATGGATATAATTATGACCTAATCCGGGATCCTCCCTGTCCACCCCCCCGCGACCACGCATACTAAATAATCCCGTCTCACAATGATCCCTAACGGTGATGCTATCAGGCTCAACTATGGCGGTTTCATCCCGCTTTCTACCGTGGACTGGCGGGGCCGGTCGGTCTGCACGGTCTTTTTCAGGGGCTGCCCGCTCCGGTGCTCGTACTGCCAGAACGCTGCGATCCTTGCCGGGGAGGATGAGCGTGATGTCGACGAGATCATCGCGCTTGTCAAAGGCTCGAAACTGGCGAATAGTGGCGTCGTCTTCTCCGGGGGCGAGCCCACAATGCAGAAGGATGCGCTCGTTGCGCTTGCCCGGGCGGCAAAAGAGCTCGGTCTTGCCACCGGTCTCCAGACCAACGGCATCTTTCCCGATACGATAGAAGCACTCGTAAAAGAGCGACTCGTTGATAAGATCGCGATCGATTACAAGACGCAGTGGGAAGGATTCTCCTGCGTGGGGGATGGCGGTGGGATGTCCCGTCCGGATTACCGGAAAAATGTCCGGCGATCGGTTGAGATCGCCGCGGAAGCGTTCCGGAAAAAAACGCTTCCCGAGTTTGAGATCGTAGTAACCGTATTTTATGAGAATGCGAAATACTTACAGGAGATTTCACGCATGTTCGGCGATATCCCGCTCGTCCTCCAGCAGGGGGAGCACAAGATCCCGATGGTCCCGGGCGGGGTTGCAAACGCTTCCGCCTACCTTGCAGAAAAGCAGGCCGGCATCGGGAAGTACACGCCCCTAACGCTAGCCGAGATCAAAAAAATTGCCGACGGGCTCAAACGGGATGTCCGGATCCGGACCCGGGAGATCGGCGAGATAGTGTATAACCAGAGGTACCTCCTGTGAACGTAATCGGTGTTGTCGGGCTTCCCGCAAGCGGTAAAGGCGAGTTTTCGAAGATAGCGGAGGGCCTTGGGATCCCGGTCGTTGTCATGGGAGATGTGATACGGAATGCCGTTAAGAAAGCCGGGCTACCCCCGACCGATGAGAACCTTGGTGCAATGGCCAACCGGCTCCGCGCCGAGCGGGGTATGGACGCGATCGCCATCCTCTGCGTGGACGCCATAAAGGAGCAAGATGCACCGCTCGTCCTCATCGATGGTATCCGTGGCGACGCGGAGGTCCGGGTCTTCCGGGAGCATTTCCCGGGCTTCCGGCTCATCGCCATCGAGACATCGTTTGAAAAACGGCTTGCCCGGCTCTGCGAACGCAAACGCAGCGACGATGTAGGATCCGCGAGCGGGCTTGCAACCCGGGACGAGCGCGAGCTTGGATGGGGCCTGGGAAACGCCCTGAAACTGGCGGACATCAGGCTCAACAATGACGGCAGCCTCGAAGAGTTTACCGCACGCGTGACGGAATTGATCCGGGGCATGGAGCGTGATGCATGAAGATCCGCCCGTATTTCTCGTCTTCGGCAAAAGTCTGGGACGATATCCAGTGGGTGTATGGCATCGAGGAGGCGGGTTATGCCGGCTGGGAGATCGTGGCGGACGGCAATTACCGGTTTGAGCGGCCCGAGAACCTTGAAAAGATAAAAGAGGTGGTGGCAGGCACCCGGCTCGGTGTCACGGTGCATGCGCCCTACGGGGATCTCAACCTTGCGACCCTTAACGACCCGATCTGGCGTGAGTCTATCCGGCAGATTGAGGTCTGTATCGAAAAGGCCGGGGATCTCACCGACCGGGTCACTATCCATCCCGGATACCTCTCCCCGGCCGGCAAACTCCTGCCCCAGAAGGTCTGGGAACTCCAGAAAGAGGCGCTGCGCCGGATCGGGAAGTGTGCGGTAGAACACGGAGTGCTTGCCTGCCTTGAGAACATGATCAGCCAGAAAGAATTCCTCTGCCGGGACGCTGGGGAGCTCATGGGGATGGCCGGGGGGATTGAGGGTATCGGCCTTACGTTCGATTTCGGGCACGCGAACACGGTAGGCAAAGTCCCCGAGTTCCTTGCGCAGGTTGCATCCGCAAACCATATTCACATCCATGACAACCACGGCGTTTCCGATGAGCACCTCCCTCTCGGCGCCGGAACCATCGACTGGAAGAGCGTGGGAAAGGAGATCGTCGCCCGGTACAGCGGTGTGGCAGTGATTGAGGGCCGCTCAGTTGAGGAAGCAAAGAAGAGCCTTGCCGTCTTCTCGGAGTGTTTTGTATGAGCGGCGAAACCCTCCAGGTCTATTTCCTCGGGACGGCAGGAGCGCTTCCTACCCCGGTACGCAACCCGCCCTGCATCATGATCCGGCGCGGTACCGACACCATTCTCTTTGACTGCGGGGAAGGGGCGCAGCAGCAGATGATGCGGGCCCGGTGCGGGTTTACGGTCGATGCTATCTTCGTTACCCACTGGCATGCGGATCACTTCCTTGGGATCTTCGGCCTTGTCCAGACCATGTCGTTCAACGGCCGCACGGAACCGCTTACCATCTACGGCCCCGTATGGGTGCATGAGTGTGTCGAGACCGTAAAAAAGATCGGCCGGTTCAACCTCAAGTTTGCCCTCGATTCGGTCGAGCTCTCGGAGGGGTCGTGGGTCCGCTTTAACGGTTACACGGTGACTGCGTTTGCCGCAAGCCACGGCCTGCCCGCGCTCGGGTACGTGCTCGAAGAGGATCCGCGCCCGGGCCGGTTCGACCGGGAACGTGCCATCGAACTGGGCGTGCCGCCCGGCCCCCTCTTTGGCCGGCTCCAGCGCGGCGAGACCGTGAAGGCGACAAAGGACGGGCAGGACCGGGAGGTGCTGCCATCGGATGTGATGGGAGCGCCCCGCCCGGGCCGGAAGATCGTCTATACCGGGGACACAAGGCCGGTGATCCCGGCGCTTCTCGCACACGGGAAGGACGCGGATCTCCTCATTCACGATGCGACCTATGATGAGAGCGAAAAGAAACGGGCCGCCGAGTTCTACCATGCAACCGCGGCGCAGGCCGGCCAGGCAGCAGCGGCGGCCAATGCCCGGGTCCTTGCCCTTACCCATATCAGCTCCCGGTACACTGATACCTCCGGCCACGCTGCAGAGGCAAAAGCCGCGTTTGCCGGTACCGTTATCATTCCCGATGACCTGTTCATGTTTGAGATCACCTACCGGGACTGACCGGAGTACGAAACCCCTTTTTCTTTGCCGGAAAGATACCGGCATGAGCTGAATGCCTTTGCGCCAAGCTTCGTGAAAAATGGTAAATAATATGCGAAGGAAATGCGAGTTCTCCCCGCCTCAGGGCCCCTCCGGGGCACGGCGGGCAAGGGACTAAAGAGCACCATTAAATATCCCTGATCCGCTGCGGGGCGTCCCTTCGGGGGCGGCGGCGTTCATCGCATTGTAGGGAAAAGCACGTGAACAATGCGATTAGCATGCTCTCATTTAAACAAAGTTACGTGAATCCTTGGTTCTTTTATTTTTAAATCGTTGCCGGAATTAAAGATCCCGAGTGTGGGAATGGCAACTAACATAACCCTCCGGTGACCATTCTAGGTACACGCTGGCACCACTGTGTGCCGGTTAACGAAAAAACGATACAAATACAAAATAAGCCGCATACCATATCGTTTCGTTTCGCCGTCGCGTGTGGAGAAAGAAAATGGAAACTGATACTCTTGTCTACCGGCTGGCTGCCGGCTGTGACCTGTCCGATGTCGAGGAAGGAAAGACCTATCTCGGCAAGGTTCAGGGTTTTGCCACCTTCGGGATGTTTGTCCAGCTCAACGACCGGATCAAGGGCCTCGTGCATAAGACCAGCATGAAGGCCGAGCACAAGGAAAAAGACAGCGTGCTTGTCCGGGTCCGGCAGATCCGCCCCAACGGGAACATCGATCTTGAAGAGCAGCAGATCCAGGTATACCAGGTCCAGCAGGTCGAGCGCACGTCGACCACGGTCCGGATTGCCGACCTTGGCACGAAGCAGGGAAAGACCGTCGCCATCGAAGGGGAAGTTGCCCAGATCAAGCAGACGAGCGGCCCTACCATCTTTACCATCGTCGATGAATCCGGCACCCAGAATGTTGCCGCATTCGTGGAAGCCGGTGTGCGTGCCTACCCCGAAGTTGAACTTAACATGATCGTGAAAGTCATCGGCGAGGTCATGATGCGCAACAACCAGCTCCAGATCGAGGCCGATGCGGTGGCTGCGCTCAGCGATGACGAGGAGAAGACAGTCCGGGCCCGGATTGAAACGGCGCTCGACGTGCGTGCCGAGCCCGAAAACATCACGCCCCTGGTGAAAAGCGACGTCCTCGACAGCCTGATGCCCGAGATGCGCAAGGTGGCAAAGATCATCAGGAGAGCCGTCTTTACTGCCCAGCCGATCATCCTCCGGCACCATGCCGATGCCGATGGCATCTGCTCGGCAGTCGCTATCGAGCAGGCAGTCGTCTCGCTCATCCGTGAGTCGGGCGGGGACTTTGACGCCGACTATTACCTCTTCAAGCGTGCCCCGTCAAAGGCGCCGTTCTACGAGATCGAGGATATCACCCGGGACCTGGACTTTGCACTCAAGGACCATGCACGCTTTGGCCAGAAGATGCCCCTCGTGATCCTTACCGACAACGGCTCAACCGAAGAGGACGAAGCGTCCTACAAGATCGCAAGCGTGTACGACATCCCGTTTGTCGTCATCGACCACCACCACCCTGATGCGACCATCGACAAGTACCTGGTCGGGCATGTGAACCCGTATCATGTGGGCGGAGATTTCGGGGTCACGGCAGGGATGCTTGGTACCGAAGTTGCCCGGCTGATAAACCCCCGGGTCGAGCCGCTCATCCGGCACCTGCCGGCTGTCGCCGGGGTCGGCGACCGGAGCGAGGCGCCCGAACGCGCCCATTATCTCGCGCTTGTCCGCGATCAGTATCCCGAGCAGGCCTGTAAGGACATCGCTCTTGCCCTTGACTACGAGCAGTTCTGGCTCCGGTTTAACGATGGCCGGGAGATCGTCAAAGACATACTCGACCTGGTGGGCAACCACGAACGCCACACAAAGCTCGTCGGTTTGCTGGTCGATGGTGCAAACGCGATGATCGAGGACCAGATGAACGCGTGCATGCCCCATGTCGTTCCCCGTGTCCTGCCAAACGATGCAAAGCTCTTCTTAATCGATGTGGAGATCCATGCCCACAAGTTCACCTTCCCTCCGCCGGGTAAGACCTCCGGCGAGGTCCACGACCGGCTCTGCAAACAGAACGAAGGAAAACCGGTGGTCACGATCGGGTTTGGCCCGGACTTTGCCGTTCTGCGTTCCCGGGGCGTGCACATGAACATTCCCCGCATGGTCCGCGACCTGCACAACGAGATCCCCGGCGGCGGTATCTCCGGCGGCGGGCATCTTGTTGTAGGCAGCATCAAGTTTGTCGAAGGCATGCGGAACGTGGTACTCGAAGCGCTGATCAAAAAGATTGGCGAGGCTCCGGTCCAGCAATAAGGGATCGTTTTCCTTTTTCCGGTCAAACCCGATCAATGCCCCGGATTTTTGAAAATAATGTGGAATCTGGCCGGATAAAATTCGGCCCGAAATTTACCCGATTTAAATAGTTTCTTGTCAGAATTGGGGCACTCTTGCCAAAAAAACCATTAATCTTACCCATACCATCAGATATTTATATATACAACGTGTTCTATATGCATTCCTAATGCTGAGGCGAAATATGTCAACAAGCAAGAACATTCGTGATAAGTACAACGAAACCCAGCACAAAATCGTTTCCTATCTTCATACAGGGATAGACAAAGGCAAACACTACTTCAAGTCCAAATATATCGCAAAGGACCTGGGCCTGTCCCCGAAGGAAGTGGGAACGAACATGGCGATCCTTGCCGATATGTGCAAGGAGCTGTCCATTATCCGGTGGAGCTATTCGAACAGCACGACGTGGATGGTCACGCCCCGTGCCCTCTAAATTTTTTAATTCTCCCCGCCTTCTTTTATTATGCCAAAAAGTGAGTTTGAATCATCCATTGAATTCGTTGCCGATATCAATGAGCAGAAGGATTGCCTGATGTCCCAGGATCCCACTCAGGACAACCCCGGCGCCCTCTGGTTCAACATCGATCTTCCCAAGGGACACGGGTTCAAGGCCGGTGACCGCGTACGGGTGATCGTAGAAAAGATCGGATGATACTCCCCGACACGGGAGATTTCCCCTGTTTTTGTGCCAGACCCCCAATGGGGCATGTCCCTTCGGTCAGGTTCCGGATGACTGGGCTTTTACATAGTACGAGAGCGGCGTCTCCAGCGTGATCCTGAAGGAGTCGACATTACTGACGCTGATGATCATATACATTGTACCGGTGCTCCGGACTACCTTGAACATCGAACCGCCATTCTGGATCTCGGCACCTGTGATGATGGTGCCGGTCTTTGCATTGCAGAGTACCATATCAAACATCGCATACTGGGGGTGACTGTTTGCGGTAACACTGATATTGAGGGCCCAGATCTCGTAGGGCACGGAAAAGATTGTGGTAAGTCCGCCCCGCGACTCCTCGACATAGGCAAAAGGCACCGTTACATTTTCCCGCAGGGGAACATCGGAGGCGCCAAAGGTCTCCATGTGATCGGGGAGATGGATCACCGGGTACGTGAACGGGTTGTTCGTGTACAGGATCCGGTAGGGAGGTGACGGCGGCTGCGGGGTCAGGTTTGCTGTGGGAGTTGGCGAGGGGGATGCGGTATACACCGCCGTTGGCTCCGGTGCTAGTGCGCTTGTTTCCTGTACGGCAGGGCCGCTCTTTACAAATGGCAGGAGTGGCGAGAGCATGCCAGGGTTTGCGATCAGAGCGATGATCAGGATCACCACAAAGCCGCCGGCAACGGTTAAAATATCCCCTTTGTCCACACGTACTACTGGAATGGTTCCTATAAAAACCGTGAGGATCTGCAGCGCGAGGCCGTAAAAAACCGCATTTTCCCCGGAAAATCTTTTGGTTTCTGCTTATTACGGCCGGCACACCGGGGCGGCGGAAATACATTAGTAGTCCCGTGGTGTATATTGATGCTATGGACGTACCCGGCCTGCGGACATGGGTCATTTTTTACCTGATCTCGTTTGTTGTCCTTCTCTGGGCCGCATTTCTTACGGTGAACGGTGTGATGCTCTGGGTGAGCCTGATGCTTGTCATCGTGGTCGTTGGTATCAACTTTGTCACGGTCTATAATCAGATAAAAGCCCAGGCCTCAAGGAAAGCCCTGCAGGCCTCGCTGACCAAGGATATCGGGAAGGATCCCAAAGGCGCACGGGACGATCGCCCGCAGCACTAAAAAAAGTGTGCTTCACTCTTTTTTCCTGTAGATCTTCTGAATGGAATTAACCGGCGTAAAGAGTCCTTCTACTTCGCGGCCGAGATACTCGGTCTTGCCCATCACGTAGTACCCGCCGGGTACAAGCGCAGTATGGAACGTCCTTGCGAGTTCGTCTTTCTGCTTCTCAGTAAAATAGATGGTCACGTTCCGGCAGCTGATCATATCAAGGAACCGGGAGATCGGCTGGCCGCTCATAAGATCGTGGGGACGGAACCGGATGAGGTCCTGGAGGTGCGGTTTTACCTGGTATGTCCCGTCAGGCAGCCTGGTGAAATACCGGTGGATCTGTGATTCGGAAAGCTTTCCCATTGCTTTTTCCGAATAGATCCCTTCTTTTGCTTTCTTGAGCACGACCTCGTCGATATCTGTGGCGAAGATCTGGCCGGAGATGGTCTTGTCTACGGCGATCATCTCGGAGAGGATCATGGCAAGGGAGTATGGTTCTTCGCCGGTCGAGCAGCCGGCACACCAGATACGGATGGTTTTCCTTCCCTTGAAGAGCGCAGGAAAAACCTCCTTTCGTATGAGATCGTACACATCCGCGTCCCGGAAGAACTCCGTGACGTTGATAGTGAGCGCGTTCCGGAGGTTCTCAAGCTCCGGGGAGTGTTCGCGGAGGTACCGGAGGTACTCATCGTATGTCGATGTCCCGGTCGAGCGCATGCGGGAGAGCAGCCGCCTTTTTATGTAGTCCTCCTTGTAATTGGAACACTGGATCTTCAGAGTCTGCCCGATATACCGTTTCAGGGCTGCAAAACCGTCATCTTTTTCTAAGGTCATGGTACGCTCCTGCTCGTATGCCTGCTCAGACAAGGGATGGTAAACCGGGTCAGATGACCCTCCACCCTGCCCCCTGATCAGGTGTGGAACTCTTTCATCATCACGGTGCAGTGCTCTGCCATGGTAGAGAGTTCGGCAGAAGCGCTCGCGATCTCCTCGGTCGATGCGCTTGTTTCCTCTGCAAGCGCTGCCATGTCCTCCATCCGCTGCTGGTTGCTCTGGGTAGAGGTCCTGACTGATTCGATACCAGCCATCAGGCCGGAGGTGGCCTGGGCCTGGCTCTCGGTGGCTTTCGTGATCTCCGTGACCCCCTGCGAGACCACGTTTGCCTCGGCAATGATCTTGTTGAGCGATTCGACCGTCATGTTCACGCTCTCGATGCCGCCTTTGATCTCCTCAAAGGAGTTCTGGATGGATGAGGCCGTCACCTCGCTCTTGGTCTGGATGGATCGTATCAGGGTCTCGATCTGGCTGCTCGCCTTCTTGGACTCACCGGCCAGGTTCTTTACTTCGCCGGCGACCACGGCAAACCCACGCCCGTGCTCGCCTGCCCGTGCCGCCTCGATCGCAGCGTTTAAGGCGAGCAGGTTGGTCTGGTTTGCGATATCGGTGATCAGGTTGACGATCTTTGAGATCTGGCGCATCTGCTCATTAAGGGCAGTGATCTCGTTAACACTCTGCAACGAGATCTTCTCGACGGCCTGCATCTTGTCGGTTGCGGTCTTTCCTACGCCTGCGGCCCGGACCCCCTCCTGTGCCGCTTTACCGGCATGCGTCATCACATCGTTGGAGGTGCTCGCAATCTCTTCGATCGAAGCCGAGATGTCGGATATGACCCCCGATATTTTTTCGACACTGGAGAGCTGGACCTTCGCATTGTCTGTTGCTTTCTGGGAGGAGATGGCCACCTGTTCGGTCGCCTTTGCGATCTCATCGGTACTCCGGATCGTGTCCTGGATGGTCACGTCCAGTTTCTGGATAGCCTGCATAAGTTCGGTGATGACGGTACGGATCGCAGCAGTGGAGGTGTTATAATCCTTCTTGAGCTGGACAAGGGGATCCGCCTCATCGATGCTGAGCTGGAAGGTGAGGTCCCCTCCGGCGATCTTTTCAAGGCCGGTCTGGAGTTCGGCAGCGCTTGCCGAGAGCAGTTCTGCGCTCGCCTTTGACTCCTCCATCATTGCCTGGATCTTTTTCTCCTGTTCCCGCCGGGCAGTTACATCGACATAGACGCACAGGATTGTCGAGAGGTTCTGCTGTGCATCCAGCATGGGGATGCCGTACTGTTCGAGAATGCGCACACCGGTCGGGAACTCTATGGTAATCTCCCCGAAACTCCGGCTCTTCCCGGTGAGCACTTTTTTGAGCCCCTCACCGGTCTGGGAAAGGATCTTGAACTCCCGGGCGCTCATGCCATGCAGTTTTTCCTTTGAAAGGCCGGTCAGGCTGGTATATGCCTCGTTTGCCATGATGATCTTAAAGGAGGTGTCCATGAGCATGATGGGCATCGGGTTCTGCATCACAATAATATCGGAACGCTTCTTGAGGGATGCAACCTCCTCCATCTTCTTTGCAAGATCCTGCTGGCTTGCCCTTTGCGCGGTCACATCGTTGTACACGAGGAGGAGGTGCTCGATCTCGTTCTTGCTGTCCAGAAGCGGCATCACGTACTGTTCAAGGATCCGGGTGCCGCTCGGGAGCTCCACGGTGACTTCTCCGAATGCCCGACGCTTCTCCCGGATTGCAAGGCCTGCCCCCTCGCCCTTTTGTTCGAGGATTTTTATATCGCGCAGGTTCATGCCGGTGATCCGGTCGGCGGTATACCCGCTCATCTGTTCGTAGGCAGGGTTTGCCGAGATGACCTTAAACGAGCGATCGGTCATGAGAAGGGGGATGGGGTTCTGCTGGACGATCGTCTCAGACATGCGCCGGGCCGCAAGGACTTCCTCCATCTCCTTTCTCTCCTCGGTGATATCGTTGTACACCACAAGGATACTCTCGATGGCGCCTTTTGCGCCGGGAATGGGAATCCCGTACTGCCGGAGCCGGCGGATGCCTGAGGGGAACTCCACGGCAACCTCGCCGGCGGAACGGGTGCCGGTCTCGATAACCTTCTTCAACCCCTCCCCGGTCTGTTCGGCGAGCCTGAAATCGCGCAGCGACATGGAAAGGAGCCGGCTCTTCTCGATGCCGGTAAGCGCAACGTACGCGTCGTTGACTACCCGGATTTTGAAGCCGGTGTCCGCGAGCACGATGGGCATCGGGTTCTGCTGGACGATCGTCTCCGACCTTGCCCTGAGCCGTTCTATCTCCTCGTTCTTTTTCCGTTTCGTGGTGAGATCGTCGTAGAGCATGACCAGGGACGTGACCTCGCCGGCGCTGTCAAGCACCGGGATACAATACTGCTCCAGGGTATGCACGCCCGAGGGGAACGTGACGGTGAGTTCGCCGACGGCACGCCGTTTCTGTTCGAGAGCAACCTTCGCATCTTCACCGGATCGGCTTGTGATGGCAAAGTCATGGAGATTGGTCTTTACCATCTTGTCCTCGGGTATCCCGCTCATACTGACATACGCGGCATTGGCTTCGGTAATGTCCAGGGAGGGTGTGGCAATGAGCATCGGCACCGGGTTGTTCTTCTCCATGAACTCGAGCCGTCGTTCGAGCACGTCAATTTTCTTTTCGCATTCCGCCTGGCCTGCCGGTAGCGTTCCTGCCGGTGCCGGGACCCCAAAATCCGCTGTGGCTATCTGCGCGAGCGATGCATTCACGGCGTCCACAAGCGTCGCGTACTCGCTCCCGAAATGCGTTACATCAAGGGGCTTTACCGTCTTTTTTGCCGCAGCCCCTTTGAGTGCAAGGGCCAGTTCCTCGTTTAACCCCCGCACGCGCTCCGCGATCTCATCGGGAGAACTCCGTCCAGCCGGGGCCGGTGCCCCGACGAATAATGCCTTCCGTCCCGGTCGTTGTTCGGTCATACCCTTCCTCTTCCCATTCCTTTTGTGTTAAAAATTTATTCAGCGTCGTGCACGATGCCGGCACCCGGGCTGTTCCTGGACCGGCTGCCCAGGTCCGTGATCACTTTTTCCATGTCAAGCCAGATGATGAGATCTTTTTTCTTCTTCTCGGCATCATCTCCCGACACCTTGATGATGCCCTTGACAAACTGGGAAAATTCTGATGAGATCCCGGCGCCGATGTGCTCGATATCAGACTCGGCTACCTGGCGGACGCTCGCGACATCGTCAACGATGATCCCGACATTGTTCCCTTTTGCTGCCTCAGGGACAAGGACAATGATCTTCTGGTTCTCCCGCACGTCCTTGTCGGGGAGACCAAGAAGCGTATTGAGATTCATGATGTTGGTGATCTCTCCCCTGAGGTTGATGACGCCGGAGATATACGGCGGTGCCCGGGGGATGGGGGTGATCGGCATCATCTCCACGATCTCGCGGGCGAGGTTAATGTCCAGCGCATACCGCTCCCCGCCCAGCTCGAACTCGACTACATCGATTGTTCCGGCCATACTTCACCGTAATTTGAATTTCTCTGTTGCAGCCTTGAGCTGTTCAGCCATATGGGAGAGCTCGGCAGAGGCACTTGCAATCTCTTCTGTCGATGCGCTCGTCTCCTCGGCAAGGGCTGCCATGTCTTCCATGCGCTGCTGGTTCTGGTGCGTGAGGGTATTGGTCTGCTCCATGCCCTGCATCACGCGGTTTGTCGCTTCTGCCTGCGCCTCGGTAGCCTTGGTGATCTCGGTCACACCCTGGGAGACAACGTCTGCCTCCGAGATGATCCGGTTGAGTACTTCGATGGTCTGGTTGACGCTCTCAATACCGGTCTGGATCTCATGGTAGGAGTTCCTGATCGCCGCCGCAGTCTTCTCGCTGTTGTTCTGGATAGAGCCGATCAGTGTCTCGATGTTGTTGGTGGCGCTCTTGGATTCCCCGGCAAGGTTGCGCACTTCTCCGGCAACTACTGCAAAGCCGCGCCCGTGCTCACCTGCCCGTGCCGCCTCGATCGCGGCATTCAGGGCAAGCAGGTTTGTCTGGCTGGAGATATCGGCGATCATCTTTACGATGTTGGAGATCTCCTTCATCCGATCGTTAAGGGCCGTGATCTCGGCGACGCTCTCCCCCGAGATCTTCTCCACGGTTTTCATCTTTGCCGTTGCGACCTTGCCCAGTTCCGCGGCCTGGTTGCCCTCGCTTGCCGCTTTCTGCGCATGGGTCATGAGGTCGTGGGAGGTGCTGGCAATTTCCTCGATGGAGGCTGAAAGGTCCGAGACATCGCTGCTGACCTTTTCGATCTCGGAGAGCTGTTTCTTCGCCCCCTCTGCGGACTCCTGGGTCGATATCGCCACCTGCTCGGTGGATTTGGAGATCTCCTGCGTGCTCTTGCCGGTCTCCGCGGTGGTGAGATCGAGCTGCCGGGCGGCCTTGCTGATGTCCTCGATCACGGTCTTTATGGAAAGGGTTGCCTTGTTGTAATCTTTCTTTAAGGAGACAAGCGGGTCGTTTTCCGCGATCTCTGCCACAAAGGTGAGATCCCCTTCCGCCAGCCGTGACAGCCCGGACTCAAGCACCGTCGCGCTCTCTGAGAGCGCCTGCGCCTTCTTCTTTGAGTCCTCCATGAGGTTCTGGATCTCCTGTTCCTGCCGGCGCCGCTCGGTGATATCATTGTACACTACAAGCAGGCTCTCGACTGCACCGGCGTCATCGAGAAGGGGGATATAATACCAGTCGAGCGTCAGGATGCCGGAGGGGAACTCGATCACCGATTCTCCATGCCCACGCTGCTTGGATGAGATGGTCGCCTCGACGCTTACCCCTTTGTTCTTCTTGTAACGGAAGTCTTTCATCGAGAGGCGGGCGGCCTCATCCCGGGAGTACCCGGAGAGTTTCAGGAACGCATTGTTTGCCGAGCGCAGGGCAAGGTTCGTGTCGATGGTGAAGAGTGCATAGGGATTTTCCTCGATAATACGGTCGGCCCGCTGCCTGATCTGTTCGGCCTCGGCAATCTTGTCGTGGAGCTCGGTGGTGTCGATCCAGAAATAGAATGCCCCGTCCACTTCTCCGACGGCATCGAGCAACGGCATCGCCTGCAGGGTCAGGTACTTCTGGGTACCGTCCGGCCATTTCACCCGGCACTGGCTCACGGCAAGCTTGCGTGTTTCGAAGCAGGCGTAGAGGTGATCCCCGGAGATGACGGTGATGTCAAAGTCATACAGCCGTTTTTTCATCAGCTCATCGCGGGTACCGCGCCAGAGGGATTCGTATTTTTTATTGATATTGACGATCGCCCGGTCCTTTTTTAAGATCGCGATTGCAAGCGGGTTGAACTTGATCATCGTGTCGGCCCGCTGCTTCTTCTCTGCCGTATCCGCGGCTCTTGCAATGAGCCGGTTTATCTGCTGCGCCAGCGGCCGTATCTCCGTCTCTGCACGGTTTTCATCGATGCGGACCTTCAGGTCCCCGTCTGCGGCTTTCTTTACTGACTGTTCCAGTGTTGTTACGTCCATCTCATCACTTCGTCTGCAATTGTTTTGTATGCGATCCCGGCGCTGCTTTCCGGCGCGACATGCGAAAGGGGCATGCCCTTCATCTGTGCCTCGTACACCTCAGGGGAATACGGCACGGTATGCACGTCAGTAAACTTCTTTTCGATCCCGGCAAGCATTTCCTGCAAGCGTTCATGCTCTTTTGCACGTTCTTCGGAGGATCTCTTCTCTTCATCTGTCGGGGTATGAGGCAGGGAAATGAGCGACCGGAGCCAGCTGACAAGGTTACCTTTCTGTGGTTCCTGCGGCTTATTGGTCTCGTCCTCCCCCGCCTCACCCCAGCGGGAGATGACAGCCATATCCACACGGAGTTCTTTTCCCAGGTCCTCTTTGATATCCTCAAAAATGGTAAAAAGCGGGCCCACGCCGCTGAGGGCAAAGGATCCGGAATCGAGGGTGACAATGATATGATCTGCGGCAACAAGGCCGTTTATCACAAACTGCCCCATGCTCGGGGGCGTGTCGATAAGGATAAAATCATAGTTCTTTTTTATGGGCTGCAGTGCATCCCGCAACACTTCTGCACGCGTGGCAATCCCATAGAGGTAGGGTTCCGCACCGACAAGATCCAGGTTTGCCGGAGCAAGATCGATTCCGGATTCTGTGGAACAGATGATATCGGTCATTTTTACCTGAGGGAAACCTTCCACCCGGCTCATGAAGAGATCATACATGTTCTTCCGGGCTGATTCCGGGATGACACCGAGCCCGGCCGTTGCATTGGCCTGGGGATCGCAGTCAACCACCAGCACTTTTTTTCCTGCGAGAGTACAGAATCCGGCAATATTCAGGCAGGATGTGGTTTTCCCGGTTCCGCCTTTGTGATGGCAGAACGTGATGGTTGTTATGATATCACCTGACTGAATTTTTATAAAGGTTCCCTTTAATACCTTTGCTTTTTCGCGAATTGTCGGCTGGATTTTGTTTTTTTATTTTTTTTGGGCCATCAAAGCGTTTTTTCGGTTTTTTGGGCCTCCGGCCTGTCAAAAGAATATGTCCCATTGTTGCAAGAGAAGTTTTTTTGTCCTCCCGGAAATTACCTCTCTCGTCAGGATCCGGAGTCCCAAAAAAACCGCGTTTGTCCGGGATCCGGAGGGTTTCCCTGACCGGGGTATAGGTTTTTATGGATGAAGCCTGACAAGAGAAGTATGACCGGACGGTGGTACCTGCTCCCGGGATTTTTCCTTGTTGTGCTCATTTTTACAGCCGGCTGCACCTCGCTTTCTGTGGGTAACGTCTCGTACGGGAACGGCAACCTGACCGTGGGGGTCGCAGGGCCTGGTACTCCTGTTGATGTCGGGGTCCAGGTAACGGTTTATGCGCTGGATGAGTTTTCGCAGCACGAACTGTTCACCACCGGGACCACTGCCATGCTCTCCGGGACTGAGAATACGGTCACGATCCCGGTGCAGCTGGAACCGGGCCGGTACAAGCTATACGTATACATTACCGAGAACGGTGAGCGCGAGACCGCCGTGATCCGGGATATTACGGTGTAACTGCATGGACCGTCCGCATGCAGACCTGATCAGGACAGCCCGCGGCATGGAACCGGCGGATGTTGTCTACCGGAACGCTCTTATCTTCGATGCGTTCTCCTGCTCGTGGGAGGCAGGCGATCTCGCGGTAAAATCCGGTATCATAGTCGGGATAGGCCGTTCGTACCGGGGTGTCCGGGAGCGGGATCTCCAGGGGGCGTACCTGGTGCCGGGCCTGATCGATGCCCACGTCCATATAGAAAGTTCGCTTCTTGTCCCGCAGGAATATGCCCGGCTGGTTGCTTTGCATGGGACGACAACCGTGATCGCCGATCCCCACGAGATCGCAAACGTTTGCGGGGCTGACGGGATTGAATACATGCTGGCCGGCCGGTCCGGTGTCCCGGTGGACATCCTGTACATGCTGCCGTCCTGCGTACCGGCAACTCCCCGTGACATCGGGGGGGCAACGCTTGATGCCCGGGCACTCTCCGGTTTTGTGGGCCGGGAGGGGATCCTCGGGCTGGGTGAGATGATGAACGTGCCGGGAGTTCTTGCCGGGGATCCGGGGATCCTTGAAAAATGTGCGCTTACGCGCATCCGCGATGGTCACGCGCCGCTCCTGTCCGGCACTGACCTGAACGCCTATATCCTTGCCGGCCCCGACAGCGATCATGAATGTACCACGCGGGAGGAAGCAGAAGAAAAACTCCGGCGCGGGATGTACCTCTTTGTCCGCGAGGGATCGACCGAGAAGAACATCGCGGCGCTCGTTCCCGCGATCACGCCCTGCAACGTCTCCCGGTGCAGTTTTTGTACCGACGACTGCCATGCCGATCTGCTTGCCCGGGAAGGTCACATCGACCGGTGCATAAAAAAAGCGGTGAGCTGCGGGCTCGAACCCGAGCTTGCGATCCGGATGGCGACGCTCTCGGCCGCTGAACGGTTCGGGCTTTCTGATCGCGGGGCGCTTGCGCCGGGCCGGCGGGCAGACTTCTGTATCGTGGACGACCCCCGCACCTTTACGGTCAAAGAGACATTCTCCCGCGGGAAGCCGGTGGCAGAATACGCCGGCCAGCCTGCCATTCCCCCCTTGTCCTCCACCCTCCGGTGCACAACGCCCACCCGGGACCAGATCCGGCTCGCCGGGAACGGCCCGGCCCGGGTCATTGGCCTAGTGCCCGGCCAGATCATCACCGAATCGCTCACGTTTGAGATCAATGCCAGTGCGCTTCCCGACCTGCGGCGGGATCTCCTCAAGGTCGTGGTCTGCAACCGGTATGGGCGCGGGCTCGTTGGCACCGGGATCGTGCACGGCTTTGGGCTTGCGGCAGGTGCGATCGCCGCGAGTGTCTCCCACGATGCGCACAATATCATCGCGGCCGGTGCCGGGGACGATGCGATTCTCGCTGCTGTCGATGCCGTGATCCGGGCCGGGGGTGGCATGGCAGCGGTACAGGGGCCGGAGATCATGGTGCTCCCGCTGGACTGCGCCGGCCTCATGTCTACGCTGCCAGCTTCCGGGGTTGTAACGAAACTGGATGCCCTGCGGGCGGCAACCGTGAAGATGGGCGGCATCGCCGACCCGTTCATGTACCTCTCGTTTCTTGCTCTTACGGTAATCCCGGCGCTGCGGATCACCGACCGCGGGCTCTTTGACAGTGTGGCATTCCGGGACGTGACGGTCTTTTGCTGAAATCTCCTTTTCCCGTTATCCAAAACCCTGTCAGGCATTTCTCCCGGCAGCATAAGGTTGATATTTTTCTATCACCATCAGTAATTGCATATGCATATACCCAGCCCGGAAGAGCTCCGTTCCCGCCGCGAAACACTGGGACTCCGGCAGACCGAGATCGCGCGAAGGGCAGGGATCAGCCAGTCCATGGTGGCCCGGATCGAAGCAGGCAGCGTCGATCCCCGGGTCAGCACCCTGAATAAGATCATCATTGTACTCAATAACGCCGAGCCAAAGAAGATCACTGCCAGCCAGATCATGCACATGCCGGTCCTCTCCGTCCCGCCGCAGGCAAGCATCTCGCAGGCCGTCGAGATCTTCGAGAAGAACAACATCTCCCAGCTACCGGTGATCGAACGGGGTGTGCCGGTTGGCTGCATCTCCGAATCGGTGATCGTGAAAGCGATCGAGCAGCAGCGCCTCCACCACACGCAGCAGTTCATGGTTAAGGATTTCATGGAGCCCGGTTTTCCCACGGTGCCTCCGGATATGGATGTCGAGACCGTGATAAACATCCTCCAGCAGAACCACGCGGTGCTCGTGACCGAGGGAAGGATCGTGAGAGGCGTGATCACCAAGCACGACCTGATCACGCTTATCGTCTGATCCTGTCATACTCTCTTTACTTTTTGGAAAGTCTGCCGCCGGCCCGACCGAAAATTTTATTAATGATTATAAAAGAGGAGTTCCTGTTGTGGTAGGTGCCACACCAGAGGTATGTTTCATGGCGGATGAAGAGAAATCAAAAGATATCAGCAGTGTTACGGTTATCGGAATTGGTGTGGTACTTTTCCTTGTTATTATTGCAGTGTGGTACCTTATCCTGAAATAACGCCGGTACACTCTTTGAAACAAAAATATTTTTTTATTTTTTTTGCTCTGTAGAAATCCTGAATGAGATTTGTAAGGACGCTCTTGGGGGCTAAAGCCCCCGCCGCTTTGGCATCCCCCCGGTTGCGATAGTGCTATAGTATTACCTGCAACACAAAGATGGAAAGATGGATGTTTCTTGTACGGGTAATACAAAGGCATCGCTTACGCCCCCTTCCCCTTGGGGGCAGGGCTGGCGTAAGGGGGGCTGTATCTCTTAAAAAAAGGTTTTCTACAGAGCATTTTTTTAGAGTTTTGAGACGAGATCCCGGAGCACAGCGACCGGATCCGGGGCCTTGACCACGCTTGAGGCAAGGAGCACGCCGTCTGTTCCCAGGTCCACAGCGATCTTCACGCATTCGCCGCTCTGGATGCCGGCGCCTGTGAGGACTTTCACCTTCGGGTTTACCGCGTGAACCGCCGCGACCGACCGACGGATAATCTCCGGGTTTGCCTTGGAGACCGAGACCCCGCTCCCGATCAGTTCCGGGGGCTCGATGGCCACGTACTCCGGGCCAAGCGCTGCAGCGCCGGCGCTTGTCATTTCATTGTTGGAACAGATCACTGCGGCCAGCTTGTGTAACTGGAGCGCCCGTACCGAGAGTTCGATCTCGGCAAGGGTCAGGCGCCGCTCGGAGTGGTTGACAAGCGATCCTGCGGCTCCTGCAAACCTGATCGCATCGGCCGTGACATGGCCGGTCCGGGCGCCGGGCTCGTACCCGTCCACGTGCTGGGCGTACACCGGGATCGTAAAATGGTGGCAGAGCGGGTGGAGGTCGATATACCCGGGAGCGATACCAATCACGGCGCCGCTTTCGCGTGCGACCAGCTGTGCGGCGGTGGCGATCTGGTGGGCCCGGTTACCCATGCCCTCCTTGTAGGTCTTGAGATTTACCAGGATCAGGGGCGATGTCATTGTCTCTCATTCCTCGTTCTTGAGGTGTTTGCCCCCGGCTCCATTCAACCTTTCGCTCCCGTGGCGGTTTTCCCCAAAATCCGTGTTACCCTTCCTTTACCCCCCGCGTGTAGTGGCCCGCGGTGATACCGCCGAGCGCGATCGTTTTTGCGCGTTCCCTGAGTGTGGTATATTCCCGGGTCGTACTGCCGGGGCTTTTTGCCGCAAGCGCTATAGCGTCCCGGTAGATCCGGACCATCTCTTCGGTGTAGGCGATAGTGCGGTCCCGTGCATCGATCACGATGGCATCGACACCGCTCCGGACCAGATCCGGGACACCATCGACGAGGCAGGTTTCAGCGGCATTGAAGATGTGGCCCCGGCATGCACCATCGGTCCGGACCGGCAGGAGGTGCCCGGTCTCGTCCCGGATCCCGTACCACTTCGCTTCGGTGCAGGAACCGGTACTGTTCCGGCACCGGTCTGACCGGGAAAGCAGGCAATCCTCGGTGATCATCGCCTCAAGGTTTCCCTGCGCAAAGACGGCAAGTGCCGGCCCCGTCCCCTCTGACCGCGCCGCACCGGTAAGTGCAGAAATATCACCGGCGGACAGCTCAGGCGAGAGCACGAACAGCTCAAACGGTAACCGGGCAAGGGCCCGGACCGTCTCCGCGTTGAAGACGTTGAGCCCCGGGGAACCTGCGAGCGCGATGCCCGGTGCGGTATCCACCACGGCAGCTGCAGTTCCCGGGTTATCCACCATGCATGCACGAAGGCCTGCCGCGTGCAGCCGGGGCAGGACCGACCGGAGTGCAGCGGTTTCGGCAAGCCGGGTGATCCGGGGCAGTTTCCAGATGAGCCGGGCGTTGTGTGTCCGGCATATTTCAAGGGCAGAGTGAATCGCGTCCACGAGTTTTTCCGCATCCATGCCATCCCTGCCAGAATCCTGGGGAAAAAACGGGGCCTCGAAACAGATTGTCCCAGCCCCGGCCCGGGCACCAGCCTCCACGGATTCAATGCTGTCCGCCCACAGGATGATGCCCATGCCCCAGGATTTGGGGCTTTTGGGAAGCGGTTGCACCTGATGGTGAGCACTCCACCGGTAGAGGCGCCCGCGTGCTGCCTCCACCTCTTCACCGGGGGGCCGGGAGGCTGCGATCAGGGCCGATTCGGCCCGGGCAAAAAATTCCCGCCGCACCCGGTTGATCTCACTGACCGGGGCAAAGAGGGTGCCGTTGTAATCAGTGGAGAGGCGGACGATAACAAATGGCGTCCCCCCGGTCTTTTCCAGCTGTGCGGCAAGCTGGTCTGCCGTGAGAGGGCTGGTCCGGGCCGGTGCGAGCCGGAGATCCCCGGTCTCTTCGACAGCAACCGGCTCTTTGCCGGGAGGGAACAGGGTTCCCGTGAGCGTGAGGAGTCCTTCCGGGGTGACCTTTGCCACGATACCGGCCGGGACCGGGTGACGCAGTCCGGGATTTCCCTGGTTGAGGATCTGCCGGGCACGGGCCGCGAGATCGATCGATGATGTCAGGTAGACCCGTGCACCTTTTTCCACCGGGTGGGGGACGACGAGTTCAATCCCCTCTGTTTTCACACCGGGTCCGGTGTTGAGGGCACATCCCCATGCTGCATCCGGATTGCCGGGAGGGGAGAAGAGGAGCCCGTCCCCGGGATGCAGGGTGACCAGCTGGTCCTGGCAGAGGATTGCCTTTCCTTTCCTGCGGTCGTACCGGGACACGGTCCCGATGTACAGGCCACGGTTGTCCGGCCGGTCCCTGCCCATAAGTTTCCCTTTGCGCTCGCCAAAGAGGTAGCCCCGGGTAAACCCCCGGTTGAAGGCGAGCAGGAGGTCGCGGATCGCAGCCTCGTCCGGGACAAAGGTGCCTGCGGCAGCCGCGTCCAGAGCGCGCCGGTAGGTGGAGACCACGATCGCCACGTACTCCGGCGACTTCATCCGTCCCTCGATTTTTAACGATGCGACCGGGGCATCTGCGAGCCGGGGAATATCCCGGTACGTGCAGAGGTCTTTTGGCGAGAGGAGGTACGGCCCCGGCACCGGGGTGTCCCGGGGGTTCGTGGGCCGGCCGTACCGGTCGGTCCCGGCAGCGACCAGTGCATATTTCTTCCGGCACGGCTGGGCGCACATGCCCCGGTTCCCGCTCCGGCCACCGATCACGGACGAGAGGAGGCACTGGCCGGAATAACTGTAACAGAGGGCACCGTGGGCGAAAACTTCGAGCCCCACCCCGGTGTCCGCGGTCGCCCGGGAAATCGCCTCCACCTCGGAAAGCGGGAGTTCCCGCGCAAGTACCACCCTCGAGAACCCCATGGCGTGTGCCCACCGCACCCCTTCAGCATTGTGGATGGTGAGCTGGGTCGAGGCATGGAGAACAAGGCCCGGCACGATCTCCCGTGCGAGGGCAGCAAGGCCGGGGTCCTGCACCAGCACCGCATCCACACCCGCTTCATACAGCCGTATGAGGTACTCAAGTACATCAGGAAGCTCCCGGTCATGGATGAGGATATTGACAGTCACGTATACCCGTACGCCCCGGGCATGGGCGTACGCGATCGCCTCTTCAATCTCCTCATCGGAGAAGTTCTGCGCGAACTTCCGTGCCCCAAATCGTTTCCCGCTCAGGTACACCGCATCGGCCCCGGCAGCCACTGCAGCATAAAACGCCTCCCGGGACCCGGCTGGCGCGAGCAGCTCGGGGGTCTTCTTTTTTTGGGGGGAACGGGTGCTGTTGTTCATGGTCGTCTCATAACAAGGGGAGGAAATAATGAATGAACCCGAGCGTGGCGAGGGTCGTTGCTATGGCAGCAACGCAGTACCCGGCCATGGTGATCGTAAACGACCGCCATTTCTGCCACCCGAAAAGCCAGGAGGCCGGGGCGCAGAGGTACACACCGATAATGATCTCCACAGGGAAGAGGCCGAAGATTCCGTACCGGTCAAACATCCGCGAACGCGTTACCATGGCATGGGTCCACGTAAGGAAACGGGCAACGCGTCCCGATGCTGTCCCGACCGTATCAAGGAGGCCAAAGAGACCAAGGAAGATCCCGGCCTCGATGCTGGTGGCTGCCGGCACAACGTACTGCACCGGCAGGCCAAGCCCGATCCCGATGGGGATCGATCCGTATTCGATCAGGAATGCGCTTGCGACCATGGCACAGGCAGCGGCCGGGGACAGGCCAAGCAGGTACGCAGCGCTGAGCGGCAGGACCAGTGCAAGGAGGACGCACCACCCGATCGCCCCGCACGCGGGCCGGAGCATTGCCATGACTGCTGCACGTTCCATATCCAGCGGAGAGTTTTAACCCGGAAGGGGATAAACCGGTATCCTCTAAAACCCACCTGTATGGGAATCCCCGTTGGGCGTATCTTTTTGTGGCCCCGCGGCCAATCGTCAGGTACCATGCAGATTGTTGCCTCACTGACCGATCCCTCGCAGGCTGCCGCCGCACAGGCGCAGGGAGCGGAGCTCCTCGAGCTCCGCTTTGACCTGATGGAAGGGGACCCGGCGAAACTGGTGCGGCAGTGCAAAGCGCTCTCGCATCTCCCGGTCATCGCCACCCTCCGCTCCACACAGGAAGGCGGCCGGTACTTTGGGAGCCCGGAGGAATGGGCCAAAAAGATCGCGCCGGTTATCCCGCTCGTCGATTACATCGATGTCGAGCAGCAGTTCGCCCGCATGGCCGGGCCGGTCAAAGCCGCAGGAAGGGCGATCATCGCGTCGCACCATGCGGCTGTGATGCTGCCACTCCACGTCCTCTTTGTGCTCGAACAGGAACTCAGGGCGTTTGGCGACATCCCCAAGATCATCGTGACCCCACGAAACGAGGACGACCTCATCGATCTTATCGCCTTTACCCGGGCTGCAAAAAAACCGGTCTGCACCGGGGTGATGGGCACCACGTTCCGGTATGCCCGCGCTATTCTTCCGCTCTTTGGCTCGGAGCTCGTGTACTGCCACACTGGTGTACCGGCTGCGGAGGGACAGTACTCGGTTGAGGAATTTGTGGCACTAAGGAAACTGCTCTTGTGAATATTTTTTTTAAATCACTAACACTTTTTATAATTCACCTGATTTTTTAACGAAGTCCCGTCAACCTGTCAGAACCGGTGCGCCCCGGTATTGATCCGGGGCGGCCCTGAAAGGAAAGGAGATGGACGGTGCCGAATGCAGCTTGCGGAGGGGATGCCGGTTGCCTGCTTGCGGGCAGTCTTATGGAGGATGAGAGATACTCCTTTTGCGAAGGGAAATGAGATGATCCCGGGCCGGCACCCGAAAGGAACGTCCCGCGGGAAAGGACACGGGAATTTAAAATATAGGGAGATCAACAAGAACCTGTACAGAGGAATAGTCTTCCGGGTGGAATGTATGAGCGACAACAAGCAGTCAGATCTCATCAAAAGTTTTGTGGATTACCTCATTGCATCACAAAAGCTTGAGGTGTTCAACTATTCGATCTTCGCAAACAAGGAAAAGGATGCTTTTTTTGTCAATGCCGTACCCCATTTTCCCCTTGTCCGGTTAAAAATTGACAATGACAAAAATAAAAAGTCCATTGAGGTGGCGCTCAAAATTACCGAAACTGCAGCAGACAAACCTGCGGATTCCCTGGACCGGGTCTGTTCATTTGAAGTCAGCGTTACCAGGGACGACAAGGGAAAAATCCGGGTCCATACGGACCTGGCACAGGACGCTTGTTTCGCACAATTGCCGGCCCCGGTCACGGATGCGATAAAGAAGGTCTATGCTGAACTTGAGAAGAGCAACGCAGCGCTCCAGGACCAGCTCCAGGCGTGGTATGACGAGCATGCCCGGTGAACCGGCACTGTTTTTGCGTTTCTCAGGCATAACCTCCCTTATGCATCACCCGGTCGCGGATCAGCGGGTGCAGTCCGTCAGGCGAGGATACCCTGGGACTGGATAAAGGTCGCAGCCATTTCGCTTACCCCGGTTGCCAGCATCTGGACGGCGATTCCAAGAAGGATGATCCCAAAGACCCGGACAAAAATTTCCAGTCCCTGCCTGCCAAGCACCCGCATAATTGCATCGGAGGAGAGATTGCAGGCGATAATGAAGATGCAGATGATGGCAGGAACCCCGATGGCGGCAGCCAGGAACCCGCCGGCTAAGGCATCATGGCCGTACAGGGCGGAGACGGTGATCGTCCCCCCGCCTACATAGATCGGGATTACCAGGGGAACGAGAATACCTGGGATATACGCTTCGGCCGCTTTCCAGCAGGTAAGCCCGGTGGCAGGCGACGTGGCGGCATGCACCTGCTGGGTACGGGTCCCGCTGACCATCGAAAGGCCGATGACCATCAGGATGATTGAGCCGGCAATTTCAAAGGCAGGCATCGACACCCCGAAAAACGAGAGGATGGTGGAGCCAAAAAACATACAGAAGAGAATGATGAGAAAAATGACCGGGCCAAGGAGGATTGCGACTGCCTGGCGGGTACGGACCGGGGTAATATCCCCGGTATAGAGAATAAAGAACGAGAGGTTGCCAATGGGGTTTATCGTGGCAAAGAGCGCCCCCAGGAATGTTACAAAAAAGGATACCTGATCCATACTGAGCCATAACCTTGGGATTATAAGAATTTTTTCAAAAAAACATTTTTACGGGCAGGGCCGGAGAGAAGACATTGAGTACCTGATCCCTCCGGCTGACCAGTTCCCGCCGGGGCCACCATTCCAGGTGCCTTTAAGACCTGCTTTTTATCATGGGGACGTTTCTCATATCCGGGCTGTTCCTGTCGGATCACTTCAGCAGATTTTTATCTCCTGTAGGTAAACCAGAAGGAGGATTTGATCAACCCGGTCAAATACGAGGTAAAAAATGAGTTTAGTCTGGCACCACCGCTTGTCCAACAAGATCTTGGAACTGGGATATGATCTCGATAAAGAAACGCTTGTGGTTACCCGCAACGATGGCGTCCGGCGCTCTTACAGCCCGGTCAGCTATGCAATGTATGTTACGATCAGCCGGTCGTCTTTTCCTGAACGCTTAATCGCGGAGACTATCGAAGGAAAAGTTCCCCAGACGGGTCACCGGATACCGGTGAAGTGGGCTCCTTAACGATCCAAACGGGAACTACCCGCTCCTCTTTTTACCATAAACAACCCGGGGTATCCCTTCACTTCAGCATAAAAGTCCGATCAGGCAGCCCGCCCGACGATCTCCGGAAATGTACGGGCTGTGTGTTAAAATAAAAAAAAAGTTACCGGTATTTTTCCTGCTCGAGCACCGCATCGATGAGCACAAGGGCAAGCATCGCCTCGGCCACCGGGAGGATCCGGGGCACGATGCAGGGGTCGTGACGGCCGCTCACCGTAATCTCCGTTGCGTTCCCGTGGATGTCCCGGGTATGCTGGGTCTTTACAATCGAGGGCGTGGGTTTTACTGCAATGCGCACAACGATCTCCTGCCCGGAGGAGATCCCGCCGAGGATCCCCCCCGCGTGGTTGCTGGTAAACCCGGTGGCGGTTATCGGGTCGTTGTTTTCGCTCCCGAACCGTCCTGCAACTGCAAACCCGTCACCGATCTCGACACCCTTGACCGCGCCGATCCCCATCATGGCGCCGGCAATAGCCGCATCCAGTTTCCCAAAGACCGGGTCGCCAAGGCCGGCCGGGCAGCCGGTCGCCACAACCTCCGCGATCCCTCCGACAGAATCGCCGGCCGCCTTTGCCGCGAGGATCTCCTGTTCGATCTCCTTCGGTACGGTTTTGCCATGCACGGACACGATCCGGCCGGTGACTGCAATCCCCCTGCTAGCAAGGTACTTCAGCGCCACGGCACCGGCCGCCACCCGTCCGACGGTCTCCCTGCCCGAGCTCCTGCCACCGCCCCGGTAGTCCCGGATGCCGTACTTGGCCTGGTACGTGACATCAGCATGGCCGGGCCTGAACTTCTCTTTCATCGCATCGTAATCGTGCGGGTGCATGTCCCGGTTCCGCACGAGAAGCGCGATGGGAGTACCGGTGGTCACTCCTTCGAACACGCCCGAGAGGATCTCGACTGTATCGGCCTCGTTCCGTGCCGAGGTCAGGGGCGAGGTGCCCGGGCGGCGCCGGTCGAGCAGCGGCTGGATGTCGGTTGTCGTTAATGCGAGCCGGGCCGGGCACCCGTCGATGACCGCGCCCACGGCCGGGCCGTGGCTCTCGCCAAATGTCGTGACTGCAAAATTCCTGCCAAAAGTGTTCATGCCAGTATCTCCCGTATGACGGTATCGGGCACGTCAATCCCGAAGAAGAGCCGGAACTGCTCCCGTGCCTGGTGGATAAAGACCTCGGTACCGGTGATGGTTGTGCAGCCGGCTTTTCGTGCGGCTGCGATCAGGGGGGTGACCGGGGGTGTGTACACAAGATCAAATACGGTCATCTCCTTCTTGAGCTGATCGTCCCGGAGCGGGCTGTGGGTATCCGGCTGCATGCCGATAGGCGTTGCGTTCACGATAAGGTCCGGGTTCATCCGGTCAAAGTCGTCCCATGCGCCCCACCGGCAGCCGGACCGTTCCGCGAGCGCCCGTGCCTTCTCCGGCGTCCGGTTCAGGATCGTGACCTCCATGCCGAGGTCAGTAAGCGCGTAGGCGGCCGCTGCTGCGACACCTCCTGCACCAAGCAGCACCGCACGGGAACCGGCATGGCCGGCGAGGGGTTTTTTAATGCCCAGCCAGTCCGTGTTCCAGCCGTACGCGGTACCGCAGGCAAAGACCACGGTATTTACCGCCCCGATTTCCCGGGCCGCATCATCGATCTCATCGAGACACGCCATCACGTCCTGCTTGAAGGGGATGGTCACCGAGAGCCCCTTCGCGTCGATGAGCCGGGCCGTCTCCATGATCGGCCCGACAGCCGGCGCTTCAAACCGGGTGTAGTGACAGTTCAGCTGGTACTCCAGAAAGAGCCGGTTGAAGAGGAGCGGGCTCCTGCTGTGGCCGCAGGGCCAGCCGGCAACGCCAAGGAACCGGGTCTGCGGGTCATGGCCGGGGCCGGTCAGCAGCTCCCCAAGCCGCTCCCGTTCAGGTGCCAAAAGGGGGGTTGCCGCAAACCACCGGAAGGCTGCCTCCCGGGCCGGGGCAGGGATCGTCCCGTGCTCCAGCAGGCCAAGGATCCGGGCTGCTGCTGCCTCGTTTGTGGTCCGGCTCGTGTTCACGCAGAAGTCTGCTGCCGCGGCGTAGGCAGGTCGCCGGCGCTCAAGCATCTCCGCGATCTCTTTTTTGGGAGGAAGTCCGGTGAGCGCCGGGCGGGGGGCTTGTGCGAGTCGGTGCCCGATGGTTGCGGGGTCTGCAGTGAGCAGGACACAGGAGCTGTGTGCCCTGAGCTGCTCCATGTTTGCCGGGTCCATGACCACGCCGCCACCGGTGCCGATCACGACGTCAGATGCGGGGAGCCCGGCGATCGCGTCGCGTTCCAGCGCCCGGAACCGCTCCTCTCCGTCATCCCGGAAGATTGCCGGGATGGTGCGACCCGCTTTCTGTTCAATGAGCGCATCGGTATCGATGAACGGCACGCCCAGCCGGCGGGCAAGCACGGTCCCGATGGCGGTCTTGCCGGTCCCGCGGTACCCGAAGAGTACGACCCGCTTCACTCCATCACCCCGGCAATCGCGTCCCAGAAGCCGGGGAACGACTTGTTTACGCATTCCGCGCCGGTGATCGAGACCCCGCCGATCCTCAGGCCGAGGACCGCGAAGCTCATCGCCATGCGGTGGTCGTTTGCCGGGTCGATGGTGCCCCCATGGAGCGGGGCCGGCTGGATGATGATCCGGTCGTTATCGGTATTCACCGTCGCGCCCAGCTGCCGGAGGCGTTCCGCGGTAACGGTGATCCGGTCGCTCTCCTTGTACTTCAGGTGGCCGATACCGGTGATCACAGTCGGCGTGGTTGCCGCCGCTGCCACCATGCAGAGTGTCTGGACGGTATCGGGGGCAGAGGACATGTCAATGGTGATCCCGCTCAGGTGTCCCGCGTGAACGACGGTGACGCTGTCCCGGGCATATGTCACCTGGCAGCCCATCCCCGAGAGTGCGGACAGGAAGAACCGGTCGCCCTGCACAGAGTCCGGGTTGAGCCCGGTCACCGTTACCCTGCCGCCACAGATAGCCGCAAGTGCAAAGAAGTACGATGCCGAGGAATAGTCGCCCTCGATAACGTACGAGCGGCCGGTGTACCGGTTGCAGTTGCTGACATCGAACATTTTGTATCCTTCGCGCCAGATAACCGCGCCGAAATCCGTCATGACGCCGGCCGTGATGTCGAGATAGGACTGCGATGCGGGAGTTCCCGTGATCTCTAGTGAGACCGGGTTCTGTGCGTAGGGAGCGGCCATCAGGATCGACGAGGCAAACTGGCTGCTCACCGATCCGTCGATCGTGACGCTGCCACCGATAAGATTGCCGCTGATCGTCACCGGGGGAAATCCGGTTTCTTTTGCAAAAGCGATCTTTCCCCCGAGAGCGGAGAGCGTATCGGCAAGCGGCCCGACCGGCCGCTCCTGCATCCGGGCGCTGCCGGTAAGGGTGACCGGGTGGTCCGCGAGGAGCGCGGAGGAGGCGAGCAGGCGGAGCGTGGTGCCGGAGTTGTCAAGATCGAGCACCGTGCCCGGGGGGCAGGAGAATGCCCCGTCGCAGCCTTCCACGGTCACGCTCCGCTCCCCGGTACCGATAGCGACACCGAGCTTTTCAAGGGCGGCAATAGTGAGTTTCGTGTCGTCGGCCATGAGCGGATTGACAATCGTGCTTGTGCCCCGGGCAAGGGCTGCCGCGATGAGGGCACGGTGCGTGTAGCTCTTGGACGGCGGGGCAGCGACCGTGAGATCGATACCGCGCCGCTGGGGGAGGGTGACGATCATCACGGGACCTCAATTTTCGGGTAGCATCCCAGTTTCCGGACCGTGGTGATCTCTTTGAGTTCCCGGAGCGCCTCGTCCGTGCTTCCGCTGACGGAATAATCAAGGAAGAAGACGTATTTTCCCATGCCCCTCTTTGACGGCCTCGATTCGATCCGGGTGAGGTTGATCCTCTTCTTTGCAAAGACGCCGAGGAGGTCGTACAGCAGACCGGCCCGGTCGGTATCCGGGTCGATGAGGATGCTGCACTTGCCGGCCCGGCAGTCCGGGCCGGGAGTCTGCGAGATCCGCACAAACCGGGTCGTATTCTCCGGGTTGTTCTCGACATGCTCGGCGATCACCGGGATATGGTAGATCGCGGCTGCCGAGACCGAGAGGATCGCCCCGGCGTTTGGGGTCTTTTTAGCCTCGATCGCGCTCGACGCGTTGCTGCTCGTATGGATCACCGGCACCTGCCGCCACTGCTCGATCCACCCGCTGCACTGCTCGTGGGTCTGCGGGTGGGCATAGATCACGCGGATCTTTTCGAGCGGGACAAGGGAGGCGAGGTTGTGATGGACCGGCATGTACATCTCTGCAGTGATCGAGAGAGGGTATTTGGTCAGGCCGTCAAGGGTCTCGCCCACCCCGCCGGCCTCGGAGTTCTCGATCGGGACAATACCGTCTCCCCGGCCGGCAGCTACGCCTGCAAAGATGCTGTGGATGGTCGGTTCGAGGATGATGGGTTCACACCCGAGCCTGAGTGCCAGCTCGTGGGAGAACGTCCCTTCGGGACCGAGGGTGATCACGGTCATTTCTTCACCATGCACTCGATCAAAGCGTCAGTGAGCCCCTGCCCGCGTTCGCAGTAGGCGCCGAGATGCCGGGTGTCGCGGGAGAAAAATTCCGCAAACGCCGTGGGATCGCCGCCCTGCACGATCCCCGCGAGTTCCCCGGCTGCCGACCGGCACGCAGCGAGGACTTCAGGCACAAACGGGTTTTCCTGGAGGATATCGGCATAGAGCGCCGGGTCCTGAGAGAGGAGCCGGCCCACGAGCGAGAGCTCGATCTGGTACACCGGGCTCATGAACGGTTCGGTCTTTTCAATGTCCACGCCCAGCCTCCGGATGGAGTCGGCCATGCAGATCGTAACAAAGTGGGTGAGCCCCTGGACGATCGCCATCATCCGGTCGTGCTCCTCCGGTGTTGCGATTGTGCAGACCGCCCCTTCGCGCAGGAAAATGTGCCTGAGATCGGAGAGCGTTGTCCCGGCTACCCGCGCCGGGCACATGACAATGGTCTGGCGCGCAATGGATGAGACGGTCGGCCCGAACATCGGGTGGAGCCCGATCACCTGTGCCTTTGATTCAAGCATCGCTGCGACAGGTGCGACCTTGAGCGAGGTGAAATCGCAGAGAATCTGCTCTCTCGTGAGGAGCGGTGCGATCTCGCCGATGACCCGCACGGTATCCCGGATGGGGACCGAGACGAGCACGAGATCGCAGCTCTCTGCGATTTCGGCATTCGTCATGGTAGTCGAACGCCCCGAGACGGATACCTCGTAACCCGCCCGCTCAAAGACCGGGGAAAAGAGTTTTCCCATCTTCCCGGTACCGCCGATTATGCCTGCCTTCATGCTCACTTCTCGCGGATCGTCTCTTTGACGGCCATGCCAAAATGCCTGCCGCCTTCGAGCGCACAGCCGAGGATCGTATTTCCCGGCGCGAGGTTCACGACCGAGATCGCGCTCCCGTCGGGGGCCACGAGCCGGATCGTCTCTGCGTTCTGGAGGATCAGGCTTGCCTTTATCCCACCCTCTCCCTGCGCTTCCACGAGGAGCAGCGGCCGGCGCTCGATCTTCGTCCTGCCCACAATCGCAGACCGGGCGGTGCCGCGGCTGTCAGAGACAAGCACCTGCCCGCCAATGGAGAGATCTGAGAGGTACGCGGTCTTCCCGTCCGGGAGCAGGATGTACGCGTGCACCGCGCCGGCATTCACCCGGAACGGGCGGGGCGCAACGTACGGGTTTTCGAGCGTCTCGGCATGCACAAGGAGCATGGCAGACGAGGTGTTTCCCATCAGCATGCCGTCTCCATCGGCAAGCATCGAGCAGGTGTCCACGCAGACCCGGTCGCCCATGCCCACGGGCTGGATCTTTGTCACGGTAAACGGGACGAGCTGCACGCTGCCGGACGCGCTCTTGATAAGGGCTGAGACCGCCTTGACAACTGCGGGGTCGGAGGTCTTGAGGAGAATCCCGTACACGCCCTTTTCAAGCACATGGAGGGCAAGCTCCGCCTCGTGGACATTCTTTACCGCCGCGATGATCTTATCTGACTGTGCCACGAGGTTTTCGAGCGGGATGACTGTCCAGTCGCTTGTCGTGACGATCACGATCCGGTTCTTTCCCTTCGCTGCCGCCTCGTTCTCGCTTGCCTTGTCCGTGATGGTGCACTCGATCACGTCTTTGCCGGGAACGAGGTCACCATCCGGTGCAATGGTGGTGATCCGGCCCAGGCGCTTTACGTCCCCGGCATGCTCTGCCACCACCGCATCCGCACCGCTCTCAATGGCTGTTGTTACGACATCCTTGTTCCACGGCCGGGCATCCACCCAGAACTGCTTCATTTACGGCTTCTCCAGCGCTTTCTTCGGGTCGACGTTGTGGTGGACAACGCGGCAGATGGACTGGACAAAGGCCCGGGTGTTGTCGCGCTGGAAGGCGTTCCTCCCCATGCAGACACCTGCTCCCCCGGCCGCGACCGAGTCCCGGATCATTTCGAGGGATTCGAGATCGCTGCACTTCTCGCCGCCCGCCACAAAGACCGGCACCGAGCAGGCTTTCGTGATCCGGCTAAAGGCCTCGGCACTGCCCGGGTAACTGGTCTTGATCATGTCAGCGCCGAGCTCTTCTGCCACCCTGACACACTGCCCGATGGTCTGGGGCGAGGCCGGGTCGATGCCTTTCCCCCTCGGGTAGATCATGACCAGAAGCGGCATGCCCCAGCGGTTACAGTCCCGTGCGATCTTTGCGCCGTCTTCGAGCATCTTGGATTCGTTGGGCGCCCCGAGGTTTATGTGGATGGAGACTGCGTCGGCGCCGAGCGCAATAGCCTCTTCGACCGTGCAGACCAGCACCTTGTCGTTCGGGTCCGGGTTGAGTGAGGTGCTGCCCGAGAGGTGCACGATGAGCCCGATATCCCGGCCGTGCCTGCGGTGGCCGCGCTTGACCATACCCTTGTGGAGGACGATTGCGTTTGCCCCGCCCTCGCTCACATCCGTGATGACCTTGGTCATGTCTAAGAGGCCGTCGATCTGGCCCATGGAAAACCCATGGTCCATGGGAATTATCACGGCCCTGCCGGTGTTCCTGTCAATGATCCGTTCGATCCTGATATCTTTTCCAATCATGATTGCCACCCTATCCGTTGAGGACTTTCAGCGCATCCTCGACGCTCTTGTTCTGGTGCACGATACAGGCCGCGGCCCGGACGAATTTGTCCGGGGTCCGGTGCTGGAAGGCGTTCCGGCCGATCGAGATCCCGGCCGCACCGCCCGCCATCGCGCCTTCGATTAACTCCAGTGTTGTGCGGTCATCCGTCTTTGAACCTCCGGCGACCACCACCGGCACCGGGCATCCTCTCGTCACTTCGCGGAAGGACTCGGGATCGCCGGTGTACACGGTCTTTACGATATCGGCGCCGAGCTCCGCCGCCACCCGGGCTGCGAGCTTGACATGATCGAGGTCGTTTGCCACCTTGATGTTCTTGCCCCGGGGGTACATCATCGCAAGGAGCGGCATCCCCCATTCCATGCACTCGACCGCGACCGTGCCGAGATCGGAGAGCATCTTTGCCTCGGATTCCGCCCCGATGTTCACGTGCATCGAGACCGCGTCGGCGCCCATCTTCAGCGCGTTCGTCACCGAGTTCACGAGCACCTTCTCATTCGGGTCCGGCGCAAGCTTCGTGCTTGCCGACAGGTGCAGGATAAGCCCGATGTCCCGGCCGCCCTGGCGGTGTCCGTGCAGCGCAAGGCCCACGTGGCCGATCACCGCGTTAGCCCCGCCGTCCGCGACCAGGTTCACGGTCTGGCCCATATCGATCAGGCCCGGGATCGGCCCGTCAGAGACCCCGTGATCCATCGGCACGATGATCGTTTTCTTCGTATTGCGGTTCATGATCCTTTCCAGACGAATTTCCTTTCCTCTCATAATCAACAACTCCCCCTTCAGCGCGAACAGAATGGTAAGCAGCAAAGGGAATTACCGGTACCGGGGATAATACCCGAAACCGAACCAGCTAAAGAAGCTAAAATAGCCAAAGACGCGATAGCCAATGCTCCTCGCGCCGGTGTTTTCAGAAACGGAACTTACTATGCTCCGGACGGGTGCAACGCTCTCAGAGATAAAGACATTCCCGAGGGAAAAAACCCTCACGGGTGCGGGTGCATCCTTCCTGCATACACATTGGTTGGAGCGGGGGGTATATAATTGTGTGTGCTAAGGAGTAGCATGGTGGGGGGATATTGTAAAGTTAGGGGATATGAACTAAAAAATTTGGCGCCGTAAGTTCTTCGAGAGATTATGCCACACAGATCTATACGAATGAGATAACAGTTCGACATAGTTTATATATATTACAATTATAATTAGAAATTATGCCCTTCCAAAGTGAAATTCGAAGATCTCAAATTGACAATTTACTTGAAAAAGTTAGAAGAAAAAATTACAACAAATATCTCTATAAAGTCACATTGAAGAAAGTCAGAGGTTTTTCTGATAAAGTTTTGACATTTGATTTTCCTGTGACCGCATTGGTAGGTCCAAATGGTGGCGGAAAAACCACAATACTTGGTGCCGCCGCATGTGCATATAAAAGTATAAAACCAAGGAAATTTTTTGCAAAAAGCGGAAATCTCGATGATTCGATGATAGACTGGAATATTGAATATGAACTGATTGATAGACAGGCCCGCCCTACAGATACAATAAAAAGAACAGTAAGTTTTCGAAGTTTGCGATGGAAGCGCGAGGCATTAGATCGGGATGTAATAGTCTTTGGAGTGTCAAGAACAGTACCTGCTAATGAAAGAATAGAACTTACAAGGTGTGCTTCAAATGATTTTTCAGTAACCGAAACTCAAATGCGTGAACTCGAAATACCTGTGAAAAATGCAGTTCAAAAGATATTAGGAAAAAATGTTGATGGATATTCCATTGTAAGAATTGATGAAAGAGGTCGAATCACATTATTAACGGGGCAAACGGAAGATGGATCGGTTAAATATTCTGAATTTCATTTTGGAGCAGGAGAATCTAGCATAATACGCATGATTATGGGAATAGAATCTTCTCCTGATAATTCATTAATTTTAATTGAAGAAATCGAAAATGGACTCCATCCTTTAGCAACCGTTAGGATGGTAGAATATTTGATAGATGTTGCGGAAAGAAAAAAAATCCAATCAATTTTTACAACTCACTCAAATGATGCGTTAACCCCCCTTCCAGAAGAAGCAATTTGGGCTGCTATAGGGAATAGGGTTTCTCAGGGAAAATTAAATATCAACTCTCTTAGGGCCATTACAGGGCAAACAAATGCCAGATTAGCCATTTTCACTGAGGATATTTTTAGCAAAGAATGGATATTATCCATGCTTCGAAATTATGGGAATATTGCCATTGATTTTATTGAGGTATATGAATTAGGTGGAGATGGAAATGCGGTTTCTTTAAATAATTCACATAATCAGGATCCAACAATGCGTTTCCCGTCGGTATGCTTTGTTGATGGGGATAGTCGACAAACAGAATCCAATGCCTTGCGAATTTATAGATTACCGGGAGATTGCGCTCCAGAAAAATATGTATTTGACAAAGTATTGGAAAAAATTGATGAAATTGGGGGCGAATTGACTGTGGCGCTCCATCAACCCTTCGAAAGAAACGATGAGGTCATTAGAACAATTCTAGAAATTCAAAGATTAAATCGCGACATTCACGTGATTTATTCATCAATTGGGAAAAAACTCGGACTTATTCCCGATTCAACAGTTCGAGGTGCGTTTGTATCTACATGGTGTAAATGTTATCCGGATGAAGCGAGACAAATACTTGGGAATATTGGCGATGTACTCCCTATGGATGCTTAATATTAAATTATTGCAATTTTTTCGATTTTTCTAATATGATGTGATTATTAAAAGAGAAAGTTATACTATTTACTTTCGATTTTTACGCCTAGCCATGAAAAAGAGACTTTAAAATTTTCAGTAATTTTCTTTATTGGGTTAAAATAGCCACTCAATTTTGAGAAGTCTGAAGCTCTTGTGGCTTCTTTTACTGCATCCTTGTAATTTTTACGGTATATAAAATCCAATAACGGTGGGATAATTTGAGTTACTTTTTCAGTGTTTTTTATTAGATTTTGTTCATCTAATATTATCATAAATGAATTATTATCTGGCTTTGGGCAATCCGTCAATATGATCGCAGGTCTATTTTGAACGTTAATTCTATTGAGCAAATTAATGAACGACACATCTCCGATATTCCATTTGCCGACATATAATGTATCAGTCATATTTTTGCCGAGGATTTCTAGCTTTTTTAGTAAATTGACATCAAAATCTTCATCGAACCCTTGAGGGATATAGAAACAATAAGCCGGATAGGTTTTTTCTCCTCCGAGAGATGATCCCCCGCATCCATCAAAATAATCGTCCTTATATTTATCTACAAACTTGTAACGTCTTACCATATTTATTCATATCTCTTTTCTATATGCCTATTTATTTATTGCTAAACTAATTTTAGCATAATTCCTCTCCAGGATGATAGTTCTCATTGTCGTTGAAGGTCAAAACCTCATGTTGAGAAAATTTCCGGCGCTGCGATCCTTCCTCTTCACTTTCCGCTCGGAATCGTTTAGGTGTGGCATTGACGGGCGAGCGCGCCTTTACTCCCCTCCCGAAATATCGAAACTAATTATCAAGTTAAAAGAATTACAAGTTTAATTCCAGTCAGTTGTCGAGAGCGGCAACCTTCCTCGCATTATGGGGCAAATAGTACCCTCCACCCAATCAAATCCGGGCTCAAATTGAGCCCCGATTGGTGTCTGACACGGTCAAAAAAAGGCTGTATCGGGCTCCGTTTTTAAAATAAGCCCAAATCAGCCTTATTTTGGCAATCGGACAAAATATAGCGTTCACGTATCGCGATTTTAAGGCCCGATCTCAGGCAAAACGGGCATTTGTGCGATCCCGGAAAAAGGGGCCGAAAAACGGCCGTTATAGGGCGTTTACGGGCATTATATGGGGCCCAATTTGGGCGTATTTTGGCAAACGGGGGCATTATTGGCATTTTATTTTCAGACCGGGGAATCGGACGGTTTTACGGGCGTATTTTCGAAGGTACCCCCCCGACGTTCACTGTCCCGGCATTCTCTACATTCACCATCTGGTACAGCTGTGCAATTGCCGTCAGCGTCTTGAATCCCTTGTCCGTGATAATGTAATCCCCCCGCTCGTGCCGCTGGAGGATCATGCCCGCATCGGCAAGTTTCCGGATATGGAAAAGGAGGTTTCCGCCACGGAGCCCGGTCAGCTGGGAGATGTCCGAGAACGTCCGGGTCCCGGTGGAAAGTGCCCTGAGGATCTGGAACCGCGGGGGACTTGCCACGGGTTCGAGAAGATCCCTTACTACTGCATCATCGGGTACCCCGGAAAAATCGGTGTCGGTTTCGTTCTTCTTCCGGTAAATGCCAAGCGTCTGCATCAGGCCGACCTGGTTCTCAAAGAGCCGGCCAAGCTCCGTAAAGCAGGTGGAGCACTCCTCTTTTCTGCCTT
>Ga0326728_10004294_pt1 | contig 42499 bp, 46 predicted proteins | sample MB3enrmetagenome_FD_207602 | JGI IMG/M metagenome (GOLD analysis project Ga0326728, IMG submission 207602) | Lab enriched peat soil microbial communities from McLean, Ithaca, NY, United States - MB31MN | ecosystem: Environmental > Terrestrial > Soil > Wetlands > Peat | place: USA: New York... | reverse complement strand
ATATCCTCGTCGCCAAGATCACCACGCCGGCCTGGACGCCGCTGTTTGCGCTGGCCTCAGGCGTCGTCACGGACGTGGGCGGCCTGCTCAGTCACAGTTCCATCGTGGCGCGCGAATATCACATCCCAGCGGTGCTGGGGACGGGCGTGGCGACTGAGCGTGTCCGCAGCGGTGAACACATCACCGCGGACGGCGATGCCGGCGTGGTAACGATCGGCAGGTGATTTTCCCCTCCTCAGTTGAGGAGGGGGTGGTGGGCGCCGCAATTGGGAACGAAGGCAAACCACCCCCTGGATCTCCCCTCCTTGCGCCCTGAGCCATCCCACCTTGCGGGCTCCCTGGACCGCCTTGCTTCTGCCCCTGCAAGCTTTCGCAAATATGTCATGCACCCGCGGCAGGACCCCCACTTTTATGTCGCGCACCCCTTGAGAGCCATTCCATAGCTTGCGGCGACCCATAAACAATTTATTGAATTTTCTTTCTGGATTTGTATATTGTTGTAGGTATGTGACACAGGCCAAGGTATGGGCCTGGATTGTCGCTTCAATCAGGTATGGCGGTCAATCTTTCCGGCACGGTCTGCTTCAAGGACACTCTGGCCGGAACACTGGAACATATTGCAGACGGCAGGTACCCGCGTTGAAATGCTAACGCTTTAGGGAGTGAGTATTGCTTCCACCTGTACCAGCGCCGCAAGAGCATCGGCGATGATCCGTTAGGTGTTGTGCAGATCGAGGCGCCTGCTGAGGGAGAAAACATATGGAGTCTCCAGTTCCTTCTTCTCCGGCTTCGTCTTCAGATGAAATGAACGGCCTCTTCAAACAGATTTTGGACAACCTTTTTGACGGGGTCTTCTTCGCTGATCTGCAACGTAGGATTACGTACTGGAACCAAGCAGCGGAACAGCTTACCGGATACAGCGCCGAAGAAGTTGTAGGGAGACGCTGTGCCGACAACGTCCTGATGCACGTCGACGATTCCGGGTGCCTGTTCTGTGAGAAAGAGTGCCCTCTCAGCCGTGTCATAGCGGACGGTCGCCCGCATCGGGCGGAAATCTATCTTCACCATAAACTTGGCCACAGGGTCCCCGTGGAGGTTCGTGCCTGCCCAGTTCTGGGCAGAGACGGCGAGGTCGTCGGTGTGGTTGAAATCTTCAGTGACAACTCCCGGGAGAGGGCCGTGCGAGAGAGAGCCAGGGAGCTCGCGAAGTTGGCATTTCTGGATGCAACATCCCAGGTGGCAAACCGTCACTATTTGGAGCAACAGCTCTCTCAGCAACTCGATCAACATTCCAAGTTCGGCGTCCCGTTCGGAATCATGCTGGCCGACTTGGACGAGCTCAAGAAGATCAACGATACCTACGGGCATGTCGCCGGAGATGCTGCGCTGGTCACTGTTGCAAAGACTCTGTCCGGCTGTTTTCGTGCGTCCGACGTGCTGGGACGTTGGGGGGGCGACGAATTCTTGGCGATACTCCCCGGCATTACGAAAGACATCCTGGCGGACACGTCCGAGAGATGCAGGGCGCTGGTCGCTCGGTCCACAGTACCGGTGGAAGGGTCACAGATCCGGGTGACCATCTCGGTGGGGGCTGCTATGGCCGCTCCTGGGGATTCGGTGGAATCCCTCTTGAAGAGGGCAGATCAACACCTGTATAGCGGCAAGCAGTTAGGCCGAAACCGCGTGCGCTTGTGACAAGGATCGGACTATGACAGTGATCTCCTGACTCGTTTCACGCGAATCCCTGTTTTCGCACAAGGTGTGTCCAGATTCTCGTAAATGGGACCCGCCAAAAGTTCAATCGATACAACCAAACCCCGAAACAAGTGCCTAAGGTATTTGTGATGACATCTGTGGTGTCGGATACCCGCGTCGGCAGGAATGACTGAAGAGATTCGATCGTAAGGCTGAGTATGAACCCTAGAAGGATTGTGACCAGTGCCGGCCTTTTGATCCGTGCGGCCAGCGAAAAGTAGGCGCAGAAAAGGAAGCCGAAAGGGATAAAACCCGCAATGTTGACCAGCACGTCACCGCAGTACCTCAAATTTGGATGGAATGTCTCCCAGAAGGGCCTTAGAAGGGTCTGATCCAAAACCAGAAAACGGTCCGGAATATACAAGTCGGTTCCCGAGGGCACTTGGTTATGAATGACACGCCCCGCGTGTTCATCAAATAGATATAGCGCCACGGCACGCTCATTTTCGGGAATTTCTGGTCGTCCCTTTTCTCTCCATGTCTCATAGTGGTGAAGGACCTGCGCCGGAGTGATCTCTTGGTCATAAAAGGCAAGCCCCCGCAAAACACCTGACCAGCTATTATCTACTAAGGGCCGGTTGGCGATGACGAGCTCGCCGTCAAAATCCTGGCTGGTGAGCGGAAACGTGGCGGCAGTTCGAGCCAGCGCACCATCAATATAGACTGATGTCTGCCCTCCCTTTGACGTAACCGTTACGAACAACGGCTTCCCCCGGCGGAAAATGTCAACAACATAGTAGAGTCGGGTGGTTATGGTTCGATAGCGCCCGCCGCGAATGTCACTTCGCAAGGCAAGGTCAGAAATGGATTGGTTGAGCGAGAACCGCCGAGGGTTCCCTGGAACGTAGAAAGCGAAGAGAGTGCCCGAGGCCGCAGTAAGATCAGGCTCGAACCAGATCTCCAGGCTGCATGGGGCGTCCGCTGAGGCATTCGCCGCCTTGAATTTGCCGGAACTCAGTATCGTCCCATGACGGCCAAAGTGCAGGCCGTTGCCACCAGCGACCCATGTCACCTGATTCCTGGGAGAGTGAAAGGGCCAGAGCCCTGCCACCAAAAGTCCCCCTAAGAGCAGTCCGCAAGCCACGCCGAGGAGCTTCGAGCTCATCACCTCCCAGTTAATCTGGGCGACCTTTTCTTGAATTTCGGAGGTAATACGCGGTCGGCCAAATGTGGCGTCGACTTGTTTCTTTTGAACCATCGGGTAAGCCAGCAAACTCTCTTGCTCGCAGGAAAAACGGAACGCGAATTGTACCATATCATGAAAGCTCTGCTTTCTGTCCATTCCACCCATGGCCGCGTAGCGCAGCGGCGTAACGTAAGCGGTACACCCGCTGCATGCGCAGGTGGCGCTACAAACGTGACCTCCTACCAGGGAGCAGGATGGGAAGGGACACCACAACCCTGGCATGACATCACTTCCCCCAGTGCCTCTTGCTCCATCAGGCTGGCGGGTGTACACTCGCGGAGACTCGAGCTACTACTGAAACGACCGTATCATCTGCGTAGAGACTAAGGATGGAGCACTGGTATGAGCCCTCAGAACCTCGCCGGGTTCGTCATTCTGCTCGCGCTATCGCTCGCCCTGACGTTTGCAATCTGGGCTCTCGTATCGAAGAGCCTCGAAAGCCTGCTGAACCAAGCCCTGAAGTTACCCGACGGCACCACGTTCTACCTGCGAAGCTTTCTTATCGGCCTATTGCTGGCCGCCTTCGCGGGCGGCTTCGGAACGACCTTCAACTTCAAGCCGAGCGATCCCTTCATGGAGTACGTTTGGAGAGTCGCAGCGGGCCTGCAAGAAGTCTGCCAGTACTTCTTCGGATTTCTGCTGGGCTACCTCATTCTGATCACCGTCCTCGTGGCCGTTCTGCGAGCGAAGCATGAGCAATGAACAGTACCTGATCGTCTCGTACTTCTTTGTTGGCGTGCTGTCGACCGTGATCGCCATGGCGGTTTATGCCTTTCTGCGCCGCCCGCTCGCCGGGCTCGCCGGCGTTTTCCCCAACAGGAATCTCGCCTCCGTCCTCAGAAAGCTCTTCCCCGCCGGCTTGCTGCTGCCGGCGCTGGCAGGATTCCTCTCCGTGAGCTACCATGGTTGTCACGAGAGCTATCAGTCGATTATCGCTGACCGGTCTTATCTGGTCGACAAGAACCAGCAGCAGATCTCGACAATTTGCTTCTTCCTCATGCTGGCGGTCTTGGTCTGGGGTGTGGTTGTTCTTCTGAGCCTGGTCACCCAGCCTAAGCAGCCAGGGCCCGGCGGTGACGGAGAGCCAAATCGCCGATAACCCCTCGGATGCCGGCAGATCGACCGGTGGCACTCGCGCGACCATTCTCTCAGCAGTGCCGTTGCGCCAGCCTCCCGACCCAGCGTGCGTGCCCACTTGAGTTTCTCACAAGCCGTCCGCTAGTTGGTAGAACAGGCGCGCCCAGCGTGACGACGGGATTCCGAAATCGAAGCCGTTGCGGACAATGATCACCCGCTTCTGGGGCGAAATGTAAATGTATTGTCCCTTGTTACCCGCGGCGTGGAAGTCGCTTTTGCCGCCGGGACGTTTGTCTCCCCACCAGAAGTACTTGTAGTAATGGCCTTGGGAGACAAAGAAAGGATCGTCTCCATAATAGCTGGAGGGTCTCTCTTCGGGTTGAGTAGCTTGCTCCACCCAGGCCTGCGACACGATTTGCTTTCCCTCCCATTGTCCATGGTTCAGCATCAGGCGCCCGAATTTGGCGAAATCAATCGTCCGCGCATTGATGCCACTTTCCATTTTTTCGAGACCGTCTTGGTCGCCGTTAATGCTCCACGAGCCGGGGTATTCCATCCCCAGGGACTCCCACAGCTTTTCTTGCAAGTACGCGGTCACAGACATGCCGGTCACCCGTTCCAGGATCATGCCCAGGAGAAGCGGATGGTAGTTGTTATAGAGCCAATGTTTCCCGGGAGGCCCCACGATGGCGGTCTTTTCCATGGCCGCCTGGCGGAGGTCGGCGGCGTGGTAGGTCACGTCGTTGTCATGATACGGCGGGTCTTCATCGTAGCGGATGCCGGATGACATCAGCAATAAGTCTTGGAGGGTGATTTGCGCAAACCGCGCATCTCGTTTTGCCAGCTCGGGCAGATACTTGGTGATCGGATCGTGGACGCTGCCCAGCTTGCCTTCGTCAAGCGCAATGCCAACCAGGGTTGAAGCGAACGACTTGGCCACAGAAAACGAAGTCACAATCGAGTCCTTCTGGTAACCGTTGAAGTAGTGCTCATAGAGCACCACGTCGTCCTTAATCACCAGGAACGAAGTGGTGGCGCTTCTGGTCAGGAACCTTTCCAAGTTGCCGACGCGCTTTCCAGGGGCATACTCCATTGGCGCAAGCAAGGCCGCGACCCTCGCGTCTTCCGGAGCTCGCTGGAAGTGGAACGGATGCCGGCTGGCCTTGAGTTCCCGCGAGCGAAATATCAGGTAGTCAAGCACCGAGGCGTCGCCCCACTTGTGCAACTGTTCCTCGTACCCCAAGCGGTGCAGTTGTAGCCGGTTGCGCCTTAAATTCTCCAGCTCCTGCTGGTAAACCTCGGAGGCGGACAGCGACGACGGGACAACGTCGCGCAGGACGAGCTCGCGATAGTGGTCGTACTCGCGTTGGTCCGGGTTCATCTCCGGGAAGTTCTCTTCCTCTGCCTTCCTGCTTATAAAGCGGGCCACCTTGAAGCTCATGGTGACGCGATCGCTGCCCTGAAAGGCCAGGATTCGCAAAGGAATCGCCATCTCCGCGATCCAACCGTCGTTGACGACGCTGGCCCGGCTTTCCCATTTCATGTTCAGCGTGAGCTGGGGCTTGTTGTCGTTGTCGAGGGTGCCGCTCGACCGAACATTCGCGGGCGTCACGAGGAAGAACAAGCTGTTGAGAGCGTCGTCGTAGGGATTGAGGCAGAGGACAGCCCAATCATCTTTCCACGCATCGTCCCCGCTGGCGGCTAGCGCCCGAATCTTCTTGGGCTCATCGTCGAAGCTTCGAATGGCCACATAGAGAGTTGCTGCATCGTACGCCAGGTACACCTCGGTCCGCTCCGAGGGCGATTGGCCAGCCGTGGGGTGGCGCATCTTGAAATCTGCGTACATCGTCGCCGACTTCCACGCCGGGTCCCCCATTTTGCCGTCCAGGACGAGCGGCCTGGCCAGTCTGCTGATGCCATCCGCGCCCTCAGGCGCAGCAATCCCATTGCAGGCAGCCAAGAAGAGAAACCCTACCAGGGTCCAAATTCGTGCCCACAGTTTGCCCAGGGGAAACTCAGCCGCAGGCGTGGCGGCGACGACCAAAGCATTCACGAGGATGGCGCTCCTTTCCGATCACCTCAGACCGGCGTCAGTCATCGGCTGATTTTCCCTGAAACTTGGCTTCCACCAAGCCGGTTTTTTCGCTCAGCTCGATGCTGACGTCGTCGTGGACAAACTTGAGCCGGTAGCGGTAGCAATTGATGTTGGCAACTTCATTATAGTCAAAAACGAACGTGTTGTTGCTCTCCCACCGGCCTTGCAATGCTACGGGTAGTCCAAACCGGCCGCCGGGAGAGAGACGGGGGATCCCATCAAGACCAAGCGGTCGTTGTTCGACCCGGCCGTCAGTTGATTCCAGATGCGCCACCGCTTCGTTGGGTCCTGAAAAGGAGAGCGAGAACGATTTTAGTCCCAGAGGATTGGCTTCAAGCATGTACTTCCTGCCGGAGATAACTTTGGACATGGGAGTCGCCCGCGCTTCCGGGGGTCGAGCGGCGGCGCTGGCCGCGGCCGCCAGGCGAGCTTGGCCGGCCGGATTCTCCGGCAAAGGCTGGCCAGACTTGATCGACTCTCCGATGAACTTTCCGATATCCCCCGGTTCGAATCCTCCACCAGTAAACACGACGATGCGATTCTCGGCCGGCGTCACGGTGATACGCTGCCCTCCGCGCCCCAGTGCTTCGTATTCGATTGGTTTCCTTTGCGGATAGACCCAGAATCCATACCCATATTCCACATTGCCCTGGCCGGGATGCGAATGTGTCTGAGTTGCCGCCTGCATCCACTCCGCCGGGACGATTTGCCGGCCTTCCCAGCGCCCCTGGTGAAGCCACAGGTAGCCAATCTTGGCCATGTCGCGCGGCCGCAGGTGGAGATCGCCCCAGCCGGTGCTGACTCCCTGAGGATCGGAAGGCCAGATGACGTCCTCAATGCCCAGAGGCTGGAAGAGCTCGCGTCGCGCAAAGTCCAGCGCACCGCTGCCCGTGGTCTGAGAAATGATTCCTGAAAGCAGGTGCATGCCCCCGCTGCAATACTCAAATTTGCTGCCGGGCTCTGCCAGCATGGGGAGATCGAGCATGAACTGCACCCAGTTCTTACTTTGCGTCATTTCCCTTAGGGTGATTTCGGCGTGATCAACATGGCAATCCAGGCCCGAGGTCATGGTCAGGAGGTCCTCAATGGCCATCCGGTCTTTCCGCTCGTCGCGGTTGGCGATGTTCCGTCCGGGAAAGAGCGAAAGTGCAGGCTGGCGCACGCTGCTGAGCTTGTGCTCGCCGATGGCAATTCCGATGAGCGTGGAGGTAATGCTCTTTGTCATCGACGCCCCGTCGTGTACTTGGCCCTCCTGGAAGGGATAGAAATATGCGTCCAACACAACGTAACCGTTGCGCACGATCAGCAAACTATGGATCGGAATCTGGTTTTGCCGGACGTAATCGAAGGCCTGCGCGAGGACCTCGGAGTCCATGCCTTGGGCTTCCGGAGTGGAGGATCGCCATCCGTGTGTCGGCCAGTACGTCTCCTGCACAAGCGGGGGAGCCAATTGCCCATGCGCGGACGTCGCAGTACTGAGGAAAGCAATGAGCAGGGCGAGGACAGATGGAGCAGCGCGTTTCATGCCTGCCTCCTATTGACGAGGCAAATTCTGAGGGAATCCTCCCCGCAAGCCGACGAACGGGAATTTCGATTTCAGGGTACCGGTTCGCTCACCGCGGCTGAGTGGTCGGCGAGGCGGGAAGGTTGCGTCATGCGGTAGAAATGGTTGAGGGGCACACGGCCGGGGCCTACGACGTAAGCCTTGCGGATGGCCTCGGTAACGTAGGCTTTGGCCAGCACGACGGCATCGCGAAGCTGGCGGCCCAGCGCCAGGTTGGCCGCGATCGCGGAAGAAAACGTGCAGCCGGTGCCGTGGGTGTTCTCAGGCTTTACGCGGTCACCCATGAAGACTTCGAGCGCCGAGCCGTCACAGAGAACGTCGATGGCCTTATCAAGGTGGCCGCCGGTCACCACCACCGCGCGCGCACCCATCTCGACCAGCTTGCGCGCTGCCGACTTCATGGCTTCCAGGTTTTCGACTCGGAGGCCGGTCAATGCCGAGGCTTCGACAAGGTTGGGGGTGATCACGGAGGCGCGCTTGATTAATTGCTCGCGTACAAACTCCTGGCAAGCCGCATCCGCCAGGTCTCTCCCGTTCGAGGAGTGAAAAACAGGATCGAGCACGGAGGGGAGCGGCGAATTGGATTCGAGGATCTCGCTCACAACTTCCGCATTGGCTCGATTGGCCAGCATGCCAACCTTGATGGCTTTCACATGACCATCCGCGAGGAGGGCAGCAATGGTGTCTTTCACAACTGTGGGTTCAGTCGGGTAGAGGGCGGTGACGCCCTGAGTGTTTTGGATGGTGAGCGCCGTGATGGCTGCCACTCCATAGCAGCCATGGGCAGCAAATGTTTTCAGGTCCGCAGCGATTCCTGCTCCCGAGGAGGGGTCGAAGCCCGCTATGCTGAGGACCACCGGCCACGAAGCGCTAAGCTGGTGATTCATCTTTTTTTCGCTGAGCCAGTAATCGCAGTTGTAGCGGCGAGTTTACCTCGCCACGTGGCGGCATAAGGCCGCCTCTACACCAAACTGACTTTACTCGATTATAAAATCGCTTGCCTGCTTGTCAATAAAGAATTCCGGGTTCGGTGATGATTTCATCTGGAATGGCATCCCGTGTGGGGTGTCATTCCGAGCGGAGCGAGGAATCTCGCCCTGAGTGTTTTCAAGACAATGCGAGATTCCTCGTCGCCTGCGGCTCCTCGGAATGACACGCCAAACGAGTTTTTCCGCAGCCTGTGAGCCCCGACCCAAGCTCGGGGCAAAGCCAGATTCCTCGCTGCGCTCGGAATGACAGCGTGAGGGCTCAATCTCACCTGCTGGCGCTTTCCACGTCCATTTCTGTGTCGGATTGCACTTCGAGCTTTAAAGTTTGTGAGTTCGTAAAGGGGAGCGGAACCGAGCTTTTGAGACGGGCTCTCAAGGTCTGGTGGGTGGTGGCATGGTTCTGGAGCACCCTCCCGTCGTCGAGCGCCAGTTGCACCCGGCCTTTGCCCTGGCCCTCGATGCGCACGTCCACTCCGAGACCGTGGGATTCAAGCCGGGCCAGGGGCTCCGCTTTCCCAAAGGCGGCAGGCGCGGGCCTCAGCACGCTCACGAAGCTGAATTCCACCACCGCGGCTTTTACGCCCCCGGCTTTGGTCTTGCCGACGTAACGCAGGGTGTTCTCCCCTTCGACGTTATAGGGATACGCCGCGCTCGCCGGCGAGTCGAGTTTGTTCTTCCAAGTCTCTCCCTGTTTCACCGGGTGCTCGGGATAGAGCCTATCGCCTTCCACTTGCTGGAAGAAAAACCTCAATGCCTGACGAAGCGCCTCTCGATACGCGGGATCCAACTGCTCGAACAAGCCCTCCCCGCCTTCAAACCCCAGGAGCCGTCCGTTGCGGTCAAAGTGGGCGACGATATCCTGGCCCGCCACGTGTTCGCTGATTTCCTGCTGTGCGCTTACGGCGGGGTCACGGAAATTCGCGGGCACGCGGTCGGCAAGGTCCGACTGGAATTCGAACTTGTCGAAATGATTCTCGAGGTCAGCGCCGCCGTCGCTATGGACTGCCTTTACCGTCACGGTGTTTTGCTGCTGTAGGGAGAAGTTGGTGGGCAGGGGAGGCAGAAAATTCTGAAGTTCGGGGGGCTCGGAGTGAATCACCGCCTTCGTGTGCATTTTGGTGGCGTAGACCATTTTCTGGCCGCTACGGTATCGGCGGGTGAGCCTCACCTTGCCGCCCCATGCCAGGGCAGATGTGGGCGCCCACAGGGTTAGCAGTGCGAGCGCAGAGACCAGCCGCACGCTCCGGAATCGTTGCCGCGCGGGCGCGGGCTTTTCCCGCTCAAGACGATACATTCGCCATTCCCTTTTGGTATCTCTCCAGGCATTCATGGGAGCAGAAGTGAAGGGTCTCCGAGCCGCGCACGAGGCGGTGGGAAAGTTCTGTGGAAACAAACATGCCGCAAACCGGGTCGCGCTCGGTCTTGCCAATGTGCATCCGGGAAGCGTCTCGAGCTCCCCCGTCCACGGCACGATTCTCCCGGCGCGGCGAAGAAGGACCGAAGAGACCTTGCAGGGCCCGGCCCAGCATCTTCGCGATCAGGATGAGGAAGATTAATTCCACGAAATAGGAGAGCAAGCGTCCCATAGTTTGTCAGACGGCGCGGGCCGGGTGAGGGGTCAGTTCCACGTCAGCCTCCCGGGTCCCTCATTTGTCAGACGGCTCGAGAGGCCTGGGGGATGCCCCGAGTTTACTGCTTGGGCAGAGCGCCACCGCCGGAGCCCCGCGCCGCGTCCAACTTCTGCTTCAAGCTTGGCAGAGCTGGATTCGAGGGATCCAGATTGTGCAGGTGGTCCCACGCCCGCTGGGCGGCTGCGGTGTCGTGAGTCCCTTCCAGGTTCACCACAATCACGTTCAACAAGGTGGGCTTGTGGTCGGGATCAATGGCCAGCGATTGGCTGTACTCTTTCAGCGCCTGTCCGGGCTGGCCGATGTAGAAGTAGGCAGTTCCCATGTCAGTGCGGGCGTTGACGCTCTTCGGATTGATGGCCAGGGATTTCTGGTACCACTCGATTGCCTGTTGGTACTGCCGCTGGTCGTACAGGAAGTTGGCGAGTCTTAAAGGAATGTCCGAATCCTTGGGGTTTTGCTCCGCTTCCTCCTGGAGTTGTTTGATAACTAACGCGGGGTCGATGGGAGGATGCCCCTCGGGCAATCCTGGCGGCATGCCTGCACTCTGGGCTGCACCGGGAGCGCCCCCGCCAGGCATCTCGGAGGGCATGTTTGGGGTTGCCGTCATCACAGCTTTCTGCCGACCGCTCCAGTTCATCTGCGCGTCCGTGATATATCCCGCAAGAAATCCCACTACGAAGAAAACCACCGCCGTAAGTATCGTTTCCTTTTTCATTCAGTTCTCATACCCGCACAATGGCAATGATGGAAGTCTAATTGAGCTACATGACAGCGTCAAGCAAAGTCGGCGGGGATAAGTGCCGTGGGGGGTCGGCCGTGTGCCTGCGCCCCGTAGCGCGATTGGCTTACGGGAACTGGCATTCCAAAGCGTAAATCTCCTCACCGCTGACTTGACGCGCGACCACCGGGGAGTCATCCGGCGCGAGTCCGAGCCAACCGGAACTTTGTGTCCCTTTGAGGCTTATTAATCGCTCCGCTAGGTGACCGGGAATCTCCACGCCAAATAAGGCGGGCTCTCCCTCAGGGGATGCAGCGTTCAGATAGATGGACTTTCCCTGCCGGGACCAGTCCAGGTCCAAAATTTGGCCCAGAGTGAGAACTTTCGTCCATTTCTCGGCCCGGAAGTCGAAGAGCATCAAGCTGCGGGAGTCTTCGGTCAACGCGGCGATATAACGACCGTCCGGAGACCAACGCGCCGTCCACAGGCCTTCGGAGCCGGGCACAACCGAGAGACGGCGTTCCTTCAAGTCAAGGATGTGGATGACCAGCGGCCCAGGCGCCTTATCTGCGGGATTAGCGAGCCCTCCAAAGGCCAGGCGCGAGCCATCGGGTGACCAGGTAGGCGCTCCTTCCGCAACGTCGGTCGAGGTCACCGGACCGTAAGGCCCACCCCCTGCCGAGACCAAGCGGACTTTCCATGGCTGGCCTGGGTTCTGACCCAGAAAGGCGATCCATTTCCCATCGGGCGACCAGCGGGGCAACTGGACGTCGAGAGGCGGCAAGGTGAGCTGGACCTTCCCACCGCTGTCGTTGCGACTTTTCCAGAGCCAACCTTTGTCGTCCACGTAGGCAACCCATTGTCCATCCTTCGTGAAGTCTATCGCGGACGCTGGAACATCAGGCAGATACGGCACAAGCTGCTTGGACCGGGCATCGAAGCGCTCGATCCCGAAACGCGACCTTGTCACACCAATACAGTAGAGCCGCGAACCGTCTGGGCTCATGGTTGCGGGGCGAAGGTCTAGACCGGCAGGACCAAGGTAGGTCGCTTGCTCAGTGCGCTTCAACGGTCCGGTGGATACACGCAGTGCCCAGGGGGCTTCGTGTCCTGCATAGGATCTCAGGAGAATCAAGTATTTGCCATCCGGCCTCCAAAAACAGGGTGTCCCGTCCCGAGGTATGTCCCAATCGGGGAACAGGGGGCATAGGCCCCTACCTTCGCGATCTGCTCTCCAGAGTGTTACTTCCTTGGAAGAGAACCGCCTCATGCACAACTGCCGACCGTCCGGGGACCAGTGTACATTGTCCAGTCTGCCGGACATGGCCACGATCCTTCGCGAGTTCGAGCCCTCTGAGTCACAAAGATAGAGGCCGTCGTCCGTCGTGTAAGCCAGCGCCGCCCCATCGGGCGACCAGGCGGCGGAAAACGCCTGGATGTTGCCCAAGCGCCGTGCCGAGCCCCCCAGCAAGGGCAGAATCCAGACAGACCCCGGCCTGAATCGCGCTTCTTGGACCAGCAGCAATTCCGTGCGGTCCGGGCTGATATCCTGGATGGCCGAATCTCCGTTTACGCTGGCGATTGACACGGGGTTGCCCCCGGAAGTTGGAATCGCCGCGACGACACAACCCTCGCGGCTGTTTTCGGTGAAGTAGACCCGGGCGCCATCTGTGACGAGACCGAGACGCTTCTCAAAACCGTCGTTGGTCAGTTGTTCAAACCTCAAAACCTTTGGCTCCGGCGGTGGCACCCTCAGCCAAGCGGCAGCGGCTACAGCGATCAGGATAGCCCCGCCCAAAAAGAGCGCCCAGAGACTCCGGCGTCTCCCCAGCCGAGATGACGGCGAGGTCTTGGTATCTGAAATCTGCAATGTGATATCTGGAATCCCGGGGCTTTCGCCAGTGCCGGTCAACACCCCAGCAGCTTGAGTCGCCACCCTTCCACCCGGCTTCTCAGGATGAGTCTTTTCTGGGTGCGCCACCTGGCTGTGCCGGGCATCTTGGCTGGCCGGGGCCCCATGATCGGCTAGTTTTCGCAACCACGCGTCAATCTCCCCTTTGTAGGCGTACACCGCCCGGTGCCGCTGCCCCTCGCCTGGTAGAACGTATACGGGCAGACCTCTTTCCTTGGCCCAGCGCATAACGGTGGTGGGATCGCGATCGAGATATTCCGCAATGGCCTTCCAGGAATCGAGGCGGTCGTGGACCTTTTCAGCCATCTTGCGCCCCCTTCGTAGCCGCGGAAGCGGTGTCAAGTGGGTTCGGAGGCGATTACACTTTAATACACGCTATTACCTTCTAAAACCTATTGCAACGCAATATACACCCGAAGCATAAGAGGGTGCAATAAGGAGCGCGGCCCTGGGAACGCCTCAGCCTCGGGCCCACCGACCGAGGTGGGGGTGTGCCTTGCCGGTGCCCAGAAATGGGCGGGTCCATCGGCTGACAGATCATCCGACGGATCTGCCCCCACGGCACCCGAGGCTGAGGCAGTGCGCGGCCTGGAGATGAATTGAATGACAGAAACTCAAAACTAGCGACAGGAGAGCAAACATGAAAGACAGTCTAACGCTGGCTGTTGGCGCAATTCTGCTTTGGTCAACTGCTTCGGCTGGTGCCACCAAGCCGAAAGAGCAGGTGTTTACCGGCACGCGGGAGCAGGTCTTTGAAGCCGCGTTAACGGCTGCAAGACAAAACTACGTGATCGGTTATGTCGATGATAAGCATTTCCTGATCGATTTCGAGCAAGGCGGAGGAATGCTCCACGGCGAAATCATGTACAACGCAGTGGTCGGGCCGGAAAAGGACGGAAAAGTTACCGTCTCGCTAAACTACCAGGGAAAGAAGGGCAAGCCCATAGGTGGCAACCTGGCGGGTCACTTTTTCGACAGGGTGGCCGAGGCGTTGGCCGCCGAGCAGGGCGCTTCGTCCAACAAATAGCGGGACAGGGGGCTGGCGGAGCAGACTCCATGTTGTTCCAAGTGTGCGGCCCTCTCAAAAGAACAGCCGCAGAGTTTCTGGAGGGGGAGACTCTGCTCGCTCGGTGGCGATGACGTCGGGACACGCCTCTGCAACGCTCGGGAAGATGTACACGTTTCACCTGCTAGAGTGGCAGGCCTCATTCTGCCAAGCATGTGACGCCTCACTGGGTGAGGGGGAAACTCCTGGTGGGGCGGCTCCGGCTTGCCTGTCCCTGGATTCCCCAGCTAGCGCGGCGCCCCAACTCGGCGCGCGGAGGCGCGGCCAGTCGTGGCTTGGCGCGGATGGGTTCACCCGGGGTGCCCCGGGAGAAGGTCAGGATTTTGATCTCTATCCCTCTACCTTGGGGAGAGGGGCCCGCGTCCGGCGCCTTCACAAGCCGGAGCGGGCCGGGTGAGGGGTTTGTTCGCGGCTGGCGTATACCTGGCCTCGGATGTGTGCGCGACCTGGCTCCCGTCAAGCTGCACGGCCGCACTGGAGTTCAACACTCTTGTGTCACAGATACGCGATTTCCTTAACCTCGCTTTCAAACCCGCAGACCCGGAGAACAGGTTTGCGCTACCGGCCACTGGGCTACAGGTCTTCAGCTCGGGGCAGCACAGAAGGAGGTTCACGTGAGAACACCAGAATTGGGAACATCTCGCAAGTCTCAAAACCAGGCCATCTTCGCCGTGCTTGCTATGGCGGCACTTTTTTGTCTTCTTATGTCTTCCTGCGGGGGCGGGGGAGGAGAGAGCTCGTCGCCGCCACCATCAAACCCCGTGCCAAGCATTACTAGTCTCACGCCCTCCTCGGCCACGGCGGGCGCGGCGGCGCAGACGTTGACCATCAATGGCACGAACTTCCTCTCAAGTTCGACGGTGACTTACAACGGCGTTGCCCACACCGCCACTTTTGTGAGCTCGACCCAATTGACCATTTCGCTGAGCGCGAGCGACCAAGCAACTCCGGGATCTTATGCGCTAATTGTGACGAATCCGTCGCCGGGGGGCGGTCCCTCGAACTCGGTTAATTTCACCGTCAACAAGCCTCCCCAGCCCGTCATTACATCTGTGACCCCTATCCTGGCCCAGACCAGCCAAACCATCGTGATTTCAGGAGGTGGGTTCGGCAACACTCCCCCACAGACTGTGGCGCTGAGTGACGGCTCGGTAGACACAGTGGGGTGCAACACGACCACGCCGTCTCTGGTTATTTCCGACAGCGGTGGCGGGAAAGATACGTGGGCCGCCGGACACCAAACTTGCAACAACTCTGACGCAATCGGCGTGTACTTGGTGAGCTGGACCGATTCGCAAATCGTCTTGAGCGGTTTTGGCTCTGCCCTGGGCACAACGAGTTCGAGCCCTTATCTAATTGCCGCTGGTGACCCCATCGCGATTGCTGTCACAGGCCCGAACGGGGCGGGCAATGGCGTCTGGAACACCACCGCCGTCTCAAGCACACAGGTCGCAACGCTCACGGTAAATATTGTTGATCTTCCCGCAAACACACCTGGGAGCGTGGCGGTTACGAGGCCCAACGGATTCAACCTCACCCTTACATCGAGTCAAACCATCACCGGCACGGAAGGAATCTACAACGTGACCGCCACGAAAGTTGCCGTCGGATCGAACACGTACTACGCCACAATACCCGCCCAAAGCGCGACAATTGCTACCGGAAACTCGGCCACCCTCACCGTGGACTATTACGACATCGTCCCGAGCACGACGAAGGTGCTCGACCAAGCTGGCATGCAGAGCCTCTCTGTTTCCCCAGACGGCTCTACGCTCACAATATCCAGCGAGAGCCCCATTGCGGCGTCCTTGCAGAAGGGAGACATCCTAGCCAGCGCACCCACGACGACGGCGCCCAACGGTCTCCTGGATAAAGTGCAGCAAGTAACGACTTCGGGGTCAAACATTGTGGTAACTGTGACGCCGGCCACCCTCGCTGGCGCGGTCCAGCAGGCCAAGTTTAGCTTTAAGGAGCCCATCGGGCCGTCCAGCCCAATGAATACGAAAAAGGCCCTGTCCGGAGTTAGAGTCTCACGGAAGAGCGCCCTACCAAGAGTCTCAGCGGCAACTCCAATCGCGAATCCTTGCGAGGGAAACGACTTAACCAGCGCCCAGATGTACAACGTCACCCTCTTTCAACAGGGCCCTGCTGCGATTGTAGCCGGCGGAGAGATCGACGTGTGTCCCTCCATCGAATTTGACATTAGCATCGGCTTCTTTCAGGTGAACTCTATCACAGCGACCGCGACACTCGCAGAATACGCCCAAGTTTCGTTGCAAGGCTCGGGAACGGAGAGCGTGGATGAAAAAATAAACGTCGCCACTGTCGAATTTGATTCCGTTCTGGTCTTCATTGGCCCCGTTCCCGTCCTCCTCACACCGACCGCAACATTCTTTGTGGGAGCGAGTGGCGACCTTTCCGCCGGCTTTTTCAGTGGAATAACCCAAGAGGCTCAGGCAACTGCGGGGCTCTCCTACGCGAATGGGCAAGTCACGCCCATCAGCCAAATTAGCTTTAGCGCCCAGCCTGTTCCGCTCTCAGTCGACGCGAGCCTGACCCTGAAAGGGTATGCAGGAGTCCAGATTGGCCTGCAAGTGGACGAGATCGCGACGCCCTACTTTGCGCCCGATGCCTACATCCAGTTCAACGCCGACATCAACAGCAACCCCTGGTGGACGTTGCAGGCGGGACTGGAGGGTAGCGTAGGAGTTGATGTGAGCATACTCGGGGACAACCTCGACAACCTTGGACCCTACCAAGTGTTCGACTACCCGATCGCGACACTGGCACAGGCGAATGGTGGCTTTTCCATTTCGTCAGCCGCGCCCACGCTCGGCGCGATCACGCCCAACACGGCCAGCTCCGGAAGTTCTGGCCTTACTCTCGCTCTGGTCGGCTCCAACTTCGTTCCCGACTCAGTTGTGAGCTTCAACGGGGCACCGCTCACAACGACGTTCGTGGACGAGAACGACCTGACAGCGCTCCTTCCGGCTGCTGATCTGGTCAATGCAGGGGCGTTCCCCGTCACAGTTACCAATCCGGACACAGCAGGGGCAATTTCGGGGGCTGTCAACTTTACCGTAACTGCGTCCGCGGGCAACCCTGTCCCTGCTATCTCCTCACTGTCTCCTACTTCCCTGACGGTCGGTGCCACCCCGCAGAACCTGACAATCAATGGAACGGGGTTCCTCTCGAGCTCTACTGTGACGTTTAACGGCATCGCGCACACTCCGACGTTCGTAAGCTCGACCCAACTGACCATTTCCCTTACCGCAAGCGACCTCGCCACGGCAGGCACGTTTCCTGTGATTGTCACGAATCCCGCCCCAGGCGGCGGCCCGTCGAACGCGGTCGATTTCACAGTTCAGCCCGCCGGGGCACAAGGCAATACTGCCATTCTAGTTGCCGACTCGAATGGACAGCTCTGGAGAACCCGCGCAATGCTTGGCGATATCGCCTGGATTGGCAGCTTACCTGCCGTAATGTCCGACATCGCGGCGTACAGCGGCACACTCTACGGAATCTCCCTAGCTCCGTTCGGCGGCTACAGCACGTTGTATAGCATCAACCCGTCATCTGGAAGCGGCACAGCGATTGGAAGCGGCGCGGGTGCGGTGCTGAATGCGCTGGCTTTCAGCCCGTCAGGAACGTTATACGCCGCGGGCGGCGATAGCCTGTACACAGTCGACCCCAGCACCGGAACGGCCACGGACATCGGAAGCGGCGCCTACACCTCCTCCGGTGACCTGGAGTTTGACAGTAGCGGGACACTGTACTTGACGAGCACCAGCAACAATGGCGACCAACTCTTCGCGGTTAACCCGGCAACAGGCCAGGGAACGTTGATCGGCAATATAGGATATAGCGAGGTCTATGGGCTTGCATATTTCAATGGCGTCATGTACGGGTTTACCGGTGCCGGGGCAGTGATCAGCATAGACCTGACCACCGGAGCCGGGACTCCGCTGACCAGTTACAACCTGCAATTCAATGGGGCGACGGCGATCGCGATGCCGACGCCTTCGTCGCAGACGCTGCTGACAGACACCTTTACTGCAGACTCAAGCCTAAATACATCCCTATGGAGTGCCAATACAAATTTCCTGGAGACGCTTGCAGCGGACACAGGTCCTACCCCCTCAACTTATGAACAGCCCGTACTTGCGTTCAATGGATCAGGTATGAGCATGTCCGGTACCGATGGCCTCTATCAGTTCACCGGTATCCAGTCGAACACATCGTTTACGCCTCCTTTCACTGTCCAGACGACCGTAGAGGGTACCGTAGATTATGGCGTCGCGTTCGAGCCGTTCGTGATTAGTGGCGACCTCTCACAGTACGTTTCGCTATCCGCCAACCTCGCGCCTGACTCTGGCTACTACGGCATGAACCTTAATACGGGTGCTCTCAGTAACGACGGGAGCGGCACCACCCTATATGACGGCACGGTGAATACGTGGTATACAGTGACATTTAAGTTTGATGGCAACGGATACGCTCAAGTGACGCTGACAGACATCACTGGGAATCGACTTAATTACACGACCTCGTTTTACGTGGGGAAAGGGCCATTCTATGTGGTGTTAGCGCAGCGCGAGGGGTATCCATTCGTTTCGGGACCGAATACGGCAATTTGGCAGTCCGTTGCAGTCACAACGCCCTAGTCACGACCTTCGCCTTCATGTTTCTCCCCGAAGGGGGTAGCGCGGGCTTCATGTGGGTTGGAGGTTGCGGACCTCTCTTTCGAAAGGGACGGGCAGGATCCCTGGACAGCGAGACCCTGCGCTGCCCACTCATCCGTTGCGGCTCATGATGAGATCCTCGATTTGGACTTGCAGAGCCCTCGCCAGGCTCGCCAGCGCCGCCACGCTGCCAGGCTTCCGGCCCGTCTCGATATCGGCAAGATACCCGGCGCCCACGCCTGCTGCTGCGGCAAGTTCCCTCTGAGAGCGCCCGCGCTTTTCTCGCCAGACCTTGACGGGGCTCTCCCCATCCAGCAAGCGGCGTGCTTCCCGGGCAGTAAGGTAATTGCGGCGGGCAGCCTGCACGCCCTTCCCCGCCTCATGCCTGCGCCGCTCGACCACGGCCGCGCGGTCGAGCGCGTCTTCCAGTTCGCTCAGCAGCTGCGTCCAATCGCCCCGGCTGACTGTCACGGAATTCGGGGTTTCGCTCAGAATCTTTACGCCGTTCATCGGTACACCTCCCGGCGATGCGTCACCCTGTCGACAATCACATCATCTTCCTCAATCGAGAACACAGCGCGCCAGTTGCCCTGACGCACCCGGAACACACCCGGTTCGCCCGCCAGCGGAACCACATTGGGATGGAGCTTCTCCGGCGCATCGGCGATCTTCTCGAGTCGATCCAGCAGCCTTCGCGCATCAGCTTTGGGCCTCGCGGCGAGCTGCTTGAAAACCGTCGGCGGAATGAGCAACGCCATAAATCATGCTCGCTGATAGCGAGCATCCGAGTCAAGTAAAATGCTCGGCCACAACCGGCGGTCGAGGGGGCAAGGGCAAAGAACAGGGAACAGGGAATAGGGAATAGGGAACAGAGGATAGGGAACAGGGGACAGGGAGTAGGCGCGCAGTACCTGACATTTTGTTCCCTGTGCATTTCGCTTGACACGCCCGCGGACTTATGCTAGCCTATTCGGGTTGTCGCGGGATCGGGCGGGCAAGAGGCGGCGGCAAGGTAAGGCGAAAGGGCCCGGGAAGGGGGAAAAAGAGGGGAAAGGGAAAAAAGATACTAAAATAGAGGGAACGAACTGGAAGATTTGTTGGGAACAAAGGAGTTAGCTGTTTTTGGAGCAAAAAACGAACTGGTTTTTGAGTGCAAAGGAACTCAATTTCAGCCCCCAAAAGTGCCAAAAAACCACTTCTGACGCGGAATCGAAGTCAAGATTTGCGAGTCGGAAGGTGCGGTGGGTGGGCAAGCACAAGGGGGCTACATGAGCTTCGAATTTGACTTCTCCGGGCAATGGAAATCCGCCCAGCTCAGAGCCTCGCTAACAGTGGAAAGGAACTGCGGGGATTCTTCCTCCGCCAAAACGGTGTCCTCAGAATGACACGCGACCCGAGGTTACGGTATAGTCGAAAAGTCGACCCGTCGCCAGAAGGCGGCTTTGGGCCGCAGGGCGAGAGTCAAGAGTCGAGAGTCGAGAGTCGAGAGTTAAGAACTCCCCGGCTCCTCGACTTCTAACCCGATACCTGACTTAGTCGAAAGAGGCGAGACGCGAAGGTCGAGGAGTTAAGAACTTTTGGACCCTCGACTTCTGGACTCCTCGACTTCTTAACTCTCGACGCGTAACACGATGGCAGTCACGGATAAAAAGCACACTGAGAAGGCTCCCCTCGAGGCGGTTTTTGGTCCGGGAGGATGGCTGGCGCGCCGTCACCCGAACTACGAGCACCGGCCCGGCCAGCTCGAGATGGCCGAGAGCGTCGAGGCGGCGAGCGAAAACCGCCGGCACCTGATCGTAGAGGCGGGGACCGGCACCGGCAAGACGCTGGCTTATCTCGTTCCCATCATGCGCAGCGGGCGGCGCGTGGTCATCTCCACCGGCACCAAGAACCTCCAGGAACAACTCTTCTTCAAGGACATCCCTTTCTTGCGAAAGCTATTCCCTGACATCCGCGTGGCGCTGATGAAAGGGCGGCAGAATTACCTCTGCCGGCAGAAGCTCTACGACATTGAAAAACAGCCTGTACTGAACGGGCTGGAGGAAGTCGCGCAGTATCCCCGGCTGCGGGAATGGGAAGCGAAGACTCAGACGGGAGACCGCGCTGAGCTCTCCTGGCTGCCGGATTCGAGCGAACTCTGGGTGAAGCTGGACGCCCGGCGCGAGACCTGCACCGGGCAGAAGTGCCCCCAATTCGAGCGCTGCTTCATCACCTTGATGCACCAGCGCGCCGCAGCCTCCGACCTGATTATCGTGAACCACCACCTCTTCTTTGCCGACCTGGCCCTAAGGGGAACGGAAGTCGCGAGCCTGCTTCCCGATTATGAAGCCCTGGTGTTCGATGAAGCGCACGACATCGAAGACGTGGCGACCCAGTATTTTGGATTGCAGGTGAGCAATTACCGCGTGGAAGAGTTGGCGCGCGACACGGAATCAACCCTGAAGGCGAAGGGGCTGAAGAGCGCTGAGGTGTTGCATGCCGTCGCCGAACTGCGGCGCCGCTCGGACCTCTTCTTTGAACTCTTCCCGAGCGCTGAAATGCGCTCCAACTTCGATCACCGGGAAAGCTTCCTGGAAGTGCATGGGGGCGCTTATAGCAGCCTGCTCAATGCGCTGGTGCGCCTGGAGACCGAACTGGGCGGCTTGAAGGAGCGGCCGGAGGAAGTCAACAACCTGGTGAGGCGCGCCGTCGAGCTTCGGCAGGCGTTGCAGGCAGTCATGGAAGGTAAAGAAAGGACCATGGTCTATTGGTGGGAGCGGCGCGGACGGGGCGTTTTTGTGGAGGCCACGCCCATCGATGTTGCCCCCATCCTTCGGGAGCGGTTATTCGGGAGCGTGGACACGGTGATCCTGACCTCCGCCACCCTGGCCGTGGGCGGCAACTTCGATTTCCTGAAAAGGCGGTTGGGGATTGAGAATGCCAGGGAGCGAATCCTCGATTCGCATTTCGATTTCCCGCGCCAGGTTTTGCTTTATACCCCCCTGCATTTGCCCGACCCCCGGGAGCCGACCTTCGCGCGCCTGGCCGCCGAAGAGGTTGTCCAACTCTTGAAGGCCACCCGGGGGCGGGCCTTCGTGCTTTTTACGTCCCACCAGCAGATGCGCGAGGTCTTCGAGCGCGTACGCCACCGGCTGCGCTATCCCATGCTGATTCAGGGCTCCATGCCCAGGACAGAGATGCTCGAGCGCTTCCGTAATACGCCACACGCCGTGCTTTTTGGGACAAGCTCCTTCTGGCAAGGTGTGGACGTCCAAGGTGAGCAATTGAGCGCCGTGGTGATTGACCGGCTCCCCTTCGCTGTCCCCTCGGACCCAGTCATCGCCGCAAGGATCCGGCAGATCAATGAAGAGGGGGGTAATGCATTCATGGATTACCAGGTGCCGCAGGCCGTCCTCGCATTGAAGCAGGGGTTTGGGAGGCTGATCCGCAGCGTGACAGACCGCGGAGTCCTCTCCATTCTGGACCACCGCATGATGCGCAAACCTTACGGGAAGACTTTCTTGGAGAGCCTGCCCCGTTACCGCATGACGAATCGGATGGATGACGTGAAGGTTTTCATGCGAGAATCGTGAGTTAGGGAACAGGGAATAGGGAATGGGGAACAGGGAATAGGGAACAGGGAACCTCATAATGTTCGAAATATCGGTTGAGTATAGCTTCGCAGCGGGCCACGCTCTGCGCGCGTACAAAGGAAAGTGCGAGAACGTCCACGGACACAACTACAAGGTTCGGGTGACGCTTGCCGGGGATAAGCTCAACTCTGCGGGGCTGCTGATGGATTTTGTAGAATTGCGGGCCGAAATTAAGCGGCTGGTGGAAAAACTCGACCACCACTTCCTAAACGACATTCCGCCTTTCGACCAATTGAACCCTTCGGCGGAGAATCTCGCGAAGTATATTTGCGACGGAATTGAACCTCAGGCGCGGAATCAGGGATTACAAGTGTACGGTGTTACGGTTTGGGAAACAGATACGACTTCTGCCACCTACCGTCCCAAGAACAGTGACGAGTGACGAGCCGGTCACCCCGCGCGACTTGCTCCTGACACTTCTTGTTCATTACTGGTCACTGTTCCCGTTGCGCCTTCTTGCCCGCCGCTCTTTACTCGTCACTGTTCTTAAGCGTTCTTGCTCGTCACTGTTCACTCGTCACTCGTCACTGTCTTTTAGCCTACCAAGTCCAGAAGGCAACAGCGGGGTGCATCTCAGCTTGGTGCTGGTGGGAGCAGACACCCTGCTTGCAAAAGTAGACGTCTTCGCACCAGCGGCAGCGGGCCAGGCGCTCCTTTTCACGGACAGTACCGCAAATCGCGCAAGCCTCCAACATGTCCGCAACAAAATGGCGCGAGTATTTCCGCCAAATGTCTTCAGCTTCGTTTTCTTCGCGGATCTTTCCCAGGTCGTCGTGAGTCATCATAACCCGCTCCTCGTCCGCCTATGGAATTAGATGCAAACATCATGCCAAGATGTACACTCAGCCGATAAAAATGGGTTTCGCAGACTCAAACGAAGCTCCAACAATTGATTAGAAGAATAGTTGCCCGACAACCAATTATGCCATGTTTTTCGCAAATTTTCACCCTGCATGTTTCAGCGGCCTCAACTGAGCGAAGTTCTCCCATTCTGGGAAGATTCGTACTCTGTCGCTGTGTCCTCGGGGCGGCAAGAAATCAGGTAAAATGGGGTAGGTTGCAGAAGTTTTTTCCAAGGCTACCGGCGGGGCAAGGATGGTCATCACCGAAATCTTCAAATCTATCCAGGGCGAGTCCACTTACGCCGGCCTGCCTTGCCTTTTCGTGCGGCTTACGGGCTGCAATTTGCGCTGCCATTGGTGCGACACTGTGTATGCCTTCAACGGGGGGCAGAAGATGTCGGTTGCGGATGTACTTGCCAAGCTCCGCCAATTGGGCGGGAAATTAGTGGAGTTGACGGGAGGCGAGCCTCTTTTGCAGCAGGAAGTTTATCCTTTGACGGAGCACCTTCTTACCGAGGGCTACCGCGTGTTGGTGGAAACCAGCGGTGAGCGCAACCTCGCTCAATTGCCGCGTGAGGTCGTTAAAGTGGTGGACGTGAAATGTCCCGGAAGCGGCGAGGAAGGCAAGTTCCGTTTTGATAACCTGGCATTGCTGGAACGGAAAGACCAGATCAAGTTCGTCATTTTGAATCAGGATGACTACCGATACGCCCGGGCTTTCCTCGCCCAGCACGACCTGCATCGGCATGTCGAGGAAGTGATTTTTTCACCGGTCTTCGCCCAGTTGGCGCCCCGCGACCTCGCAGCCTGGATCCTCCGCGACGGCTTGGAGGTGCGGATGGGACTGCAGCTTCACAAGTTCATTTGGGGGCCGGAGGCGCGGGGAGTGTAAGTAGGGGCACGCCACCCTGGGGCCCAAAGCCTTCGGGCGGCGGGCCATGGCGTGCCAGTACCTGGGGGCCGGAGGCGCGCGGCGTCTGAGGAAAAGCAGGGGCACTAGGCGCCAGGCAGAAGGAAGAGTGCGGATTGAGAGGTGGCGCATGGGAAGGACAATGCAGGAACTTCAGCATGCCTCCGAACACGTTAAATGCGAGATTGAAATGCTGGCAGCCACGACATCGTTAGAAGCGACGACACGCGAATGACCACGGACCACGGACAACGGACAACGGACCAACCCCTCGCCGTCGTTCTTGCCAGCGGCGGCATGGATAGCTGCGTCACCACGGCAATGGCCAGCCTTGATTACCGCCTGGCGATGTTGCACGTCGCCTACGGCCAGCGAACTGAAGCACGCGAGCTTCGCTGCTTCAACGTGCTGGCGGATTTCTACCATGCGGAACATCGCTTGGTGTGTCATCTGGGCCACCTTAGGCAAATTGGCGGTTCGAGCTTGACGGACCCCGCCTTGGCTGTCGAGCCGGCCAATCTGGACCGCCAGGAGATTCCTTCCAGCTACGTACCTTTTCGCAACGCGCACTTCCTCTCTATTGCCGTTTCCTGGGGCGAGGTCCTGGGCGCCCGCAAAATCTTTGTGGGCGCAGTGGAGGAGGACAGTTCCGGATATCCCGATTGCCGCCCTGCCTACTACGAGGCCTTCAACCGTGTGATTGCCGCTGGCACGAAGCCGGAGACACAACTTGAAATCGTTGCCCCGGTCATCCGCATGCGGAAAAGCGAAATCGTCCGGCGCGGAATGAAGCTTGGCGCGCCGTTCGCGCACACTTGGTCGTGTTACCAAGCGGAAGATGTGGCCTGCGGCGTATGCGACAGTTGTGCGTTGCGCCTGAGGGCGTTCGAAGAGGCGGGGATTGAAGATCCCCTACCCTATGCCCAGCGCCCACACTACGGCCGACGGAACGTTTCCATGCCCTGACCGTCCTGCGTCTTCCCCTTGATTTTTCAGTTTCTGGCGTTATTATGAGGCGGTTTCTTGCGCGGTCGCTTTGCCCTGGGTCCTGGGCAGCATGGAGACTGTCCCATTCTTAGGGAAAGCGGGAACGTTGCTGGGGTCTTCGGGAGCAGCGCCAAGGCGCGACCAGGAGGGCGATCCTTCCCTCCTCGGTTGCCTGTTTCCCCGAAAGGGGTTGAGTGGATTTCCAAATGGCGCTAGAATGTGATGCCTAAACATGAATGAAGGAGGGACTTATGTCTAGTTCATTGACGCGGAGACTGACGGGGGTAGCGGTTCTCTTGGCGGCTTTTGCGTTCACGGTTTCCGCATTTGCACAAACCGGCGGGGTGACCGGCAAGTGCATGGGTGAGGATGGAAAACCACTGGCAGGCTATACAGTCCAGCTCGATCGGCAGGAAATGAAGTGGAGTTCACACGTAAAGACCAATAAGAAAGGTGAGTACACATACATCGGCCTCCAGATCGGGACCTACAAGGTCACACTACTCAATCCCGCCGGCGGGCAGGTCTTTAGCCTCACGCAGCACGTTGGATTGGGAGACCCCACGGAAGTCAACTTTGACATGGCCAAGGAAAAGGCCACGGCCTACAAACAACAGATGGCCAACCCTGAAACGGCGAAGAAAATCGAAGAGCAGCAAAAGGAACAGAAACAGTTTACCGGGCTCAAGGCCACATTCGATCAAGCATCGCTCCTTTTTGAGCAGCAGCGTTTCGCCGAGGCCGCGGCGATGTATGAGCAGGCCCTGCCGCTGGCAAAGGACAAGAACGTGCCCGTTGTGCTGGGCCAAGCGGCACAGGCCTACGCCAAGGCAGCGGGTCAGGAGCAGAATAGGGACACAAGAACTCAGGACCAGCAAAAATCCATCGACTATTTTCAAAAGGCTATCCAGTTAGACCCCAATAATGCCGGGTATCACGGCAACCTCGGCAGCGTTTACGCCGACATGGGCAAGGTGACTGAGGCACAGGCGGAGTTGCTGAAGGCGGCTGATCTCAACCCCGCTGGAGCTTCCGGCTATTACTACAATTTGGGCGTCGTCATGGTCAATCAGGCCAAGATGGACGATGCCGCTGCGGCCCTCAAAAAGGCCACGGAGCTCGATCCCAACAATGCCAACGCTTTTTACTGGTACGGCATGGCTCTGCTCGGCAAGGCGGGGACAAAGCCGGATGGCACGATTGATGTGGTTCCCGGGACCATTGAAGCCTTCCAGAATTACTTAAAGCTGCAACCTAATGGCCAGTGGGCGCAGGCTGCGCAGGCCAGCATAGACCAACTCAAAGCCGCAGTGCCAACGGAGTTTAAGGCTCAGAAAAAGAAGAAGAGCTAGTCTCGGTGCGAGATGCCTGGGCCCCGCAGAGCGATTATTGTCCTGTCGCGGCGGGGCCTATTCGTTTGCAGGAGTGCCTGAATGAAAATCACCCTGCTCTTGCTCGCTTTGCTGGCCAGCCTCGCCTCGCCCTCGCGGGCGGACACCATCTATCAGATGAATGCCCAGGGGAAGCAGGTGGTGGTGCAGCGTGACGCCATCGTCGTAAGTCAGGACTCCTCCTTCGTAGTTTACAAGCACTTCGATTTGAAAGACCGGCGGGTGGAAATCGTTCGCCTGAACAAGGGAAGCCTGCCCTATAGCGTTGAAACGGCCAGCCCTGACTACCGGGGGCACATCGTGGACATCTGGAAGCGCTTCGGCTTCACGGCCACGGTGACGGACCTGGCAGGGAAAGCCACCCGCGTCTTCGACGTCTACCTGGATTTCTACCCGCCCGGCGGGCGCGGCTCGTTGTTGGAGTCGCTTCCTGCCACCACCAGCTTCACCGTACTCGTGGATAACGGCAGCCCAGATGAGGTCGAGATCTCCAAGATCGACCGCGTCCAGATCCAGGGCGACCACTTGAAGATGACCCTGCGCAATGGCCAGGTTGAAGAGGGCAAGTTCCTTATGCCTACCAACAAGCCCGCAGAGGTCCGGTTTCTGGGCATCACCGATCAGTACAATCCGGCCAGCCAACAAGTGTTCGATTTTTCCCTGCCCCTCGCCAGCATCAAAGAAATAAAATTTGACTAAGGGGCGCATGCCTGGGTGCTTGAGACGCGGCGACTTGCCTTCGGGCGAGAAGCTATATTCGCGCCTGTCTCTCGTCTGCGGCGGCTGCTGCCTGGATTCTTAGCTCCCGGCGTGGGTTGCGGTTCTACGCCGGGAGGCCGAAACGTGCTTGACCAGTTGCGGTCTCGCATGCGCTGGCCGGGCTCCATGTGCAAGGGTGGCCGCAAGGCTCTTCTTCAGGGCTGTGGTGATATCGATCGCGGGCGCTCGGCGGGGTTCGGGGGCGGCTGCGATTTCTTTGCCCTTCCGCTTGGCTTCAATGAGCGCTTTGAGCCGTTCTTCAAAATCATCGTGGTACTTTTCGGCATGGAAATCTTCGGACAGCGAATCGACGAGCTGTTCCGCAAGCTTGATCTCCTCGGGCTTGAGTTTGACGTCCTCGGTTTTCCCATACCCCGGGGCCTCGCGTATCTCGCTCGCGAAATGCATGGTGTGCAGTGCGAGACCGTGATCGTACGGCCGTATAAAAACGACGTACTCACGCAGGAACATGGTGAGCTTTGCGATCCCCACGCGCTTCGAAGCTTCGAGGGTCCTTAGCAGGAGTTGATACGCTTTTCGGCCTTCCTCCTCCGGCACCACGAAATAGGAGGAATCGAAGTAAAGCGGATCGATTTGCGACTCGTCTGCAAAACCAAGAATTTCCATGGTGCGAGCCGATGCGGGCTCGATTTTCTTGATTTCCTCCGGATCAATGAGAACGTAGCTACCATCTGGGTTCTCGTAGCCCTTCACGACTTCCGATCGGTCCACGATGCGATTGCATTTTGGGCAGAACAGAGGCTGTCGCAGGCGCGTGTGGCAGACGCTATGAAGCTGGTGCAGGCCGATGCGATCGCTCCGCGCCGCCGGGTACAGGCGTACGTGGATCGAGACTAATCCGAACGAGATGAATCCTTTCCAGGCTGAAGCCATCGTAGGTTTTCCCTCCCAAGCGTCCCCATCTTGAGTGTCTCAACTCAGGGGTTCAGTCGAAAGCTCTATCGTTGCACTTCGAAAGTCTGCCGTCAAACTCTCGCTGCGTCGTTCAAACTCCGCAACTGAAAACTGAGACCTGATGAGTGAGAGCAGTTTTCCTTCGCACCCATCCAGGAGGCCGCGATGTATGATGTCAGGAAGGAGGCCACCCGTGACTGTGGCTAACTCGCCTATCGCGGAACTGCTGAAAATGTGGGATAATGGAAGTGGACACTATGGGGCGTCGGCTCCAGCGTTTCTTTGTTTGAGGCTGGGTTTTTTCTTCTCCACGCCACAGATTGATCGCAAGGGAACTTCTCTTGGGGGCTTGGATGTAACCCCGACGACATTAACTCCGCGAGGCGCGGGAAAATCGACTCTTGAGGTAAATGAATGAAGAACCTTTTTGTTGGAAACCTGGCCTTTAACACAACCGAAGACGCGTTGCGTGGACTCTTTAGCCCGTTCGGGGAAGTGCAGCAAGTCAAGATCATGACCGACCGCGACACCGGAAGGTCGCGTGGCTTCGCCTTCGTCGAAATGGCTCAGGACGAAGACGCCGCGAAGGCGGTCGGCGCTCTGAACGGCAAGGAATTTGAGGGACGCGCGCTCACCATCAATGAAGCGCGCCCGAGACCGGAGCGCAGCGGTGGATTCCGCCCGGGCGGCGGGGGCTTCGGCGGGAAGCGTAAAGGTGGCCGCGACAGCTCCCGCGGGTCGCATTCGCAGCGCGAACCTCGCTGGTAAGACGAACTCCCGGCGCGGAGTTTCCGCCCGGATTCCGTTTCCCGTCCAATGGTGAAAGGAGCCTGCATGGCAGGTCGACAGCGAACGACATTTCAGAAGCGACAGAAAGAGGTCAAGCGTCTGGAAAAGCAGAAAATGAAGGCCGATAAACGCGCGATTCGGCGGCTGGAACGGGCTCAGAACCGAGCGCCGGCGGCCTCCGAGATTCCTCCGCCCCCTGCGGAGCCCAACCTGAACCAGTCCTGAAGAGACGGTCTGTCGCGCAGGAAAGTCCTCAGTAATCAGTTGTCAATCGTCAGCAAAGACGGGGCGGGCAGTGGCCTTCAACTGAGAACTGATCACTAAATGCTCTTCTTCAATGGCTAGCTAGCGCAGAGCACAGTTCTGCGTCTACGCTTCAGCGTGCTATATTAGCGCTGGTCATGCCGACCTCCAAACCCCATTTTGCGCCCGCCCGGCCACAATTCCTCAGCAGCAGCATCGTACTACCTCAATGATTCGTCGGTTCTGAGTATGGATCGGCTCGCTTGATTTCAGTCTTGTCAGTGGGCCGCAGAGCCGCGCTCTGCGCCGGCCTGCGAATCCCCGGTGGGACAGATTTTCTGGTTGAAAATGTTTTTGGATTTCAATATGCTCGCGAAGTTGATGCCGGAACTTGCATCGAAAGATGAAGCTTCTGTCCAAATTTCCTCGGGCCCGCATTGACCCAGGCGATGAGCGCGACCAGGAACACAGGATGCGCCCGCTGTACTTCGCGCTCGCGCTCCTGGCTGCGGGGATGCTGGCTTATTCCCAGACCTTTTCCATGTTCTGGGACGAGGGTTTCCACATTCTAGCCGCGCACCTCATCGACGCCGGCAAGCGCCCCTACCTTGACTTCTTTTTTCCACAGACTCCTCTGAATGCCTACTGGAATGCCGCCTGGATGGCAATTTTCGGCGCCCGATGGCGCGTGGTCCACGCCGTAGCGGCCCTGGTCACTACGAGCTCAGTTTTATTGATCGCGCAGTATCTCGCCGGGCTATTTCCCGATCGCCGCTGGCGATTGCCCGCCGCGTTCGCCGGGCTGGCGCTCTTCGGATTGCACTCGTGGACGTGGATGGCGGGGACAATCGCGCAAGCATACCCCCTTTGTTTGTTACTGGTGGTGGCGGCGTTTCGTGCCGGGATTGCCGGAGTTGCCCGGCCCCGGCTTAGGATGAGCGCGCTGGCGGGTCTGTTTGCGGGCGCGGCAGCAGCATCCACCTTGCTCACAGCGCTTATCACCCCGGTTCTACTGATCTGGATGTGGCTGTACAACCGGACCGGAAGCCGCTGGATCAAAGCCGCGGCTTTCCTGGGCGGCGCGGCGGTTGCCTGGGCCCCCGTGCTGTTCCTGTTTGCACGGGCGCCGCACCAAGTGACCTTTGACATCCTCAAGTATCACACGCTTTACCGGCGGGTAAATTGGGAAGGATCCACCGCCCACGACATCGGCATCCTCACCGATTGGGTCAACAGCTCAACCAGCCTACTGCTCGTTCTGTTAGCGTTGGCCGGCCTCTTCTTCATTAAGAAGAGCGAATTCGACCCCGCGCGGCGGGCGGAGTTTCGCTTATGCCTTTGGCTTGCTGTGACCGTCGCCGTCCAAAACATCTTTGCGCATCCGACTTTCCCGCAGTATTACGTTTTTATGATCCCATTCCTCACCGTGCTGGGGGTCGTTGGGTTCTATTCCGTGGTTGCACGTTTGGATAATCTGCAGCGCCTGCGGGCTCCGGTGATCCTGCTGACGGTTATAGCAGTCCTGTGCTTGCTCAACACTTTCTATGATGATCGCGACTCGACCACTTGGCCTCAAATGGAGCAGGTTGCGAACAAGGTGAAGCAGGTGACTCCGAAGGGCGCAGCGCTCGCTGCACCCGAGCAAATCTACTTTTTGGCGAACTGGCCCGTACCCCCGGGCATGGAACACGAAGATGCGCATAAGCTCAAGTTGCCTCCAGCCGAGAACGCCAAGCTTCACATCCTACCGAAGGCAGAATTGGATCAGCAGATCAAGTCGGGCAACTTTGCCACCACCGTGATCTGCGACAACGACGACTTTATCAGCGACGTGAAGGATTGGCACGTTTACTCCCAGAGCGACGAAATCAGCGAGTGTACAGTGTTCTGGAAGTTGGCAAAGATGGGCCTTCCGCCGTCGCCGAAGCCGTAATACACGCCATACCATGTCGAAAGACGCGAAAACCGCCGGGTTGAACTCGGAAGCTGACCTTGCTTGGGGGCCCCGGGCCCTCAGACTACGAAATGAGCGCAACCGGCAACACCAGTCTGGTTTGGCGGCGACAAGGGCCAACTGGATACGGCGCAACAAGTATTACTACGAGTCTCTCAAGCGTTTGCTCCGCCACCTGGTCGAGCCGGGCAAGCGGGTGCTAAACATTCGCTGCCAGACCGGGTTCCTCCTTGACGCTCTCCGAGCAAGTTATGGCGTGGGCGTGGAAATCAGCCCGGAGATGGTTGAAGTGGCGCGGGCGGCGCACCCGCAGTTTAAGTACTACGAAGCGTTTCCCGAAGACTTCGTGCCCCCGGAGAAGTTCGACTACATTTTGTTATGCGACGTGGGAGATATAGCCGATGTTCAGAAGGCGCTGCTGCAACTTCAAACCGCCTGCGAACGGCACGCGCGCCTGATCATCTACAGCTACAACGATCTCTGGGAGCCACTGATCCGTTTGGCTGAGTGGCTGCACCTGAAAATCCCCCAAACCGAACAGAACTGGCTTTCCGAGCGCGACCTGATTGGCCTGCTCACTTTGAGCGGATTCGAGTGGCTCAAGACTTATCGCACAGCACTGATTCCGAAATACGTTCCTTTGCTTTCTGCCTTCATGAACCGGATCGTGGCGAAACTACCCTTGATCAGACGCCTGTGCATGGTTGAGGTGCTTGTTGCCAGGCCAGCACCGAAGCCCGTCGATGTTTCTGATGTTACTGTTTCTGTGATTGTGCCCTGCAAGGACGAGCGCGGAAACATTGAAAGCATCGTAACGCGTATGCCGGAACTGGCCCGCTCGACAGAGATTATTTTCTGCGACGACAAATCTACAGATGGCACAGCGGACGAGGTTCGTCGCCTGCAAAGGTTATATGCGGAGCGCAACATCCGGATGGTAGAGGGACCCGGCATCTGCAAATCGAAGAACGTCTGGAAAGGGTTTGAGGCCGCAACGGGCGACATCCTTGTGATCCTCGATGCTGACCTGACCGTCATGCCCGAGGAATTGCCTTACTTTATCGCTGCCATCACACGTGGCAGCGCTGAATTCGTGAATGGCTCGCGATTGGTGTATCCGATTCCGAAAGCGGCGATGAAGGGCGCCAATGTGGTTGGGAACAAGTTATTCAGCGCCGTGCTCTCGTACGTGCTCGGGCAGAGAATCAAGGACACGCTTTGCGGCACGAAAGTGCTCTGGCGATCCGATTGGGAGAGAATCCGCCCCATGATCGGCACGTGGGGCACTATGGACCGCTGGGGCGATTACGAACTCCTCTTCGGCGCCGCCAAGTTGAATCTGCGCATCCTGGACCTACCGATCCATTACCAGGAGAGAATTTACGGCGTCACAAAGATGACCAAGGTGTTCAAGAATGGCTTGGTTATGCTGCGGATGTGTGTCCACGGATTTCGAAAACTCAACCTGGACTATTAGCGCGGGTTTCTCGCCACGTTTGGAAGGTCTTAGGGGGGCTGCGGGAAGGGCGGGGCTTCAGCCCCGCCGGGAACGTAGCGCAACGCTCGCTTTCCAGTCCGTCAGCCGACGGACGGCTCTTCCACCGCGACGCGCCTTGGGCGGCGCGGCAAGAACTCGCGCCGCTGGAAAGGCCTCAGGGCCGGACCGCAGGCCCTGCGCTACGGGAAATCAGTAAATTCACAGTCACGAAGATGTAGCGGTCATAGAGGAACGGGCACCGCAACCTGGACATGAGACCAATCTACGCGCGATGCCGTGCGGAGGCAATAGTCAACCGAGCCAACACGCGCTGGTGGGCACGAAAAACCGCGGACCTACAAAACAGGTCCGCGCTACGGTCGCTATGCGCTTCACAAGGCGCTGAGATGAATGCTTCCAGCGGTAGTATGGACTCGCAGGGTCTCCCCCCCTGACCCGAGTGTGGCGTGGAGCCTGGAGTGGGAAATCTCGCCCGTCACCTTCAGGGGAAGATCTGAGGTCACTTCGCCACTGGAGGCCGACGCATCCAGGTTAAGGCTAACTGCGGGATCAACGCGAACCTTGATGTCGCCGCCGGAGGTTTCGATTTCTCCCCCTTTAGCATTCCCACGCCCAAACGCCACTTCCACATCTCCACCCGAGGTCCGAGCCTCAACACGGCCGCTCGCGTTTTCAAGGGTAATATCTCCTCCAGAGGTCTTGACCTTAACCTCTCCGGTGAGGTCGTGCAATATGATGTCCCCGCCGGAGGTGGTTGCCGTTAAATTACCTGCGAGGCCTGAGACCGCCACATCTCCGCCCGAAGTCTCGAGGGTTGTGTCGCCCTCGAGGTGGCTGACCTTGACGTCTCCGCCTCCGGTGCGGATCTCGACACTCGTCTTCGTAGGAACTTGCACTTCCGTGCGCACTTGCAGCGATTTGGGCCATGGCTGCACGCTTCGTTTTCGCACCTCGATGCGGACTGCCCCGGGCTCTTCGTTGAAACGGAAGGCAAATAGATCCTCCAAATCAGCTCGATTGGAAGTAATAACAACGTGGGCGCCTGATTCCGGCCTCCCCGTCACAATAACGTCGCTCGCGCTGGCCTCGACAACCAATCTGCCTCCGGGATCGAGCTTCAGATCCTTCGCAATGCGTGATTGTGAATAGGCGCGAGACCCGGCGGCGAGCAGGAATACTATACAGCACAAACCCAGACCAATTTTGCGGCTCATCTTTTCCTCCAATGACTCAAGCGTGACCTGTACCTCTATTGGACGAAGCCGGCGCGGTTTGGTAATCAAGCTTTAGCTTTCGTTCGCAAGGCATGTGGTCTGGCGTTCTGTAAGTGTTAAAATCTCATGCGCACTATGAGCAGCGCAGGGGTCACCCACTCCTCAGGGAAACGTTGGTTGGTGGCGATTGCCGTGATGTCCAGCGCGGCGATGGAGGTGCTGGATACTTCGGTCGTGAACGTCAGCCTGCCGCACATTGCCGGCAGCCTTTCGGCCACCGTCGATGAAGCCACCTGGGTTCTCACCTCCTACCTGGTAGCCAACGCCATCATCCTGCCCATCACCGGCTGGCTGGCCAACTACTTTGGGCGCAAGCGATTGCTGCTGACCGTGGTGACGGGCTTCACGGTCTCGAGCCTTTTGTGTGGGATTGCCCCTAATCTGCCCGCGCTGATTTTCTTTCGCGTGCTCCAAGGCACTACCGGCGGAGGGCTCCAGCCGATCTCCCAGGCTGTGCTGCTCGAGGAATTCCCTGGTCACGAACGCGGCAAGGCCATGGCGTTTTGGAGCCTGGGCATTGTAGCCGCCCCCATACTCGGCCCCACGCTGGGCGGGTGGATTACTGACACCTATTCCTGGCGCTGGGTCTTCTACATCAACCTTCCCATCGGCATCACCAGCCTGATCATGATCGGCCTCTTTATTTCCGATCCACCCTACCTTAGCCGTGGTAAGTTGCGCGCCGACTTTTGGGGTTTTGGCATGCTGGCCGTGGGCATGGGGTCGCTGCAAATCATGCTGGACAAAGGCCAGGAAGAAGACTGGTTTGGAAGCCGCTTCATCATCAGCCTGGCCGTGCTAGCCATCGGCTTCCTGGCGGCTTTCGTTATCCGGGAGTTGACCACCGAACAGCCCATCGTGCATTTCCGGCTGTTGAAATATCGAAGTTTTGGGGCGGGTATCGTGTTAGTCACGCTCCTGGGGTTCGTGCTTTACGGCAGCCTGGTGACTTTGCCATTGTTCATGCAGACCCTGCTCGGTTGGACGTCCGCGACCGCTGGGCTTTGGACCAGCCCGCGCGGCATTGCCACAGCCTTGTGCATGCCGCTGGTGGGATACCTGCTCGGCAGAGGCTGGGATGGGCGTTGGATGCTGGTGTTCGGTTTCACCGTCGCCAGCCTCGCTTTCTTCGGCTACTCCCACATGGACCTTGATTCCGGCACCTGGGACATCCTCGTGCACCTGCTCAACCAAGGCGCCGGCTTGGCCTTCATCTTCGTCCCCCTCACGGTTCTGACCATGGACCCGATTCCGAAGGATGAGACCGGCTATGCCACGAGCCTTTACAGCGTCGTGCGAAACATCGGCTCGAGCATGGGCGTTTCCTTCGTTACCACCTGGATTGCGCGGCGCTCCCAATTTAATCAATCCCTGCTGGCCGCGCATGTGACGGACAACAGCCCTTTCACCCGGCAAGCACTGGAACAGGCTCGAGGATTGTTCTTGCGGGGTGGTTCCGACCCTGCCACCGCGAGTCGCCGCGCCCTGGCCATGCTCTATGGCGCGGTGCAACAGCAGGCGACGTTGTTGAGCTTCCTGAGCGTATTCCGGGTCATGGGCATCCTGTTTCTGCTCATCATCCCGCTGGTATTCGTTATCCGAAGGCCAAAAGGGGGGACGCTGTCGGTTGGTTCGTAGAGAGTTCCGCGGCTGGCGCACAGAGTGCGCCTCTGGAGGTCATTCCCACGCTGCCGCCTGGATCAAGGCGCCGTTGCGCAGGAAGTAATTTATGGCCGTTTCCCAGCTTTGCATATTGCTCCGGAACCACTCCGACGGGCGGCGCAGACGTGCCGTTTTTTGGCATGTCTGCGACCTGCCGATCCGGGGCGCATACATGCCGACAACAAGGGTCGGCACGTATGCGCCACCCGCCGGCAAGGTGTCGGAATCATCGGTCGGAAAGACGGCCCTTTCGGGCTGCCGAGGCCCCAACCACAGGGAGAACGGGTGCCTCCCGCGATCGCTGAGAGGCTCGGCACCCAAAATCCCACAGGCGCTTGCATTCGGAGGCGGTCTGGTATACGTTACCGGCGCGGCGGAAAGTTTATAATGGAAATTCCGGATACTACCGGGAGAGGCACCCGACTTGGCGGCTGCCTGGGAGGAGCTCGATGGACCGGACCGTGAGCGTGGGCGTGGTGGGGACCAGCTGGTGGTCTGATTGGTGGCACGTACCGTACCTGCGGAGTCATCCCCGCGCGAACGTTCGTGCGGTCTGCGGCCGCAATCGTGCCCGAGCCGAGGAGGTGGCGGCGAAGCACTCGATCCCGCGTTTCTTCACGGACTTCCGCGAGATGATCCGGAGCTCCGAGGTCGAAGCGATCGTGGTGGCTGTGCCGGACGACCTGCACTACGCGGTAACCATGGCGGCGCTCGATGCTGGCCTGCACGTGATCTGCGAGAAGCCGCTGGCCGTGACCGTGAGGGACGCGCGGGCCATGTGCGAGAAAGCGGAGTCGGCCGGCGTCACGCACATGACGTACTTCACCTACCGGTGGATGCCCTGGTACCGGTACGTCCGGGAGCTGATCCAGGCCGGCGCGATCGGTCGCTGCTACCATTGCTCGATCCGCTACCTTGGCTCCTACGGCCGTGGGAAGACGTACGCCTGGCGCTTCGACCGCGGGCGCTGCTGCGGCGTCCTCGGCGACCTCGGGTCCCACATGATCGATCTGTCCCGCTGGTTCGTGGGCGACATCTCGGGGGTGAGCGCGGAGCTGCGCACCTTCGTGGAGCGCGATCCCCCGGAGGGTGGCCGACTGGAGCCGGCGAACGACGCGGCAGTCCTTGTGCTTCGGTTCGCCGGAGGCGGGCACGGCACCATCCAGGTGAGCGCGGTGGCACAGACCGCCGAGCGAAACCAGGAGCAGCACGTCGTGCTCCACGGCGAGAAGGGGACCATCGAGGTCGACGTCACGATGACGGCAGGAGCCGAGGTCCGCGTCGCCGGGCAGGAAGGGCAGTTTGCCGTCGCCCCCGTGCCGGACAGGTTCTGGGGTACCACGGACAGGTCCAGGCCCTTGATGCAGCAAATCGCCCACCTGTTTTCGACCGAGCCGATCGGAGACCGCCTCTTTATCGACGCCGTCCTGGAGGGGCGTCAGGTCGAGCCGAGTCTTCACGACGGCCTGGAGGCGCAGCTCGTCATAGATGCCGCGATCCGCTCGCATGCCGAAGGGCGCTGGGTTGGCGTGGGGGAGCGCTGAATCCCGCCCGAGGGGCGAGCTCGTAACGCGGCGAGCCCCGAGATCGCCGAGCCGTCCGCGGGGCAGCACGCCCCATCGGTGTCGAACGTCCGGTCCCACGCCTCGTGTGGGGACGAGCTCATGCGAGGCGATATCTGTACGTCAAGCGGCTTGCTGGCGACGAACCTGCCGTCGCTTCCGCGCCGCCTCCAACTTCCGGTCGCGTTCCGCGTGGATCTCCTCTCAGGACAGCCATGCCAGAAACTCCGCAGGTCTCACTCCCGCGTCACGCAGGATCTTAGCCAAGATGCCGCGACCGAGATCTTCACCCTTGTGGTCGGGAACGGTTGCGGTTCGACCGTCCTGATGCCGAAAGAACCTGTGGCTGCCCTTCTGCCGCACCTGGACAAAGCCGAGCGACTCAAGAAAGCGAACGACTTCGCGCGCCAGCACTGGATGGAGGCGGCTCAAGTGCTGACCTCGACCTGTTCCAGCGCGACGAACTTCATCCGAGGCGCGTCCTGCTCGGCGAGGCAAAGAGCAATCACCTCTCGAATTCTCGGCGCCAGTTCTTCCAGCGTTCGCGCTTGGGTGTAACAGCTTGGCAGCGAAGGGACACTTGCCACGTAGTAGCCGTCTTCATCCTGTTCGATGACCACCGTAAACTGCCGGAGCTTCCGCTTGGCTGAAACTTTTTTCATACTTCGATTATAGCCTATTGAAACGGGAATCACCGTAATATGAGTTTATGTCTGGCTTGCCTCGAAAAACAAAAAGGCCCGGCCTCGAGAGCGACCGAGCCCATTCTTTGAGCTTCCTTCTGCTTAGCTGCTAGTGGCGTGTTACTGAAGAAAGTGAATGATTCGATGGTCTGTCACCCTGAGCGCAGCGAAGGGTCTCGGCAGTTGTTTTCTTTAGCGAACTGCGGGGATGCTTCGCTTCGCTCAGCACGACAGTGTGCGGGTAGCGTGTTTCACTTACTTGCGTAACGCAGCACTAGCCACGACAGGTTCTCAATGCCGTGGGTGTCCGATTGAGAAAAGCCGACGGCGCAACAATCGCGCGGTGACTACGCGCTCCCCGCTACCAGAGGGGCGCCAGCCTCAGCCGCTTATCGGCCCAACATTGCCGTTCGCCCACTCCGCCTCAGGGTCCTCAATCTCCACTTTCCTGACCCCGCCCGGAAGCTTGCTTTGAGCAAGCAGATACTGCTCCTGGAGGGAATCGACCGGATGGGCCCAATCATGAATGTAGTAAATCGTGTGCACCTTGGCTTGCAGCAATACCTTTGTGCAATCGAAACACGGCCGAAGCGTCGAATACACAATGGCATCCTCAATGGAATTTCCAAATCTAGCTGCGGTGATCAACGCGTTCTGCTCGGCGTGGACGCAGATGCAGACGTCATATCCAACGCTTGCCTTATATGCTTCTTGATTCTTACAACGCACGCAGCCGCCATCAAGGCAATTGGTCATTCCTTCGGGCGTCCCATTGTAGCCAGTGGAGATGATGCGATTGCGTTTGACGATCACGGCGCCGACTCGTCGGCCCATGCAATTCGCCTTCTTGCGCACAGCCATGGCGATACCCATGTAGTAATCATCTTTTGTGATCATATTCCCTCCGCAGCGCTTTTAGCGAGCCCTCCGCACGATCGGCGGACGGCGTCGGCGCTCATCATATCCAGCTTGTTCGGAAAAAGCAAAACGTGGCGGGCGCGGGTAGTGTCTCAGTTTGATGTAGAGGCGGCTTTACGCCGCCACTTGGCGAGGTAAACTCGCCGCTACAGAATCATACTGAGACACTACCTGGGCACGAGGCCCATCCGAGGAGATGAAAATCGTCCTTGCCGTCACCCCCGAGTAAGCGGGGGTCCACGTCAGTCCGATGGAAGCTGGATTCCCGCTTTCGCGGGAATGACCGGCGTAGGCTGATTTTCAGATGAGCGTTCGAGCGCCGTCCCGACGTTTTAACAAGGAATCAGTTAAGGCGCTCCTGCGTCACCTCGTCAAACGCGCTTTTCTCCGCTGGGAGAACGAATTCGCCAGCGCGCGAGTAAATCGTCAACTCCGGCGAACAGCTCCGCCTTTGTGCCATCGTTCAGCAGCGCATAGTCGGCAAAGGCGATGGGCCCGCCTTTTTCAACGTTTTCGATTTCCGTGATGTCCCGCTCTTGAGCCTCGTGGAAGGTCAGGGGACGCACTGGCCGCACCTTCAGCCGATGGTATCGCGCTTCTTTGGAAGTAAACACCAGAAGCAGGACGAGATTTTCACCCAGCGCAGCCCGCAACGTCCTGTACTCGCTCCAGCTGTACAGGCCGTCGATAACAACCAGCGGGCTCTCCTCGAGTGCTTTGCGTATCGCCGGCAAGCACCGACGAGCGCAGACGTCCATACCGTAGGTGGAGCGAAGTTCCTCTCTGACACTCCTTTCGTTCGCCGGATTGAGGTCCAAACCTCGGCTGGCAATCTCGTCCACGACAACTTGGCCAAAACGGATAGCCGGAAAACCCAGAGACGCAAGGTAGTGAGACAGCTCACTCTTGCCTGAACCCGTCATTCCAACGACTGCCAGAATCATGGGTCGAAAATCCCATCCATCGAGAATCATCGCACTATAGCGACGTAGCGCAGAGTTGTTTTTCAAACTCTGCGGCTCTTCCGTAGTTCCCGAGTATACAAGCCGCGGAATTCAAGAACAACTCCGCGCTACCAAAGCTGCCAATCGAAAATCACCAATCGGCAATCGCCAATGAACTAATCCCGGCAACGACCGACTCTCCCATCCCGATCAGATCGGGACAGTACCATGGGCCCTGGAGGGCTTAACTGCCGTGTTCGGGATGGAAACACGCTGCTTTCCCTTCGAGATGGTCGCTTTTGGTCATTCCCGAATCCTGACTCTATGCGCCTCCACAATAATCAACTTTCCGCGGTGATGCGGCTGGGAAGGATGAATCACGAAATGAGTCATAAGCCTCGTTATCAGAGCCCGAGTAGCCTCAGGGTGGTTCAGGATCTGAAGGGCAACGATACATTTGAAACGTGCCGGCGGATAAGTGACAATATCCGCAAAGTCGCCGTTCAAAGAAAGGAGAATTGCGTCCAGTTCTTGGGCCTTGGCAATAACCAGGGCATCCGGGGACTCGGCTGGTAGGTATTCTTTCAGGCGGACAACTTCATGCCCGGCCTCTCGCAGTGCATTGATGATCTGATTGGAAACGCAATGGTCTGCGAAGGATCGCAGTGCCATCAGGCCTCCACCGCGAATTCAGCAAGGTCACGGGCGTAATCCAGGCACGCGGCGATCTGATCACGGGTCAAATCAGGGAATTCAGCGATAATCTCCTCGGCAGTCTGCCCTGCAGCCAAGTGTCCTAGGACCAGGCCCGCGGGGATGCGGGTTCCCTTGATGCGCGGCTTTCCGCGCAGGATTTCGGGGTCACTTGCGATGTGATCTTTCCAGTCTACAGGCATGTCTGCACTCCTATCTCCAGTGTATGACATAAGCACGGGCGCATTCAAAGGAAAACGCTCAGCCGCAAGCCGCGCCAGGTTTTCGCGGGTGGCGCAGACGTGCCGTCTTTTGGCATGTCTGCGACCTGCCGATCTCGAGGGCGCATGCATGCCGACAAAGACGGTCGGCACGTATGCGCCACCCGCCGGTTCCAATCTGCCCAAATCGGCGCGCGAGAATCGACCCCTCACCTGGCCCGCGCCGGCTGGTGAAAACGCCGCACGGGGCCCACCCTCTCCCCAGGGGAGAGAGCCGGCTTTCCGTTCCACCAGTCGCGCCCGCCGGCCGCTCGTGCGGGATCTAAGATCGCAGATTCAAGATTTCGCATCACGCTGGCTGGCGTGGAGGATCGTGTATCCGACAACATCATCGCCCTCATAGCGGACGATCACGTCGTCGTCGGTGAGCTCGCTGTCGGTGGCATGGCTGGGTTTCTTATAGTTCACGTAAAGCGTATCAGCCTCGGCATCGTAGGACACCCATACCAACCCTTCCCGTGACTCCTTGAGCTTGGGCAGGAGCTTCAGGTAATCTTGTATCTCCGTTACGGCCAAAGCTGTTTCCTCCTTTCGAGCGAGGCCACCCGTCGTGTGAGGAACGCAGTGATCACAAACCCGTCATCGCGCAATTCCCGAAAAGCTGCCGCCAGCTATTGGCCCCTTGGCTCAAGCAGTCCCGGCGCGGCCGAGGATCGCTTCAAGCTGAGCGAGCAGCGCCGGCAAGTTCACCCGCAGAGTGTCCCAAAGGATGTCGATGTCCACAAAGTCGTAGCCGTGAATGAGCCGGTTACGCATGCTCACTATCTTCGCCCAAGGAATCTCAGGATATTGCGCTTGCGTCTCGGGTGGCACATGGCTGGCAGCCTCGCAGATGAGCTCCACTAGGCGGGTGAGGGCTAATCGCAACACTTCTTCGTTTTCGAGATCAGCCCGGCTCTTGCCCTGAGTCAGTTCGAGGGCCTTGCGGGTAAAGTCACGCATATGCAGGAACCGCGCCAGCGGATCATGTCGCGACATATTGAACCTGGGCCTCGGCCAAGACTTCCTGGCGGAAGTATTCGCTCAGGGAGTTGGGAGTATTCAAGTCGATCTTGCGTCCGCCGAGCAGGCGGGACAGTTCCTGCTCCATGTCATACATCTCGAAGAAGCCCACTCGGGTCGCCGGGTCGAACTCCACAAGAACATCGATGTCGCTATCCGAGTCGAAATCGGGGCGCAAAACAGAACCGAAGAAAGCTAGCTTGCGGATTCCGTGCCGCTGGCAAAAACTGCGGATTTCGTCCTTGGAAAGTTGCATACTAGCCACCATCTTGCCCTATTGCTCAATGATATCGGAAAACAGAACGGCCCAGCATAATGCTGGGCCGTTTGGTTGGAATTAATCCCGGCAACGACCGACTCTCCCACAAGGTTCCCCTTGCAGTACCATGGGCCCTGGAGGGCTTAACTACCGTGTTCGGGATGGGAACGGGTGTGTCCCCTCCGGTATAGTCGCCGGAAAACTTTAAGAGCAGTGACGAGTGATGAGTGACAAGTGACGAGTGAGACCTCGTCACTTGCCACTTGTCACTGCTTTCTGAATAGTGTGGCGTCTGAATCGATTGCGGCGATGAGTGGTAGTGTCAGGAGAACCTTCAGGCTCGTCACTTGTCACTCGTCACTGTATGTTGAGCAGAAATTATGGTCAAGCCGAACGGGCGATTAGGACCAGTAAGCTAAGCGAGTTACCCCGCTTACACGCCTGGCCTATAAACGTCGTAGTCTTCGACGGCCCTTCAAAGGGATCATTCCTGTAGCGAACAGGACTTCACCCTTGGGAGATCTAATCTTGGGGCGTGCTTCACGCTTAGATGCTTTCAGCGTTTATCACTTCCAGACTTCGCTACCCAGCCGTGCCACGGGCGTGACAGCTGGTACACAAGAGGT
>Ga0326728_10004293_pt1 | contig 42500 bp, 44 predicted proteins | sample MB3enrmetagenome_FD_207602 | JGI IMG/M metagenome (GOLD analysis project Ga0326728, IMG submission 207602) | Lab enriched peat soil microbial communities from McLean, Ithaca, NY, United States - MB31MN | ecosystem: Environmental > Terrestrial > Soil > Wetlands > Peat | place: USA: New York... | reverse complement strand
CATAACCCAACCTCCTTTCCGGCGCCGATATCTGGTAACATCTATTATGAGTCAACGATCCCTTTTTATTCAGACACCCGGTAACATTTAATTTGAGGCAATTCGCACCTGAAGTAACCCTTGCTCTAACCTCCATTTCCTGATATATTCTCCTAAAGTACTGGCAGGATACTTGGAGATTCGGACGGTGAACAACGATGGATGAGAAGTTTTGTAGTTTGGGGCTGAATGGTTGCCCCTGTGGTTACTACAGCGATCCCAACAACGAATACACCTGCACGATCCCACAGATCCAGCGCTATCGATCCAAGATTTCCGCATCTTCTAATCACCCGCACTGCCGTCAAACGGATACTGTGAGAGTCACCTATGCCCGGTGAGAATGACTGTGTGATCCAGGATAACAAAAAAACCCAGCTTTTGGGCTGGGTCTCTTTTTTCGAAGCCCGCTTTGGCGAGAAAGCTTTTGCTTTCTGGTTTTCTTGTCATAACCTCCAAAGGTTTTATCCTTCGGTCTTCTGATAAGAATTGCGGGTTCCGAAAATTTCTTGTTTGTGTTTTTATTTAGGATCCGTTTTCAAAATTGATCAGAGAATGTCCGTAGCGATAAGGTGAGAAATCCGCTCCGCTTTCGGTAAAATAGCGAGCCCAAAATGCTTGTATTGCTCGAAATTTATCCGAATCTGCCGCGCTGGCTCCTGCCACATAGACCTTGACACCGGCAAGGTTTGGCATGAGGTTGTTCTTTTGGCGAGATCCGATGACCTTGTTGATATATTCGTCTGTCATCTTGTTCTTATCAAAATTGTATTCCTTTGACTCTTCAATCATATCGGAAAGCATAACCAAGATCTTTTGGCGCTCCTTCTCGTCGTGGAAAATGGTATCTGCAATGTTCAGCGAGTCCAAGATTTCCGACAGCAGAGTTCCCTGCTTCTGTGATAGGAGGTTATTGACCTCCCTTCGAATTTTCTCCTTGCTATTGGTCAGGTTTCTCTCAAACTGTAAGCGGTTATCCCAGACAGTTTTCTTCGGAATCTCCTCATCCACGGTTGGTTTGAAATCGATATAAGAATGACTCGTAATGGTTCCCACAACGACACGATCCCCTTGCTGAAGTTTTTTATAAATCTTCTCGAACGCCTCCTTAAAGACTGTACGCCGAATCTGATTCGCGCTGCCCGACATGTCCACAAAAATAACAATGAGCCGTGGATGCTGCGGGGAGCTTTCGGGTTTCTCGCCGGTTTCAGCACTCCAGGTTAACGGACTGGATAGAAGAAGTGCGCCAATGATGATAAGGCCCAGTAATTTCAGTTGCTGCTGTTTCATTTGAATATCTCACCTCAATTGTTAAGAATGGGTCTGCTTGGCTACCACCATTTTCAAGGGGGCGGGGTCGGGTTCCAATTTCGTGCCTTCTTCTCCGTTTCCAAACTCGACACCCAACTCGTGGTCCCGGTCAAAGGATTTGGGTTTTTCATGGTCCGGGCGCCTGCGCAGGTTGATCTTGCGGTAGTAATGGATGATTTCCTGAGTTCGTTGCTGAATCCGGTGTAGCTTTTCTTGTTGCTCGGTTAGGATTTTCCTGTACTTTGCTTCAGCAGTTCGGGTAGCCTTTTCGAGATGGTTTGTCCTGCGATGTAAATGCTCCAACATGGAATCCGGATCGTGCGCAAAATAAGAGCAAAGTGTCGCTGCAGCTAAGATGACCAAGTTCAGTCCGACGAAGGCGGCCCCGATCAGGGTACTATTGCCGAAGCTGATTATTGCTCCCGTTTTGCTGAGGTCACCCAGGTACTGGACACGTACGTAGCCGATGGCAACCAGGCCGCCGATGGTAAGGAAGAGGAGTGATCCGATGGGAATGCCATTCTTCCACCACGGAACAGTCCAACGCTTGAAAAGAATCCCCATGGAGTGGGCAATCCACGGAATCGCTGCGGCCACGCCGATTGCCATAACCCACGTGAAAATCTGGTTTTCTCCAAACACCGCAAAGGCAAGCGAATTCATGGGGATTTCACCCAGGACGAATAAACACATCAGCACGTAGTACTTCATCCTGCCCAACTCCACGCTTGGTTCGCTGCGACCGATCTTGGCCGCATGAGCATCATAGTCCTTGGAGATCCGCTCATAATCCTTAAGCAAGGGTTTGTATTTTCCATTGAGGACCTCCAATTTCGGGGCGTATGAAGAGGTGATTTGTCGGGCCTCCTGCCTGGCCATTGCCATCAGCTCCTTCTCAAACGAAGAGAATTGCTGGTCACTCCTGCCAGGAAGATTGTTTTTTGCATCTCTTATCGCATTTTGTCGTGCACTCAGTCTACTATACATTTTTCCTCCTATCTGTTTGAGAGTGAGTATAGCGAATCTCCTCCCGTAAAGCGGAAGACATGCGGTAGCCCCCAAGAAGTTAGCTACCGCAATATTAATAAAAAGCATACTTATTTTTCTGAGTATGCTTATTGAGATCTGATCTAACAGTTTCGATTTTGGCTGTGATTTAGGCTGAAAAAGCCCCACAAATATAGAATGACGCAAAAACGTAATGATAGCCGTTTCATTTTTCAAAACTTTCCGGACTGGTACTGTAAGAGTTGTATGGGTTTATGGTATTTGGCTGCAAAATCTATGCAAAATCTCAAGAAATGTGCCAGCGGGTTGCCAACAATAATTACGGAATATATTCAAGTGATTACCTTATATGGCCATTTGAGCACGCGTGGTAATTTTCAGTTTTGTTGATACAAAATATTACATTGGTTGACAAAAATGTCCTAAGCTCGTTATTGCTCTTACAGCAGGTATCAGGCCGAAGAGGGCTGTCGAGATGGGGGCAGTCCATGAATGCAGGAATTTTTTGCAGAAGATGTGTTAAAGGTTACGCACCCCTGTTAGAAATTCCCGCGGGGCAGTATTTCCTCCGGGGTAAATCGAAATGAAGATATCACTCTCAAAAGACCAGAAGTGTTTGGGAAGCATCTCATAAATTCCCGTACTGAACCTTTTTTTCTCAATAAAAAACCCAGCTTTTTGGCTGGGTCTCTTTTTCTTCCGAAGCCCGGTTTGTCAGAAAGCTCTTACTTTCTGGTCTTTCATCATAACCTCTGAAGGTTTTATCCTATCAAGCTTCTGATAAGAATCGCGGGTTCCGAAAATCCTTAATTTATTTATAACTTAAATAACCATTCCCTTTAACAGAATGCTCGTCAGAGAACTTCCCTGATGCGGGATCTGACTTTTTCCCGGGTTTCGGCAGAATCGCTGCATTTCCCGTGAGCACTGCAGGCATGCACTTGGCACTTATCCAAAATTTCTTCCTCCGACTTAGCCCGCACAGTAAAATCACAGTCCTGTTTGAAGTCTCTGCATCCTAATTCCATTTCTCCTTTTGTGTCAGCCATGGCACTACCTCCTTTCATCTTCATCTTTAAGATAATCATTCGAATCTGCCATAGCAAGCCGGCCCCTGATAGGGATCAGCATCGGCACACGCGAGCTGTATTCAAGGTACTGGCTTCCGAATTCACGATGAAGATCTCGATCCTCCAGATACGTGCCGATAAGAATCCAGAAAGTCCACATGATATTGAATATCAGCCTGTCGAGAGTGAGCACGGGACACGACCAGATTATAACTATCAAAAATAGATACAGCGGATGCCGAACCCATCGATACGGGCCTTTCGCCATAATCTGCTGCTGTTTACTCGGTCTATTGCTGATATAACGCATAAGGCGCTTTACACCAAGCATATCAAATGAACCAAGCGATTTATTACCCCAGAAAAATCCAGCCAAGCAAACGCAGAATAAAGCCCGAAGCAGCCAGAAAATAAAGTCGCTGGCGTTTGCAATTAGAATGGGGGATTTCTGCCAGAACATCAACACCAAAAGCAAGCAAATGCCCGAGGTGAATCCATAGAAGGCACTGTAATATTCTTCAGGTATGAATTTTGCGAACCTATGCCTGACTCCGGGACGGACTAAGGTACTGTGTTGCAGAAAGAAGATGATCGACAAAAAGGCGTCTATCAGCAATGCGTTTCTCTCGCTCAGTTGGAGATCAATTATGGTAAAGGAGCCCATGAAAAGGAAGAGCCCGAACATGATTCCGGTAGGTATCACAAGTATAAAAAGAATCCAAATCAGTATGACGGTTTTAGCATGGTTCTTGATGAGTTCGGGATTTAAGGTTTTAATCAGAAAACGTATCATGTGATACCCTTCCTTTCTTTTATATGCGAAGCTGCACTTCAATAAATAGGGGGCCGGCTCACACAGCCGGCCCCTGGGAAATCGTCCATATTTTTATGCTACGCTTTTTCCGCCTTCTCTGTGCCTCCGGGCTGTGAGCCCATCTTTTTAAAGAAGGACGACATCGTCTCCATCTTGCTGCCGCAGAACGACATCATCCTTTCCATCATTGCCTTTTTTTCTTCTTCGGACATCTCCTTCATCTTCAGACAAGGACACATCGACGCCATCTTCTCCCCACACGCCATCATCCTTTTCTTGTCATTCTCGGAAATACCCTTCATAAATTCTGACATGATTGACGCAAATGTCTTTTCCATTTTGTTCCTCCTTTCGATTTCAAAAAGATCCTCCGTCACTTCTCAGCTCCTATCGACATCGTCATTCCTTCGATCCGTGATCAATCGGGGTACACACGAGGACATTTCTCTCATCCCTCTCGAAAGCACACTTCTCTTCAAGGATGGGCTTCAATTTTTCTCGCGCCCTGTGAAGCCTCACTTTGACATTCGCAACGGTTATTCCCAGGATATCCGCAATCTCCTGATGGCTGCATTCCATGATATCAAATAGGACAAGGACCGCCCGCAGGGGCTCAGGAAGAAGATCGATCTGGTCCTGAACACATCTCCCCATCTCTCGCTGTTCCAATTCTTTTTGGATGAGTACATCTTGTATGAAACCTTCTGCAAGGCTCTCTGTCTGCTCCAAACCCGTGTTTTCTCTCTTCTGCTCTGCCTTCCCTTGGCGGAAATGGTCCTGGCAAAGATTGTAGGCGATCCGATATATCCACGGAGACAGTTTGGAGGGGTCCTTCAGGGTTCCCAAGTTTTGCTGAACTTTTAAGAATGTTTCCTGAATCAGGTCGTCAGCCGTCCAAGGATCCTTGACGATGGCCAAAATGAACTTTCTTACTTTGGCGTAATGCGGATCATAGATCTCCCAAAATTCCATTCCCAGTTCCTCCGAGACTACCCGCAGCACGAACGGTCCGTCTGCCTGCTACAAGGCAAGGAATACTCCTTATCCCCGCCCATCTTATGACGCACGCTGTTTCTAAAGGCCATGTGGGCTCCTTTCTTGACCTGGCTGGCAAGATCGATGGCTTCCTCGATTTCGTCCGTCTTAAGCCCCGCCGCTTCGGCTTTCCCGAAATAGTACTCAAAACAAGGGATACAATTCGCTGCCGTGGCCGCCCCTATGCAGACCAAAACTCTCGTTCTCTCGTCCATCTCAAGCCCTCCTTTTCGGACTGTTTGCATATAAGACGCAAAAGGACAGTGAAAGGTTACACCGCTCTATCCAACAAGTTTCTGGATTCTGTTCCTTTTGCGCGGGCGATGGCTTAGGCTTGCTCGCGACCCCCGGCCAATCGAGCCCGTCGCAGGACGGATGATCAAGCATGCAAAATTATCCAGACCGAAGGATCATCTATATGGAGGCAGGTTTCATCCCATAAACCTTTATACTCATAACTGAACTGGCAATTTCCCCCACTTTTTGCGGCTCCATCTCCAGCTTTTTGATAATCTCTTTCGCAATCGGATCACTGACCATAAGCTCCGCGGGGAAAGGGGTTTCGTCAATTATTTTGACATCCTGAAACCCTGCCTCCCTTACGGCCTTCAAGTATTCGTCCTTAAGCATGGCCCCGGACACACAGCCGACATAGGCCTGAATGGAATTTCTTATGAAGTCCGGAAGCGCCTTCAACAGGACAATATCTGAGATCATCAGCCTTCCGCCCGGTTTCAATACTCTGAACGTCTCGATAAATACCCTCTTTTTGTCTGGGGAAAGGTTGATCACGCAGTTTGAGATAACGGCATCAACAGAATTGTCGCCTGCCGGCAGGTCTTCAATCTCACCGAGCCTGAACTCTACATTCGTGTAATTGCCCTTCCTCGCATTCTCTCTTGCTTTCTCGACCATTTCCGGCGTCATATCCACCCCGATGATCCTTCCCACAGGACCTACTTTGCCGGAGGCGAGAAAGCAATCGAAACCCGCTCCAGAACCAAGATCAAGAACCGTCTCACCCTCCTTTAAGGAAGCGAGAGCGACGGGATTACCGCATCCCAGCCCCAGGTTTGCCCCTTCCGGAACAACCTTCATCTCTTCTTCCGTGTACCCCATCTTCTTACTGATCTCGTTGGCACGGTCAGTCCCCCCGCAGCACGACGTTACGGGAGCACAGCAGGAGCTCTTTTGTTTGGCAATCTTGGCATAGTTCTCTCTTACCATCTTTCTTGTTTCCTCTTCCTTCATCTCAATTACCTCCAAGGTTATTTGGCAGCGTCACTTGCCATAACTTCTTTCATCATAGGACCGAGCAGCCCTCTTACCATGTTTCCGAATTCGTCGGCCTTAATCAAGGTAAAGCAACACACCTTTCCATCTTTTTTCCAACTGACAAGGGCCAATTTATCGCCCGCGCGGATATTGGCCTGGTCTCTTATCTCCTTAGGAAGCACCATCTGTCCTCGCTCGTCTACACTGACTAATGCCTCGACCTTACAGCAGGACATTGTCTCACAGGTGGATCCGGCACAGGAAGATCGTCCAGACTTCTTGACCATTTTTCTCACCTCCTAACAATATATCAGTATTTTTAAATTTGACTGATTAATCAGATTACACTGATTAATATAAACCATCAGAAAATGTTTGTCAAGCTGTTGTTGATGGGTTTTTTAACTCCCCTCTACTCCCCCCTTAACTTAAGGGGGGATGAGGGGGGGTTAACTTAACTTAAGGGGGGGTTAAGAAAGGGCAAGCCACAAAAAACCCGGAAAAGCCATAATAGATTCTTGAAGGGGAAAGCCTTGCCGCGTGGATGAGGCCGGTAAAAAAAGATTGAAAATGGCCGGCTCCTGCCTCCGAAGCTACTCAATGCCGTAGCCTCGACCGAGATCCGATCGTATGAATTCAGCGGAAGAACTCTAAACCCAGACGTTGTTAATGAGAGACCTCATTCTCTCATCGGTTTTGGGCGAACTTCCGCATTTAGCGTGGACCGTGCAGCTATGGTTATACCCATATTCCATAACCTCTTCTGTGGTTTTGGCCCGGACCACAAAATCACAATCCGCCCCAAAATCCCTGCAGCTCAATTGCTTATATAATTTGTTGTGATAGGCCATTCGTTTGTCCTCCTTTCTACAATCTAAGATAATCACGAGACACCCAGATTGCAAAGGGAGTGGGTCCCCGGCAAAATCCTTTGGCAGAAACCCGGACTTGAAACAAAATTCTGGTTACATTATGATACTGTCCTGGAAGAGATTGGCATACTCATGGTCGTGAGTCCGCGAAGCGCGGGATCGAACGCCTCGACACCGAGCGGGGCATCCATTCTAATGGGGTGAGCAGGAGGGAAAAAATGAGAAAAGGATCGCTATGGGTCACGTTGGTTCTGTGTGTTTTCATCGCCGCCGCCCTTTCCGGCTGTGGCTATAACACGATGCAGAAAAATGAGGAGGCGGTCAAGGCGGCATGGGGAGATGTGGAGGCAACCTATCAGAGGAGAAACGACCTTATCCCCAACCTTGTCGAGGTCGTAAAGGCCTATGCCAAGCATGAAAGGGAAACCCTCACGGCTGTCACAGAGGCAAGGGCAAAGGTTGGTTCGATACAGGTTTCCAAAGACATTATCAATGATCCAAAGGCTTTCTCACAATTTCAGGAAGCCCAGGCTGGAATGAGTAGTGCCCTTGCACGACTGATGGTCGTTGTCGAGCGCTATCCTGATCTCAAAGCGAACCAGAACTTTCAGGACCTCCAGCACCAGTTGGAAGGAACGGAGAACAGGATCAATGTCGCAAGGACCCGGTACAACAAGGCGGTCGAAGTCTTCAATACCTCCATCCGGATATTCCCGAACAGTTTGACCAATAGCCTTTTGCTCCATCTGACACTGAAAGAGCCTTTCAAGGCCGAGCCTGGAGCTGAAAAAGCTCCCCAAGTAAAATTCTGAAGATGGGGATAGGGAGATAGGGAGATACGGAGATGGGGAGACAAAGGAACGATGAACGATGAACAATGAACGATGGACACTAAGTTTAAAGTCCATGATTCATTTGCCATTGTGCACAATAAAAAGAAGGAACTGAAGGATGAAACTCTGAAATGAAAAAATGCTTATTCTTAGTGATCTTTTCTTTCTTATGTTTGGCTTTTCCTGCTTACGGCCTTGATGTTCCAAGGCTCCAGGGCTATATCAACGACTATGCGGGGATGATCAGCCCTTCCGCGAAGTCGAAGATTGAAGAAGGGCTGAGGGCCTTTGAGCAATCGGATTCAACCCAGATCGTTATTCTGACCGTCCCCTCTCTCGAAGGAGAAAATCTTGAGGAATTTGGCATCAAAGTGGCAGAGGCATGGAAGATCGGGCAAAAGGGGAAAGACAACGGGGCCATCCTCGTCGTCTCCAAACAGGACAGAAAGATCAGGATCGAAGTGGGTTACGGCCTCGAAGGAAAGCTGACGGATTTAATCTCGGGAAGGATTATCGACGGGGTTATTACTCCGAGATTTAAAGAAGGTGATTTTGACGGAGGATTCATCGCTGGCATCTCTTCAATGATTGACGCCACGCGAGGCGAGTTCAAGGCCGAGCAAAGGCCCAATCAACAAAACCGGGGAAGGGGTTCCTCTTTCCTGACTTTATTTTTATTTTTAGGGATCTTTACACTGATACTCGGCAGTATCTCACGTATTCTCGGAGGGATCGTCGGGGCCATCGGGCTTCCTGCACTTGTCTCTTTTAGCGCCCTTTCCTTAGGACTCCCCTTGATCATTCTCTTAGCCGCAGTGGGCTTTGGCGGGGGCTTCTTTTTGCCGCGCCTCTTCTCTTCAGGAGGTTCACGAAGGGGCGGCGGTTTTTTTTCAGGACCAGGGTCAGGCGGTTTCTTCTCAGGAGGTGGTGGTTTTGGCGGTGGGGGCGGTTTCAGTGGTGGAGGCGGCTCTTTCGGTGGTGGAGGAGCTTCAGGGGGCTGGTAATGAGAGGACATCCGAAATCGGAAAGATTCTTTACTGCAGAAGAAAAAGATAAGTTGAAGGCTGCCACCCAAGAGGTCGAATCCAGGACGATCGGCGAAATCGTTGTGATGGTCGTCGACCACAGTGATCACTACATTGAGGCAGAGGTTCTCGGCAGTGTTCTTCTCGGGAGCCTTTTGTCTTTGATCTTGACCGTTCTCTTTTTTCACTCCTCCATCTGGTCTTATATTCCCTTAACATTCATATTCTTTTTCCCGTGCTGGTTCCTCTTTATAAAAGTGGAGGCTTTGAAAAGGCTCTTTCTCGGAATCAGAAGAAAAGAAGAAGCGGTCAGGCTGAGGGCGGAGAGGGCTTTTTTTGAGAGGGGACTCTACAGGACGAAGAAGAATACAGGGGTTCTTTTCTTTCTTTCCCTTCTCGAAAGGAAAGTCTGGGTTCTCGCGGATAAAGGTATTCACGAGAAGATGGACGAGGGGACGCTCGACCGGTTCGCCGATGAGGTTTCCAAAGGGGTTAGAGAGGGGCGAGCCTTCGATGCCCTTTCTCAGGCCATCCAGGAAATAGGGACTTTGCTTTCTCGGCATTTCCCCATTACCGCCGACAATACCGTTGAACTTCCCGACAACGTGATCACAGAGGAATAGCAACGCCCGGTGGGATCGGAGTAGTCTCCCCTCCAAAACCTTGAAATCGCGGAACATCAGGGAGAAGGGAATCGGAGGTCAGTACTCGAGGGGCCGTTATTAAGGATGTTTTTGCCTTGGCTTATCGCTAAAATGTGCCGCTTCAAGTTTTTTCCGGAGAGACCACTCCGATCCTAAGGATAAGATTTTCGTGATAACTTCTTTTTTTCAACCCGACCCACAGCGCGTTTTCATCATCCTTGCGCTGCCGGCCATTCTCAATTACTGATCACTCTTCTAAGGAGGGCTTTCATGGCGAATCAAATTGTCAAATGGGAAGTGAAAAACGGCATCGGTACAATCACGCTCAACCGTCCGGAAAAGCGCAACGCTATCAACGGAGAAGTGCTGGAAGGAATCAACAAGGCATTCTCGGAACTGAGCGCGAATGTAGAAGCCAAAGTTATTCTGCTCCAGGGGGCCGGTCCGGTCTTCTCTGCGGGCATCGATTTTAACCACCTGGCCGCTGTTGCCCAAGATGACGGAAGGGCTGCAGGGGTCCACCTTCGAGAGAATGTCGATGCCATTCAGACTACCCTGACCCGTATCGAACGTGTTGAGAAACCCATCGTGGCCAAGATTCACGGCTTCTGTGGCGGGCTGGGGCTGGAGTTAGCGTTGACAGCGGATTTCCGTCTCGCTTCGGAAAGTGCCACGCTGGGGGTCCCTGAGATTATCCTGGGGATCATTCCGGATTGCGGCGGAACGACTCGATTGACGCGGATGCTCGGCCCGGCCTGGGCCAAAGAGCTGATCATGACAGGCGACATGATCACTGCCCGGAGAGCATATGAGATCGGTCTGGTCCATCGGATCTTTCCGGACAGCCAACTGGAAGCGGAGACCAACTCCTTCTTGGCCAAACTGCTCCAAAGACCTTCCCTGGCCATAGGGCTGGCCAAACGGGCCGTCGATTTGGGCGTCGGGCTGGAAAAGCTGACCCACTTGGAGATCGAAGGGCTGGTTCAGAGTCTTCTGATTACGGCAAAAGACTTCCCGGAGACTCTCAAAAAGGGTTTTGCCACATTGCTCAAGAAATAAACTGATTCACTAAAGTCAATATATTTTCATAACACCGTTGAGCAGGCATCGGGGGAGTCGTGGAACGAAAACCCAGGAAGATCGAACTCGAAAATGACGAAGCCCAGCTGGCGCGCGATCTGCAAAAGTATCAAGACAAGGCCCTTGAATTGGGAGCTGCCAGAGTGAAAATTCTCAGAACCGACGAAATCCCTGTGGATGAACGGGTGACGCTGAAATGTCAGATTCCCAGGTGCTTCGGGTATGGAGGCGGCGCGAACTGTCCGCCCAATACGCTGAAGCCTGCTGAGTTAAGAGGATTGCTCGAGAAATACAAGTGGGCCCTTTTCTTCGTCAAAGAAGTTCCTTCAAACATCATCGTCCGAGACAAGGCAACGATCAAAGAGCGAGTCGCCGCTTATCAAGATGTCTACAAGATCGTGACCGAAATCGAATCGATGGCCTTTTACGACGGGTATTATCTGGCGTTTGGCTTGGGTGCGGGCTCCTGTCGACACACATTCTGCGGCTTGGCAGAGGATTGCGCTGCCCTGAAAGGAGAAAAGTGCCGGTTTCCCTTGCGCGCCAGGCCGTCGATGGAAGCGGTCGGCATCGACGTGTACAGGATGATCGTGTCAGCAGGATGGACCATCTATCCCATCGGGAGCGGTGCTAAGCCCGAAGAGATACCTTGCGGGGTTCTCGCGGGCATCGTTGTCGTGCAATGAAGAACCCCCTTACCGTATCCCGCTCGCGGTCTCAACTTAAACAGAAATGACCAGTCTCTTCGTAGACTCTGAGGATGGTCGAGATTCAATCCCGGGGTTAACGGGCGTATTTTCCGGTGATGGTCGCTGAGCCGATCACCTTGCCCCCTTCGCTAAAGGGGGGAGGGGGATTGGGATGAATCCCTCCTGATTAATTCACCGAAAATAGTTTTGTTAGGTGGGTTAATTGAACGGGGTGTTTCAGCAAGCCTTTGATCGCGAGGTTTCCGAGAAGGAGTTTCTTCAGGATATTCCTCCCGACCTTGTCAAAATAATTCGGAAGACCCAGAAAAATATTGATAAGGCTCAGATCCAAGATCGCATCGTGATCTGCAATGATCGTGAGATCTGGTCTACCCACGATACCGTTGTAAATCGTCAGTTCCCCGTTTCTGAAAGCCAGGCTGACGGTGATATCTATGTCCCTGGCTTCAATCACTACATTCGAATGGAGAGCCTCGAAGCTCGAAAGCTTTTGAGGCCTCTGCTCCAGATTTTGGCGAAGGAGGTTAAATAGCATCTCGGCAAGACCTGCCTCTTTCGCTCCATCATCAAGGGTGATCACGGGTTGCTTCATTTCTATTTCTCACCATGCCTGCTCATAGACCTTGAGAACCTCCGCCGGATCGGAGATGAACTTCGGGTTGTAAACAATCGCTCCGTCGGAGAGGGCAATTTCCGAACATTCCTTGAGTCCTTCCTTGGGAACTCCAACCTCCCTCAGTTTCTGGCGAAGACCTAACTGCTTGGTAAAATCTGCGATTTTGTCTGCCAGGACATTTCCAGCCTCATCCTGTGAAACCCTTTCGACGTTTACGCCCATGGCTGAAAGTATATCCAGATAAACATCACCGCACGCGTCGGCATTGTATCTCAGACATGGAGGAAGAAGAATGCTATTTGCCAGGCCATGGTGGACTTTGAATTTTGCCCCGACCGTATGGGCCAGGGCATGAACGATTCCCACCTGGGCATTAGAAAAAGCGGCTCCTGCCATGTTGGCTGCGATGAGCATCCGTCCCCTTGCCGTCATATCCTTCCCATCACTTACAGCCCTGGGAAGAAATTGTTTGATGAGTCTTATAGCGTGGAGACCCATTCCGTCGGCGACGGGTTCCCGCTGAAGGGAATGGATTGCTTCGATGGCGTGACACATCGCATCCATTCCTGTCGCCGCGGTCAGTCCTGGAGGCAATCCTTCTGTCATTCTGGGATCGAGGATGGCGACATTGGGAAGGATATTGTAATCACCGAAGAGCAGCTTTCTACCCTGGTCATGATCCTTAATCACCGCGATATAAGTCACTTCACTCCCGGTCCCTGCGGTCGTCGGGATCACGATGTGGGGCGTCTGGGGCCTGGTGAGGACTTGAAACCCGGCATAGTCCTGAAGTTTTCCCCCTTCTTTCAGAAGGATTGCCATTCCTTTGGCTGTATCAATGGCACTCCCGCCCCCCACGCTAACGAGGCAATCCGCCTCCAGCTCCTTCCCGAGCTTCGCTCCCTGATTCACGATATGGAGGCCGGAATCAGGTTCCACGTCTGAGAACATCCCTACACATAAGCTCCCCAGAGCCTTTTTTATTTTTTCTGGAATATCCGTATTCTTGGCAAGCTCTTTATCTGTGACGATAAGAACCTTCTTGCATTTGAGGTTCTCTGCTTCGATCCCCACGTCGAGGGCAGTATTTTCGCCGAAGACGATCTTGGTGGGACTCCAGAAAATGAAATTGAGGCTGGCATCGTAGGGCATGACCCGGTCCTCCTCTCGAGCGGTTCGAAATTTTATTCAGAGGCTCATGCCTCATCCAGGAATTTCGTCCCAATTTTGGTGGTACATTCGACGAGTTCCTGGGAAGCCTTCACAAAGCGAACGATGGTTGGCAAGTCTCCTTTCAGCTTGAGTTTTCCTTGCATCATCCCTTTTACCGGCTCCAGCTCTTTCTTGATGACTTGTTTCCATCTGGCGTAATCGCCAATGATACAGAAAGGTGCCTTCTGGGCTTCTTGAAGGCTAACTTTTTTTGCTTCCCTGCAAACCCCTTGATGGAGGTCGAGCCACATGCCGAAATCCTCCTTGAGCCCGATTTCCGGCTTGGCTGAGATGACCAATGCCACGACCCCAGCGGTCCAGGTGGCAGCAGCCTTTTTATATCCCTCGCTCAGGTTGATCTGTTTTTTGTATTCCTCCACCCACTCTTCGCTTGGAAATGTTAGGGCCATGATATGCCTCCTTCACGATGTGATTTACCTTCTACCCATGTAACTCCTTCGCCAGCTCATCAAGGCCTGCCTTGATTAAAACCTCTTTCTTGGGTTTCCCATCTCGGTCCAGGCCTCTGAGTTCATAATATTCTCTCAATAGTCTCTCGACATCGGGGACGGAACCGGCCGCACTCCCCTCTTTCAACGGAGTAAGAATTCTTTTCGGAAGCCTGTCGTCCTTGGCGGTCACCCCCATCATATTTCCGAGTCCTCTCTTCAAAAGCCATGTTCTTTCTCCACAAGAAAGAAGATCTTTCAATGTAAAATCGAACCCGGTGGTTACCCTTACCATCTCTGCCAAATCATTTGCTGAATACGTCCATGCTACATACTCACAGATCACCAGGGAGTTACACGGAAGGCCAAGGTCTTCGCAAAGTTTTATCATCTCTGCCTTTCCTTCGCTTGTTTGACCTATATAATTTTCCCGAAAACCGGCTTCCGGATAGGCCGTGATCCCCTGTTCTACGCCAAGACAGAAATGCATGAGGTGACAACCCCCTCTAATGGATGTCATGTAAGCAAGCCCCATCCCGTGGAAACCCCGCGGGTCATGCATGGGCGCCTCCAACCCTTTCACCTCGACGCTGAATTCCTCTGCACCCCTACCCAACCTCTTGGCTGCTTCCCTCGTCCCCTCTGACAAAACTGCTCCGATCCCCTCTTTCTTCGCTATCCGGTGGAGCATTTCGATCGCCCCGGCGATGTTTCCCCACGTGAGGTCAATCCCGTCCGTATCCTTTTCGGTGATCAGTCCCTTCTCAAAGGCTTCCATGGCAAGGGCAACGGCAGCCCCGCAGCTGATGGTGTCCATGCCATATCGATTGCACCACTCGTTGGCCTTGATCACCCCAGCGAGATCATCATTCATGATCAGAGTCCCGAAGGTCCCACAAGTCTCATATTCAGGTCCCGGCCCCTCTTCCGTTCTAAAAGGTCCGTCATCAACCTTGACGATCCTTTTGCAAGCAACCGGGCAAAAGGAGCAAGCATGATTTTTCGTAAGAAATTTTTCGGTCAAGGAGGGCCCACCGAGGTTTGCGGAGAGCCCAAAGTCCTCCCCAACCGTCCAGTTTTTTATGGGGACATCGCCCGTCATCATACCCAGATCCATTACGGCATCTGACCCCATAGACCGAAGAGACTGAGCTACCACCGCGTCTCGGGATTTCGCGATCAAAGACTTTCGTAGCGCTGCATATTCCTCCGGATGAGAAACCTCCATTTTTCGGGTGCCCCTGACAATAATGGCCTTCAATCTCTTTGAACCCATCACGGCTCCCATTCCTGTCCTTCCGATGAAATCCCCTTTGTCATTACAGATCGCTGCAAACTTGACCAGATTTTCTCCAGCCGGACCGATCGAAAGAACCTTTGGCCTTTTCTCCTTTCCATGCCTTTCTTTTAGCAAATCGGTGAGGGTGTAGTTATCCATGCCCCACAGATCGCTTGCATCCCTGAGCTCGATCTTATCGTCCTCGATGGCAAGATAAACGGGCCGGGGTGAAATCCCTTTAAAAATGATCCCGTCAACTCCGGCGAACTTCAGCTCCGGTCCAAAATTACCGCCACATGTCCCTTCTCCCCAGATTCCTGTCAGCGGAGACTTTCCACAAACGGCGAACCTCGACGTTCCTGGGAACTGCGTTCCTACGACAGGGCCGGTCATGACAATGAGTGGGTTTTCAGACGACAACGGATCAACACCAGGGTAAAAAGAATCAAAGAAGATCTTGGCTGCCAATCCACTTCCACCTATAAATTTCCTCTGATCATCTTCTTTGATTGGCCTGGTCTCGATTTTCCCAGTGCTGAGATCGATCTCCAGGATTTTCCCCATATACCCACCCACAAAACCACCTCCTCTCTTCTCGCTTCACACCAACAGAAAGGCTATCACCTGCTACACCTTGCCTTGGCGCAGAAAAATCCAAGTCAAGACCTCTGTACAAGCCGGTTCTTTGAAAAAGTAGCGAACCAGTTAACGACCGTACTTACCGGTGATGGTCGCTGAGCCGATCACTTTGCCCTCGATCGCTTTTTTGAATGCTGAGAGGGAAGTACTCGTTCCCAGGTCGAGTTTTTCTACGCTGAGGGCGTAAAGGGTCACCACATAAGGATGATCGCCTGTTCCCTTGGGAGGCTGCGGTCCGCCATATCCGATCTCTCCAAAGGAGTTCTTCAACTCAACAGATCCCTTGGGCATTCTCTTCTTGGAGGCCTCTTCATCAATCGAGGTCACCTGCGCCGGAATGTTAATGACCAACCAGTGAACCCAATTTTGAGCCACCGGATGCGGATCGACGATGGAAAGACAAAAAGACTTGGTTCCAGCAGGGACGTCTTTCCACACCAGCGGGATGGAGATGTTCTTTCCTCCTGCTCCTGGCATGACATACTGGATCGGGATCTTCTCCCCATCTTTGAACGCAGCAGATGATATTTCCATAGCACTCCCTCCAAAAACATTTTTTTGGCCAAGTGATAAAGATAGAAGAACCATCAGGAATAAGTAAAACTTCTTAGCCCCTTCCATATCGATCACCTCCACTTGAAATGATTCGAATGAATTGCCGTCATCTTAAGGCTGTCAGCCGATCAATGACGATCCTCCTGTAGACCAATGAGTATGTCAGGAACAACAAAATTTATTGTAATCATTCTATAATGAATTGAGATAAAGCACAATTTAAATCGTATTGTCCTTGCTGGGATATCATGGGATGATGGAAGGGATTTCTTATCGTATGATTCCCCGAGCTATTGTGGTTCTTGTTGGTTTGCTCCTGACATGAGACCATAAAGGAAAGAGAAAGTTCATCATCTCTTCCTTTGACCTTTCTTTAATAATGTTTTACTTTTTTGGAAAAAAAGATGTAAATAAACCTTTTCCTAAGTGAATTGTTTTGATATAATCGCCAAAATTCTGTATGAAACTTTCGGTCGTTATCCCTGTCTATAATGAAATCAATACCATCGAGGAGATTCTCTCCAGAGTCCTCGACGTCGATCTCCCCAAAGAAGTGATTGTGGTGGACGATTTTTCCACAGACGGGACAAGGGAATTCTTAAGGGAATGGGAAACGGAGAGGAGAACAAAATCAAAGGACGAGGTCCGCATCTGCTACCAACCCCGGAATATGGGTAAGGGGGCAGCTTTGCGCTCCGGGTTCAAGGAAGCCACAGGAGAGATCGTCATTATCCAGGATGCGGATTTGGAATACCATCCCCAAGAATATCCCAAACTCATCGAACCGATTCTTGACGGAAGGGCGTATGTCGTGTACGGTTCTCGCTTCCTCGGCACCCCAAGGCGGGTGTTGATGTTCCGGCATACCCTGGGCAATAAGCTCCTGACCTTCTTCTCCAACCTCTGCACCGACCTCAACCTCACGGATATGGAAACAGGTTATAAAGTGTTTAAAAAGGAGGCGCTGGAGCATCTTCATTTGAGGTCGAATCGGTTTGGTTTTGAGCCCGAGGTGACTGCCAAGATTGCAAAAATGAATTACCGAATCTATGAAGTCCCCATCTCCTACAGCGGTCGAGATTATTGGGAAGGAAAGAAAATCAAGTGGATGGATGGATTAAAGGCAGTCTTTGCCATCCTGTGGTTTCATTTTTTCGATTCGGAGACGGAGGATATCGTTTACCAGACCCTCCGAAAAATGAAGAAACTCCATCGTTATAACCGATGGATTTTTTCAAAATTCCAACCATTTTTGGGCAGGAGAGTTTTGGAAATCGGCTCTGGGACCGGTAATATCACAAAGTTTCTTTTGGATCGAGAACTCATCATCGCCACCGATGTGGAGCCGAAATACCTCACCTTTCTGAGGAACACCTTTGAAAAATATAGGAAATTCATAATCGAACATCTCGACATCTCGGAGGCAGAGATAGAACGCTACCGATCTTTCCATATTGACTCGGTCATCTGCTTCAATGTATTGGAACATATTAAACAGGATGAAACAGCCCTAAGAAGAATCTTCAACCTCCTGGAACCCGGCGGGCGACTCCTCCTTCTTGTTCCTTCTCATCCATGGCTTTACGGAAGTATCGATAAACATCTGGGCCATCACAGGCGATATGGGAAGAGAGAATTGGAAAATAAATTGGAAGCCGTGGGGTTTAAGGTCGTCCTGATGAAATACTTCAATCGAATTGGAATTCTCGGATGGTTTCTGAACAGCAAAGTGCTCAGGAGAAAAAGGCTTCCTTCCTTTCAATTGGGAATTTATAATTTCCTTGTCCCCCTGCTCAAATTAGAAAATTTCTTTCCCCTTCCTTTCGGCACCTCCCTGCTTGCCGTCGCTGAAAAATCGGAATGATGGATACGATTGAACATTTCTCAGATTTTTTAAGAAAGATTGGGGCTCCGAATTTTTTAGCCATCGGCATTGTGATCATTGTCCTATGGCTTCTGATCTCGGGCTTCCTCAAGGGATTAAGAAGACGAGGACGGAATCAAGGACGTGAGGATCATGATGAACACAACGATGAAGAGTAATAACCCCCCTTCATCCCCCCTTAGAGTAAGGGGGGATGAAGGGGGTTAGGTTAGCAGGGAATTTATCTTTTAAACATCTTCCAAGAGAGGAAAAAGGAGACGGTCAGGGCGATCAACATTCCTGACATGGAGAAAAAGAAGAAAAGAAGGATCAGCCTTTCCTTCATCAAAGCATATTTGCTCTCCAACATCCCGACATAAAGCATCCCGACAATCTTATCTTCGATATCTCGTATGGGTTCATACGCGGTGATATACCAATCGTTCACAACAAACGCCCTTTGTATCCATGGAAGTCCCTTTCCGAGAACTCGTTCATAAACTTCTCTACTCGTTCGAGTCCCAACGGCCCGATTTCCTTGTTGATCGACGACATTGGTCGAGATTCTCAGATCGCCTAAGAAGATGGTGGCTGTCCCGATTTCCTTCCCTTTGTATTTTGCGTCTTTGAATACAATGTTTTTGATCTGGTCCACGATCTCAAAATTTCGGTTGAGGAGCACCCCCCCCTATCAAGGCACCTAAAACGGTCCCATTAAAATCAATAATCGGACTGGCTGCCTTTAATACCATTCCAGAAGTCTCTTCTATTTTTCTGGCCGGTTTTTCTTTGGGAACGGAAATGGATTGGATGATAGCCTTTTGCGCCAAGCTCCTCCCTTCCTTCGATAACTCATCTCCTGAGAGAACCTGGGTCCCTGAAATCTCTTTTTTCTCCAGGGCCATTTTAATAAAAGGATCGTGGATCAAACTGTCACCTGATACCGGAGGGTTATGAGATCTAAATAGGACTACTCCATTCTTGTCCACCAATGTCAAAAAATCAAGTCCCTCCTCAACCATTAGTCCCTCAAGCTCGTTCCGAATGGATGAGATGTTTTTCTCCTTCAATCCCTTTTTCAGCACGTGTCTTATCGCTGTCCAGCGGATTGTCCGATCAATGTCTCTAATTTTAGAAGTATAAACATATCTGGCTGTATTGAGATCTTCTTTGACCCTCTCTTGAGCTTCAAAAATAATCTGATTGGTGATGAGGGAGTTGACAATGAGACTCGTTACAACGCCCATGAAGCAGGCGAGGGCTAAAAAAATCAGGGCTAATCGAGTTCTTGTAGACACTTCCATATTTATAACTTATCAAAAACAAAAGGAAAAGTAAATGAGAAAAATTTTCTTGCTATATTGTCCCTTTTCTGGTAGAAATGCTGTGAAAAAATTCTTTAACTCCAAGCCAGGGGGATCATCCATGAAACCATATTTTGAAAAGATGACCGATTTGGGTAAAGCTTTGACTGAGCAACAGATGAAGCAGGCAGATGAAAATATCAAGAAAATTAAGGAAGCGGAAAAAACAATAGCCGAAGCCGTGGAAAAAGTGAAAAAGGCGGGTCTTCCCACGGAGGAAATTAATAAGAGGGGAGAGATGACCGTATACCAAAGGCTTGAATATTTGCTGGACCCTGGCACATGGTGTCCTTTACATACTCTTTTCGACCCGATGGAAGAAGAATCAGGGACCACCGGCGTGGTGGATGGTTTGGGAAAAATCAGCGGAAAATGGGCTGTCATCATCGGCTTTGACAATAAGGTCATGGCGGGTGCCTGGATTGCCGGTCAATCAGAAAATATCTTGAGGGTGACGGATATGGCAAAGCGCCTCCACCTCCCTCTGGTCTGGCTGGTGAATTGCAGCGGTGTCAAACTCACTGAGCAGGAAAAGGTATACGCCAACCGAAGAGGAAGCGGAACCACTTTCTTTAGGCATGCTGAGCTCGAAAAATTAGGCATTCCCGTCCTGGCAGGGATCTATGGTACCAATCCTGCAGGCGGCGGATACCAAGGGGTTAGTCCTACCGTTCTTTTGGCCCACAAGAATTGCAACATTGCGGTAGGAGGTGGTGGCATTGTCAGCGGAATGACTCCAAAAGGTTTTTTTGATGAGGAAGGGGCCGAGCAGATTATCGAAGCGACAAGAAAATTCAAATCTGTCCCGCCCGGACGTGTGGAGATTCATTATGACTCCACTGGTTTTTTTAAGGCTGTCTTTGAAAAGGAAGAAGGGGTCCTGGAAGGACTGAAAACATACATGAAGTATCTTCCAGCCTATGACCCTAAATTCTTCAGGGTCGCTGACCCGAAAGAACCCAAATTCTCGCCCGGAGAGATCAATTATCTGGTCGCTTTCAATCAAAAGCTCGCCTATAATTTTGATCAAGTCCTCGCTAGGCTGACGGATAACAGTGAACATATGGAGTTCAGACCGAGTTATGGTCCGGAGGTCTATACGGGTCTGGCAAAAATCGACGGTTTCCTGATTGGGATCATAGGCAATCGGCAGGGATTCCTCCCCAAGGGATATCCTGAATATGCGCCCTATCCGGGCGTCGGTGGAAAGCTCTACAGACAGGGTCTCGTTAAGATGAACGAGTTCGTCACCCAGTGCGGAAGAGACAGGGTCCCCATCATCTGGTTTCAGGATACCACTGGCATTGACGTGGGCGATATCGCAGAGAAAGCCGAACTCCTCGGACTGGGCCAATCCTTGATATACTCCATCGAACAGTCCGATCTCCCCATGATGTGCATCGTCCTGAGAAAGGGGACAGCCGCTGCGCACTATATCATGGGAGGTCCGCAGGCGAACAATAATAATGTGTTTACGCTGGGCACACCTGCGACGGAGATCTATGTCATGCACGGTGAAACTGCAGCCGTCGCTTCCTTTGCAAGAAGACTGGTAAAAGAAAAGGATTCCAGCCGTCCACTCAAGCCGATCATTGACAAAATGAATGCCTTGGCACAGGAATACTATGACAAGTCGAGGCCTGTTTATTGTGCCCAAAAGGGGTTGGTCGATGAGCTTGTCTCTTTTGCAGATATGAGAAAATATATGGTGGCTTTTGCAAATTCTGCCTATCAAAACCCCGTTTCTATATGCCCTCACCACCATATGATGCTCCCAAGACTGATCAAGGGATAAAAAAACTGCCCTTAGATCAAGATGTGATAAAAAGGCCCACCTTCCAGGAGGTGGGCCTTTTTATCACTCCACAAAGTCTTGGGACCATTGTATGGATCCTCGTACAAAGACAAGTTGACAGATTCACCTCGGTCAGTTATATACCTTTACCATAAAGGATTTCTCATGGCACGAAGTCCAATCACGCGCAACGGATATAACAACCTTCACAAGGAACTGGAGAACCTGAAGAAGGTCATCCGGCCTCAAGTGATAAAGGCCATTGAGGAGGCGCGTGCCCATGGAGATCTCAATGAGAATGCAGAGTATGTGGCAGCCAAGGAGCGCCAGTCGTTCGTCGAAAAAAAGATTCGAGAGATTGAACAGAAATTGGCCAATTCCGAGATTATTGATACGATCCATCTTCCAAATGGGAAAGTGGGCTTTGGTTCTGTGGTCACTTTAGAAAACCTCAATAACGCAGGCAAAGTCACTTATCAGATCGTCGGGCCTGATGAATCAGACATCTCGTCTGGCAAGATTTCAATCGTTTCACCCCTGGGTAAGGCATTAATTGGAAAGGAAGTGGAGGATGAGGTGACCGTACAAACCCCAGGGGGCGCCAAGAACTATGCGATATTGAAAATAGCCTGAAGCAGACGCCTTCTTTTGTTCAACTCTCTCCCTTTCTGATAACCATGACCGCGGTGGCTTTGAAGGCGGCCCTCGCGTCCTTCCCCTCCGCTAACGCTAATTCTTCCAGAGAATGATTCGTCACATAGGCCACGAGTGGAAACCCACAGTCAAGTTGGACTTTCTGATAGAGGCCCAAAGAGATGACCTTTAGAATCTTCCCTGGAAATACATTTCTGGCACTTGTTCCCTCTTGGGAGGAACGCATCGACAGGGTGACATTTTCCGGCCGGATGCATAGAACCACAGTCTCTCCCAAGAGGACATCCCCAACGGCCTCGATCTCTTGACCCTCAACGGATGCAACAAAAGTCCCATCTTTCTTTTTAATCACTTTCCCGGTCAGGATCGCCTCCACTCCCATAAAGGAAGCCACCAATTCATTGACAGGATGATTCGCCACTTCTTCGGGAGGCCCGATCTGAAGGATCCTCCCTTCGTTCATCACGGCAATACGATCTGACAGTCTCAAGGCTTCCAGGCGATCGTGAGTGGCAAAGATTGTGGTCGTTCGGGTCTGCTGAAGGATATGTTCGAGATCTTCCATGAGGGAATCACGGGTAGGAGGATCGAGCGAAGAAAAAGGCTCATCCAGAAGAAGGATTTCGGGTCGAAGGGCAAAAGCTCGCGCGAGACTCGTCCTTTGCGCTTCCCCTCCTGAAAGAGTATTCGCAGAACGACCGTTGAGATGACCGATTCCAAACCGCTTCAACTCCTCCATGGCCCGGCCACGAATTTCATCTCTCTTCATCCCGCGAATTTTTAGGCCGGATGCGACATTGTTAAGGACCGTTGTATCAAAGAGGAGAGGCTCCTGGAAGACCATGGCCAGTCTTCTCCGGTACCCCAATACGGAATGATTTGTTTCCACCCTATTCCCTTTAAAGAAGATTTCGCCCTGGAAGGGTTTCAATAAATGGGATAAGGTTTGAAGCAACGTAGTCTTCCCCGCTCCATTCGGCCCGATCAGGGAGAAGATCTCCCCTTCTTGGATTGAGAGTGACGAAACCTGAAGGAGGATTGCTCCTCCCCTATTGACCTCAAGATTTTTTATCTCCAATATTGGTATGTGTTCGTCCATCTTTTTCATTCCGCAATCCCTGCCTGCGGTAGGCAGGCGCATTCCGAAATCCGAAATGAGTTCTATCTCGGCCTCTCCCTCTGTTGGATCTGAGTGAGGATCAGATTGACGAAGTAGGCAAGCAACAGGAGGATAATACCCAAGGCAATGGCAACATCGAAATTCCCCCGACTCGTCTCCAAAACGGTCGCCGTGGTAAGAACTCGGGAATAGCCTTTGATATTACCGCCTACCATGATGGAGGCGCCCACCTCAGAGATGACACCGCCAAATCCTGCCATCACCGCAGCCAAAAGGGGAAGCTTCGCCTCTTTGATCAAAATCCAAACCATCTGAAGACGAGTCGCCCCGAGGGCCAGAATTTGAAGTCGAAGTTTCTGGGGAAGTTGCTGAATGGCTGCCAGAGTAATACCCATCACAATAGGAGTCGCGATGATGGTCTGGGCGATGACCATGGCCGTGGGTGTATAGAGGATTCCAAGAAAACCAAGAGGACCATTCCTCCACAAAAAGAGCGTTACGAAAAGGCCCACCACAACGGGTGGAAGACCCATGCCGGTGTTGATGAGGCTGACAACCATTCTCTTTCCGATAAACCTGGAAAGGGCTACCGCGACTCCGGCAGAAATCCCGATCAAGAGGCTTACGAGGGTCGCTATTCCGGAAACCTCCAGCGACAAAAGAGTGATGCCCATGACTTCAGGATCAAAGGTAATCAGCAACCAGAAAGCCTTTTTAATCCCCTCAATGATGAGATCCATCCTCACCTCAATTTTCAAAATTCGAATATCGAAATCCGAAGTGGTCTAAACTCGAAATCCTAAACAAATCCAAAATATAAAACTCAAGAGATAATTCTCGCTTCTCAACAAATGAACCAAATTTCCCTAAGTCATACAGTTTTGGGTTTTGTGCTTTGGCAATTGAGTTTGTTTCGAGTTTAGGATTTACCTGCCAACTTCTTCATCCTTCTTACCGGCGTCCGGGAAGAAAAGAGGAGACCCAAATTTGTCAACTCCGAAGGTCTTGATGATGCCCTGGGTTTCTTTAGAAACCATGAAGCCGGCAAAGCTCTTCGCTCCTGCGTTATTCACCCTCGGCCATTTCGCAGGATTCACCTCAATGACATGATAGATATTGAGGAGAACGGCATCCCCTTCGACCAGAATATCGAGTCCGAGGTTTTTCTTCAATGCCAGGTAAGTTCCTCGATCGGCAAGAGTGGTCCCCTTCTTCTCGGCAGCCACGCTCAATGTCTGACCCATTCCAAGCCCAGTCTCCTGATACCATTTCCCCCCCTCAGGATTTATCCCCGCAGCTTCCCAGATGGCTTTCTCCTTTGCATGGGTCCCCGAATTATCTCCTCTCGATAAAAACAGCACCCTCGCAGAGGCGATCTTTTTGAAGGATTCTACACAGGACTTTGTTCCTTTGATCTTCGCAGGGTCCCCTGGGGGTCCGACAATGATAAAGTCATTATGCATGACGAGCCTTCGATTTATTCCATAACCTTCGGCCATGAATTTCTTCTCCGCTTCAGGAGAGTGGACCAGGAGCACATCCGCCTCTCCCTTCTGCCCCATGGCCATGGCCTGACCAGAACCCACTGCGATCGTCTTGACAAAATAACCAGTCTCCTTCTCAAAAATGGGTAGAAGAACATCAAGAAGTCCGGAATCCTGCGTGCTGGTGGTTGTCGCGAGGATGATGGTCTTCTCCTGCGCTTGGACAGAGAAAACTCCTGTAATAAAGAGAAATGAGACGCCAACTCCTAATAAGAGAATTTTTTGGCCGATCTGTCGTTTCACAATCTTTCTTCCCCGAACAACCACATTTTCGGCTACGGCCCGGCGAGGGACAGGGCTATAGGGAGCAGAAGAATTTAACAGAAATCCATTCCCCCACGCCCATGCCCCTTTAGACTATTTTTTTGAATAGAGAACTTTTCCCGAATTCTTAAAATCGTAGCTTCCCAACTTTTCAACCCTGTTTCGAAATTCCTGGGAGTTCAGGACTTCCATGAAAGCCTGGACTCCTTTTTCGAAAAAGGTGGATTGGTCAAGGATCATATCAAAGCTTTCCTGGGTGATCGGGATAAACGGAAGACCGAGGAGTTTAGAAACGGCAATGGTTGCAACACCCACATCCGCTTCTTTTGAGAGGATCGAAAGAGCCACTTCAAAATGGGTGTAGACCTCTTTTCCATATCCGTTGATCTTCGTAGGAGAGATCTGCAGCCGCTTCAGGTGTTGATCCAAAAGCACTCTCGTTCCGGAACCCTTCTGCCGATTGACAAACCGGATTCCCTTTTGAGTCAAGTCTTCGAATCCCCGGATCTGAAAAGGATTCTTGGGAGCCACCACAAAACCAAGGTCCCGGCGGAAGAGGTTGACCACCACCGGTTTCATATTTGGAAGATACTGCGGAAGAAATGGAATGTTGTACTCACCGGTTTTGGGATCAAAAAGGTGGGACCAGGCGATATCCGTATAACCCGTGTTCAAGGCCTTGAGTCCGTCCGTGCTTCCTGTATTGGCTGAGAAAATATAAAATTCGGGATACGATTTTTTCACGGAGGTCTGAAGCATATCGAGGATAGGGTCGTTGCTCCCCGATGCCAGAAGTCCTCCTTCAATTCTTCTGCTTTTCTGCCTTGCCTGGTCAAGCCCTGTTTTTGCATTTGATTCGATCCATTCTTCGACCAACTTCCTTGGAAAGACCCATTTCCCCGTCACCCGTGTCGACGGGATTCTTTTCGTTTTGATCAGCGCATAGACCTGCTTCTCATGGATCCCCAAATACTTAGCCACTTCTTTAGTGTTCATCATTTCCTCAGACATAGTCTCCTCCAATAACTCATTTAAAATACTAAGGAAGAAGATTCCATTTGTCAATGAAAGAAATTACTCAAAATTACTTAAAGTCACTTGTCCCCCGGCAGAGCCGGGGGTTTACCTAAGTGCTAATTAATAATTCACCCATAATATTCTCATTCTGCTTCATCACGCTTACTGATCCGAATCTTTTGCTCTGGCGTAAGGTATACCTTGGACATGGTTGACCTCCTTTCCTTTGGATTGGTGCTCACTGTGGCTTTTATCACAGCTCCAAGGAAGTGTCACCCATGTCTCTTTACAATATATAATAAGTAAGGTTCTTTCTTGACAAACAATTTATATCTCAATTATCATTACTTAATTTGTAAGAATTGCTAAAACATGGTCCTGAAGAGTTGACTTATTAAATGATGAAAGTTCCCACCTTTGACATATTTGACATAGAAAAATATTTAGATCTCGTTCGATCTTTTCATGGCCATGTTGCACCGGGCGTCATTCTGGGCGGATTCATGGTGAATTATGCTAAATCCAAGATCCCGGAAGGCGTGCTTTTCAACGCGATATGTGAAACTTCGGTCTGTCTGCCCGATGCCATTCAACTGCTCACCCCCTGCACGGTGGGAAATGGCTGGGTCAAAATCATTAACCTTGGTCGTTTCGCTCTAAGTCTCTATGATAAGGACGAGGGGAGTGGATTCCGTGTTTGTCTTGACCCCAAAAAATTGGATAACTGGTTGGAGATAAAGAGCTGGTTTTTCAAAATCAAACCTAAAGTAGAACAAAACATGGAATTGCTTATATCCCAAATAAAGGAAGCAGGAGCAACATTATGCGGGATAGACCCCGTGCAGATTAGACCTGAGTTCCTCAAAAAAGAAAAGAGGGGAGAAATTACAATTTGTCCTTGTTGCCAGGAAGCTTATCCTGCTAAGGATGGAGAGGTCTGTCGTGGTTGTCAGGGTCAATCGCCTTATATTCTTACACAAGCCTCAGAGGCGCATATTTTAACAATGAACGCTACAAAATCTCATGGGGGTTATTAAGACCAACACTCCTTAAAGAGGAAAAAGAGTTGCTTTAAAGCTGAATCAATATCTTTAGAAATACAAGGAAAGGAGAAACGGAATGAAAGTAACGCGTCGTGAATTTTTGGTAGGTTCGGGCACTCTCATCGGAGGTTTGACGCTTTCTTCTCTGGGGATCAACTTGGAGCCGATTATTGCCTACGCCGATGAAATGAAAAAGATCGATAAGGTTAGGAGCGCCAGGCAGAGCACGTCCATCTGCTGCTACTGCGCAGTGGGTTGTGGCCTGATATGCAGCACGGATACGAAGACGGGAAAAATCATCAATATCGAAGGCGACCCAGAGCATCCCATCAATGAGGGAACACTTTGCGCCAAAGGAGCCGGTATTTTTCAAACCACGGCTGCTAACGAACATCGGCTGACTAAGGTTTTATATCGCGCCCCATACAGTGACAATTGGCAGGAAAAAACCTGGGATTGGGCGATCACTCGGATCGCCAAGAACATCAAAGCGACCAGGGATGCCAGCTTCATCGCTAAGAACAGCAAAGGCCAGGTGGTGAACCGCGTGGAGACGATCGCCCACATGGGAAGCTCCAATGTGGACAGCGAGGAGTGCTGGCTGATCACGGCCATGGCGAGATCCTTGGGCATCGTCTATATCGATCACCAGGCCCGGGTCTGACACGCGCCCACCGTACCGGCTCTGTCAGAGTCGTTCGGACGTGGTGCAATGACGAATCATTGGATTGACCTGCAACATAGTGACGTCGTATTGATCCAAGGAAGCAACGCTGCGGAAAACCATCCCATATCCTTTAAGTGGCTGATGAAAGCCAAAGAACGCGGCGCCAAGATTATCCATGTCGATCCGCGATTTACGAGAACATCGGCTCGGGCGGACTTCCATACCTCCCTCCGGTCTGGAACCGACATTGCTTTCCTTGGGGGAATGATCAAGTACATTCTGGAAAACGAGAAATACTTTAAAGATTATGTCGTCAACTATACGAATGCGTCATTCATTGTCGATGAAAGATTCGACTTCAAAGACGGGCTCTTCTCTGGGTACGACCCAACGACCAGAAAATACGATAAATCCACGTGGGCATATAAGAAGGATGCCAATGGGATTCCTGAGAAGGATTTCACCTTGCAGAATCCTCGCTGTGTTTTTCAGCTCCTCAAGAAACACTATTCGAGGTATGACTTGGAAAAGGTTTCCTCCATTACCGGAACGCCGGTGGGGGATCTCAAGACAGTTTATGAAATGTATTCTTCTACGGGCGTCAAAGACAAGGCAGGCACCGTCATGTACGCCTTAGGTCAAACGCAGCACACAACAGCGGTTCAGAACATCAGGACCCTTTGCATGATTCAGCTTCTCCTGGGGAACATTGGAATCTGTGGAGGTGGGGTGAACGCGATGCGGGGGGAGCCAAATGTTCAGGGATCGACGGATTTTGCCATTCTATCGAGTTATATCCCCGGCTACCTTCCAGCCCCCCAGGCTTCTCTGAAGACGCTTGATGAGTACCTCAAGCGAATCACACCCAAATCAGCGGATCCACGTTCGGCGAACTGGCAACAGAACTACCCCAAGTACATGGTCAGTCTGCTCAAAGCCTGGTACGGGGATAAAGCGACCAAAGAAAATGATTTCGGTTATTCGTGGGTGCCGAAGCTCGATGACGGCCAGGACTGTACCATCCTTAACATGATCGATAACATGTACGAGAAGAAGATTAAAGGGCTTATCGTCATTGCCCAGAACCCGACGGTCAGCCTCCCCAACGCCGACAAGGTACGGGAAGCCATGACGCATCTCGACTGGTTTGTACACGTTAATATTTTCGACAACGAGACTGCCTCCTTTTGGAAAGGGCCGGGGTTAGATCCGAAGAAAATCAAGACCGAGGTCTTTTTGCTTCCTGCAGCGGCCTCTGTCGAAAAGCAGGGAAGCCAGGCCAACAGCGGACGGTGGGTCCAGTGGAAGTACGAGGCTGCAAAGGCCCCTGGAGATGCCATCTATACGGGAGACATCGTCATCCGGATGGTCACGAAGCTCAAGGAACTCTACAAAAAGGAAGGCGGCGCCACCCCAGAGCCCATCTTGAATCTCAAATGGGATTATGCCGATGAAAAGGGCCGCTTTGATCCGTTGAAAGTAGCCAGGACCGTCAACGGCTATTTCCTGGAAGACATAACCATAGGCGACAAAACCTATAAAAAGGGAGAATGCGTCCCCTCTTTTACTTTGCTCCAAGCCGATGGGAAAACCTCCAGCGGTTGTTGGATCAACAGCGGATCATTTGCCCAAGATGGCACCAATCTCATGGCGCGCAGGAAAAAAGACGACCCGACCGGTCTGGGGCTTTACCCACAGTGGTCTTGGGCATGGCCTGTCAACCGACGTATCATTTACAATCGCGCCTCGGTGGACCTCAGCGGTAAACCTTACAACCCGAAGCGACCTCTACTGGCTTGGGTTGATGGTAAATGGGTTGGAGACGTCCCAGATGGACCATGGCCTCCGATGGAGGATACAAAGAATGGGAAATATCCTTTTATCATGAAACCGGACGGCGTTTCTTCGCTCTTCGGCCCTGGACTGGGTGACGGACCGTTCCCCGAACACTATGAGCCGCTCGAAGGCCCAATGGCCAAAAACCTCCTCTCTTCGCAGATGAACAGTCCGATCATCAAGATTTTCACAAAGGAATGCGACAAGTATGCAAGATGTGATCCCAGGTTTCCTTTTGTCATGACCACCTATTCGAGCACCGAGCATTGGTGCACCGGTGCCATCACCAGGTGGCAGTCCTGGCTCACCGAAGCCCAGCCTCAGGTATACGTTGAGATCAGTGAGGAACTGGCTCAAATCCAAGGGATCAAGAATGGGGAAAAGGTCAAAGTGGAATCGGCCAGGGGATCACTCACGTGTGTGGCCATGGTGACCACCCGGTTCCGTCCCTTTAAATGCGGGGATCAGATCATCCATCAGGTGGGAATGACTTACAACTACGGCTGGCTTTTCCCGAGGGACTGCGGCGATACTGCGAACCTGCTCACCCCAACGGTCGGGGAAGGAAATACAGGGACACCGGAATACAAGGCCTTCATGGTCAACGTGAAAAAGGTTTAGGAGGTGAAATAAATGCCAAACGGAAAATCCATATTAGTCGATACCTCGTTATGCACTGCCTGCAGAGGGTGTCAGGTTGCCTGTAAACAGTGGAACAATCTACCCGGAACCAAAACGAAGCAGATCGGTACGTACCAAAACCCGCAGGACTTCTCGGCGTTCACCTGGAAGCTTGTGCGTTTTGCAGAGGGGAAGAATGGAAACGGGAAGCCCTACTGGTATTTCTTTTCGGATATGTGCCGGCACTGTATGGAGCCCCCTTGTGCGGAAACGATCCAGGGTTTTGTCAAGGGCGGGGTCATCCGGGATGAAGCCACAGGGGCGGTCGTGTACACGGAGAAGACGAAAACCGTCCCTTTTGAAAAGGTGCGATCCTCATGTCCTTATGACATCCCGCGACAGAATCCTAAAACGAAGGTGATGGCCAAATGCACTATGTGCATCGAAAGGATCAAAAATAATATGATTCCTGCTTGTGCCAAGTCCTGCCCCACAGGCGCTGTAGTATTTGGCGATCGTTCACAGATTTTGGCAAAGGCAGAGAAGAGGGTCGCAGAATTGAAAAAGAGCTACCCAGAAGCCATGGCCATTAATGCAGAAGATGTACGTGTCATTTATATTGTCACGGATGATCCTCAAAAGTATTGGAAACACGCAGCCGCATAAGCATCGATTTGAACCTTCAATCAATGGACTGCCCCGCATTTTTTGTAGGTGGGGCAGTCTTTTTTTGGAGGGGTGATAAGGAGTATCCATGGGCGATGAAATTCAGGCAAGAAAAGAGACACGGAAGATCGAGAAAGCTATGCTTAAAATGGAAAAGGAGATTCCTTCCCTAAAATCTGTTCTGGATGCGTTTAAGGAAATTTTCATAGGCAAAACGCTTTTCAAGGCAAATCTTCCCGATCTTCCACACGTCCATATTTCTCCACCCGATTCATTTCAATTTTCTCAGGGAGTCCCATTGCTGACGGGAGAGATGCTAAGCCGTATCATAGATTCCTGGGAGAGTTCTGTTGATTTCATGATCCCATACATAGCAAAAGGGTTTCCTAAAATCAAGCCGGAGCTAAAACGCCTCAAGTTAGCTCAGGAACAGGGGCGTCTAAACTTAAAAGACTGCATGAAAGCTCTGTTGAAAGGTCAAGAGGAAAAGGTAAATGAAATTGCGTTAAGCCTCGAAACTCAGCCTCTCATTCTTAAATTCATCCTGGATCAATTGATGAAACCTTTCCTTGAAAAAAGGATCGAGGGGATTCAATCCCTCACTCAAAACTTGACTTGGCTTAAAGGCTATTGCCCTCTTTGTGGATCGTTTCCAGAGCTGAGCTTTCTCAAGGGAGACGAGGGGCAGCGGTGGTTGAGATGCGTGCTCTGCGGCCATGAGTGGCGATTTATGAGGACCCAGTGTCCTTTTTGCGAAAATGAAGATCATGAAAAGATGGAGCTCTATTTTGTAGAAGGCCGGGAGCACGAACGGGCAGAGCTTTGCTATAAATGCAATAGATATATCGTCAACATTGACACGAGGAAATGCGCAGAAGAAGTGGTCACGGAAGTGGCCGCCATAGGAATGTTGTACTTAGATATTCTCGCCCAAGGGAAAGGGTTTTCACCGGTTGCTCTCTGTGCCTGGAATATGGTGGCCAAGGGCGACATTGCCACATGGACAGGTCCCTTCCGCAAGCAGAATGGTGAAGCAAGTTAACCAATACAACCGATCAAACTCAAGGTGCCTCACTTATCTCCTCAGTCTATGGCGATCATCACATTTGTGGCTTTGATTACCGCGTACACCTGTTTACTTTTGGAAAGGCGTAGATCCTGTGCTGATTTTTTGGTAATAATAGAGACAATCTGACCGCCTCCGGGAAGTGCAATCGTAACTTCTGAATTAACTGACCCATGTTTGACGTTCTTTACCTTGCCTTTAAGGACATTACGAGCACTTATCTTCATAATTTTGCCTCCTTTCTAGCCTTTAATTTTAATAGTAGTGGCAGGACGTACTCCTGTCAAGCGATTTCGGGAAGCTGCGCATAAAACGTAATGAGTAAAGTCCAGCATCCGTTTTTCTAGCCCGTAATCTTATTAAAATGATTCCTATTCTCATATAGGATATTCCCGTTTCTGGATAAATACCATGATTTCCAGATCTTTATGAGGGATCGAACCGCCTGCCCCAAAGATGGTGAAAAGCTCTGAGGGTTCGAGGAGGCAGAGGGCCGAAGGACTCAACGTAGCCGGGTAGTATTCAAAATAGAGTGGCGTGGTTGACCTCTGAGATCATCCTTTATCCACTTATCTGTTTTCCTGGTTTTTCAAGTTTGACCGCGCAGACTTTATATTCCGGGGTCTTGGTCACGGGGTCCAGTGCGGCATTAGTAAGCCGGTTGGCTGCATTTTCTACAAAATGCATGGGAATGAAGATCACTCCAGGTTGTACCCGCTCCGTCACCCAAGCCTTAGCCGTTAGGCCACCCCGACGGCTGCTCACTTTGAGCTCTTCCCCTTCCTTAAGGCTTAGCCGTTGCGCGTCTTCGGGATGGATCTGGACGAAGACTTCCGGGTTTTCGTGGTGGAGGGGGGGACATCTCCTGCTCATGGTGCCAGTGAGAAACTGGGTGAAGATGGTCCCGGTGGTCAGCCAGAAGGGATAGTCATTGTCCGGAGTCTCTGCCGGTGGCCTAAAATCTATGCCGTGGAACATTCCCTTCCCCCTGCTGAAGCGGTCTTTGTGCAGGTAAGGAGTGCCTGGGTGGGCCAGTGTGGGACAAGGCCAGCACAGCCCTTTTTCTTCCAACCGGGCATGGTTCATGCCACTGTATGTGGGGGTCAATCCTGCCACTTCGTTAAAAATCTCTTCCGAGGATTGATAATGCATGGAGTAGCCCATGCGGGTAGAAAGTTCCTGAATAATCTCCCAGTTGGCTTTTCCGGCCAAGGGTTCGATTGCCTTCCGGACGCGCTGAACCCGCCGCTCGGAGTTGCTAAAGGTACCTTCCGATTCGGCAAAGGAGGCCGCAGGTAACACCACGTGGGCCAATTCCGAAGTGGGAGTCGGGAAGATATCCAGGACCAGAAGAAATTCTAATGATTCCAAAGCGGCTTGAACGCGATTGGCATCCGGGTAGCTCATCACCGGGTTGGCTCCAAAGACAACCAACCCTTTTATCTTTCCCTCATGGATGGCCTCGATCTGCTCGACCAGGGTAAGACCTATCGTGGAAGACAGCTTGACCTTCCAAGCGGTCTCGAATTTTTGAACATTCTCCGGAACTGCGACATACTGGTAGCCGGGCAAGACATTGGGTAAGGCACCCATGTCACAAGCCCCTTGCACATTGTTCTGCCCGCGGATAGGATTGACTCCGGTAGAGGGCCGGCCGATATGACCGCACAGCATGGCCAGATTGGCCAGGCTCTTCACATTGTCTGTGCCAGTGCTGTGTTGTGTGATGCCTAAGACATAGGCAATGGCACTGGTTTCTGATCGGGCATACCAGTCCGCCATCTTGATAATATCGGCAGTAGCCACCCCCGTGATCTGGGCAGCCCGCTCGGGCGGGAATTGTTCGATGATGCGAACCAGGTCTTCAAAGTTTTCGGTCCGCTCTTCAATAAATGCCTGATTGTGCCAGCCGTTCTTGTAGATCACATGCATCATGCCATTGATCAAAGCGACATCGGTTCCCAGATGATGCCGCACGTGAAGATGGGCCAATTGGGCAATCTGAGTCTTCCGGGGATCGACCACGATGAGCTTGCTCCCATTGTCCAAGGCCCGGAGAATTCGCTTGGCGGCAATGGGGTGGGCCTCGGTAGTGTTGGAACCAATGACGAGAAGGCATTTGGCGTTCTCCAACTCAGCAAAGGAATTGGTCATGGCTCCACTTCCAAAGGCAGCGGCCAGCCCGGCCACTGTAGGGGCGTGTCAGAGACGTGCACAATGGTCTATGTGATTGTGGCCGAAGATGGCCCTGGCGAATTTTTGAAAAACATAAGTCTCTTCATTGACGCAGCGGGCTGAACCAACGAACGTCACACTCTCAGGTCCATAGCTCTCTCTAAGCCGCTGGAGCTGGGTCGTCGCCTCATTGAGCGCTGAATCCCAAGTGGTCTCTCGAAAAGATCCTCCTTGGCGTATCAGGGGTTTGGTCAAACGGTCCTTATGTTGAACAAACTCATGCGCCGTCCATCCCTTGATACAGAGGGTTCCTTCGTTTGTAGGGCCGGTTTTCAACGGCAGGGTACCAACGATTCTTCCATCCAATACTTCCAAGAGCAAGTTGCAGCCCACTCCGCAATAAGGGCATGCCGTAGGAATCGAACGGAAATCCATATCAGCCTCCTTAAGTCAACGATCACCGTACCCACACCAACATTTCGGATCGTGAGGACTGTTCACTATAATGAACTGTAGCCGGCCGGTATAAGAAGTCTATTGGGCAATATTATAACTAACAATTACTTATTATTACTTCTAATAACCAGTTATCTGTCCTTTGTCAAGAATAAATTATCAAGAACGGTTTTGAAGGCATGGCGGTTCATTATAATGAACGTGTGGTGCGACTCGCATCCGAGTTCAATGGCTAAACTGCAACCTGCAAATGAGGATCGGTAGCAATAAGGAATAATAAGTAGCAATTCGTATTAATCAGAAATTTTTTTCTTGACAATCTATCCACCCTCGATTATCATCTCTGCCTGGTTAGGGGGTGCTTCTCTTGATCAGACTCCATGCTGATAAAATGAATGCTCCAATACTTTGACCGTCCTGAATCCGCATCCTGCATGGGGGGGCCAAAAAACGGTAAATCTTTGGTGACTCAGCATTCGGTGATCTTAGGGGAAGGAGGTTTCTAAACTATTGTGGGGAAGGTAATTCTACACTTCAATTAAGGAGGGATGTACGAGAAAGGAGGAGGGTATGAAGAAAGAGGGAAGTATGAAAAAGGGAGGAGTTTTTCTTATCGGTTTGTGTTTTTTTATTCTTATTTGTTTTGGTGTTGTATGGGCAGAAGAAGTTACTCAGAGTGAAGAAGCTACCAAGAGTGAAGCAGCTACTAAGAGTGAAGCAGTTGTTAAAAGTGAGGGTCAGAAAGACTACCAAGTATTTGACCTTGGGGAGGTGTTTGTGACCTCAGAGAAACCACCGGCAGTTCAGGAGATGGTAATCACAAATGAGGTAAGCGCTGAAGACATCAAGGCCACGAATAGTACTACCGTTGCCGAGGCCTTGGCGTATGTCCCGGGGATTCGGGTTGCAATGGAACACAAAAACCAAGCCGTGGTTCAAATTCATGGGCTGGATCAAACCCATATCTTGGTCCTCATTGATGGCGTCCCTTATTATGAAACCAAATATGGAACGCTTGATTTGACTGAGATTCCTGTCGATAACATCGCAAAAATCGAGGTTACCAAGGGAGCCGCCTCTGTCCTCTATGGAGCGAATGCTTTCGCGGGGGTTGTCAACATCATTACGAAGAAACCTACTGAAAAACCTGCTGCCGACCTAACCCTGGAGTTCGGGCCCTACAATTACAACAGGGAATCGGTTTCGACCGGCATGAAGGTCGGCATGTTCAGCTACTGGTTGAGCTACACCCATCAACAAGCAGACGCGTGGAGAATGTCTGACAATTTCGTTCCACAGCTCGCAACTCTTGTGTACAGAAAGGTGACCACAATACCCGCCATCTTGCAAGATACCGGCCCTCGTATCAATTCTTATTACAATACTAACGCCTTATGGGCCAAAGTTGGTATCGATCCAAGTCCGGGCTCAGAATATTATCTGAATTTCCATTATATCACAAAAGATAAAGGGGATCCCCCTGATATATATGGCGGGACAACATTCACTAGCCCACCTTTCAGTGCTGCCAGTGCCTTTTCATCAATCTTTGACAAAATTCCCAGGTATGACGATTGGGGCATAGACCTGAGTGGGCAGCAAAAAGTCTTCGACCAATTGACCTTAAAGGCAAAGTTGTTCTATCACAGTCACGTCGATGACTACGAATCCTATTCAGATCCGTACTATAACAACGAAATTGCCTATAGCAGATACGTAGACTATAACGTGGGTGGGTCACTTATTTCAGAGGTTCGACCTTTGGAGTGGGATACCATCAGGCTCGCTTTCAATTTCAAAGGTGATTCCCACCAGGAGCGGGCTCAGGATTTCCTGCCCTTTGCACCGTCATTTTCCTACACGGGGTCCGTTGGTCTTGAGAATGAGTTCAACTTAATAAAAAAATTATCTGTGGTTGTAGGAGGAAGCTATGATTGGTTTGATGTCACAGAAGACAAGGTCTTAAACAGCGCAGGCACCGGGCTAGTCAATGCAGGAAAGAGACCCGAATTGGACAACTGGGATCCAATGATTGGCGCTAACTACAACCTTACTGATACCACGAGACTTTTTGGTTCGATTGCCCGCAAGGTCCGCTTCCCAACGCTAACCGACCTCTATTCATCAAAAGGTGGAAATCCAAACCTCGATGCTGAAAAAACAATCAACTACACTCTTGGGGTCTCCCAATCCTTATCCAAATATGTAAAGGTAGAACTTGCGGGTTTCTATCATGATATCTCGGACTTCATCAGTCTTCCTGCCAATCCTTTGATTAATCCTTTGGCCCAGTATCAAAACTACGCCAAAATCCAGATGTTAGGGTTTGAGGTGAATGGAGAAATTTCCCCCATGAAAGACCTGGTCCTCAAAGCCAGTTACGTCTATAATAATGCCAAAGATAGAAGTCCAGGCCGGATAACGCCAAGCGACAACGTCGTTAATGTCCCGGAACATAAAATTGACTTGGGGGTCCGGTATACGATCCCTTACGTCACGATTCCTTACATCAAAGGCGCTATTCATCTTGATCTTGAAGGCATCTATATGGGCAATGTCTACGACCAACTTGGAAGCCCTGCAACCTCAACTTCTAACGCCCAGGGGCCAGAAAAAGTCCCAAACTACTTTACTGCAAATGCGAGGCTCTCAACTACTTTTTATAAGCATTTTGAAGTCTATGTGGCGGTCAACAACATCGCTGACAAGAATTTTCAGTCAGATTATGGCCTTCCCGGTCCAGGGCGAACTTGGTATGTCGGGATGTCTGCGAAGTATTAGCTGTTAAGGGTTCTCTCTGAAGACCTACGAGCATCACAATAAGGAGGCTCCTATGAAAAAAAAGTTAGCGTTGCCACTTTATACCTTCTCCATCTTCTTTCTATGTTTTCTCTCCGTAAGTGGATGGACAACATCCTCACCGACGATCAGCATCACAGGCTCGGTCAGGCAGCCATTGAATCTGACCTTGGAGGACCTCCAGAAACTTGAGGCCGTTACGGTTCGGTTGAATGAAGTGACCATGGATCATCGCTATAACGGCGCATTTTATTTCCGGGGGGTTCCCTTAAAAACATTACTCGAACTTGCCTATGTCGAGAAAGAAGAGACAGGCTTTCCAAAACTGAATGACCTTGCCGTCGTGGTGCGTAATAAGGAGGGAAAGCAGACCGTGCTCTCATGGGGTGAAGTATTCTTCAGCAACCCCGGAGAAGTGGTTTTGGCCTTTTCGAGCGCTCCGATTATACCGCACGCAGATTGCAAAATTTGTCATGGACCGGAAGTCTTTCAGTCCAGGCTGGATATTCTTTCGCGCAGGGTAGGCCTTCCCAAACTTGTCGTCGTCAATGATTTCTATACAGACCGTTCCTTGGAAGATGTAACCAATATCGAAGTGGTAGATCTGCATCTTAAAATGCCTTACCAAAGAACTAAAGATCTCTTCTCGCCCGGCTTTACGGTAGCAGGCGACGTGAAACAAACCTTGAATATCTCCGACCTCGCATCCTATCCCCGTACTCATGCGCCAGCAAAAATGATAGGAGACGGAGCGGGTTATCACGGCCTGGAGTCTTATGGCGGGGTCCTTCTTTCAGAACTCCTTAAAAAAGCGGACGTAACGCCAGATACGAATCAAGTCGTCGTCATCTCAGCGCCTGATGGTTACCGTACCCTTCTTTCCTACGGCGAAGTGTTCTTATCTTCAAGAGGAAAAAGCATCCTGATCGCCGATCAGATGGCAAATCAACCTGTCAAAAAAGACGGGAAGTTTAAACTGATCCTGCCCGACGATCTCTCCGCTGACAGGACCGTCAAGGCCGTCAGCAAAATCGAAGTAATCTCCTTAAAACCGAAATCCAATTTCTACATTATCGGAATGGGTTGCGCAGACACCAATCTGATTACTTTAGAAGCAATCTCTGTTATGGGCAAGGCTGATGTTTTTATCTGTCCGGAAGATATCCAAAAGCGGTTTGGCAAATACATGGGTAATAAACCTGTCCTTTTTGAAACTCTGAAACACATTGAACACCTGTTCAACAAAGACCATCCCAATTTATCCCCCGAGGAAAAAAAGAGAGCACTAGAGGAGCAAAACAGAAAGGACATCCAGAGCATACGGGATGCGCTCAAGGCTGGTAAGACCGTGGCCTTCTTGGAATATGGGGACCCCACCCTTTATCCCAGCTGGATGCATTGGCTCGGCGACCTATCGAAAGAGGCCCATTACATCCCTGGTATCAGCGCCTTCAATGCCGCCAATGCAATGATTGGAAAACATCTTGGCTGCAATGGTTCAATCATCATCACTGTCCCCCAAGGTCTAAAGACCAACGAGGCCATGCTCAAGGCGATAGCCGACAATGGCGACACGCTCGTTATTTTCATCGGCCTGAAGGAGCTGAAAAATCTCAAACCCCTTTTCCAAAAGTATTACGCCAACACAACACCTGTTCAACTTGTCTACAGGGCAGGATATTCTGACAGTGGATATATCGTCAAAACCACGGTTGCAGAAGTGGCTGAGGTGGCGGAAAAGGAGCCGGAGAAGCATTTGGGAATGATTTATATCGGCCCATGCCTGAAGTAGAGCCTGAGCATGCAACTGAAGCGAAGGCTCAACCTTTTCGATGCCACTTTGCTTGTAATCGGTAATGTGGTTGGGGCAGGCATCTTCACCACAAGCGGCTTTCTGGCCGGGGAACTGCCCCAACCCTTGCTTTTTGTCGCCATCTGGGTCATTGGAGGACTTCTTACGTTATGCGGAGCCTTGACCTATGCCGAGATGGCGGGAATGTTTCCCCGTTCAGGCGGAGATTACCAATTCTTAAAAGAGGCATATGGCCCATGGGCGGGTTTTCTCCTCGGCTGGGTCAGCTTTTGGGTGATCACCCCAGGCTCCATCGCCGTGCTTTCCATTGCAATGGTAGCCTATATAAAAGGCTTTTTCCCTCTTCATTACGCTCTTTCAGAAAAGTTCTTAGCAGTAGCGATCATCTTTCTCCTCTCTTTTATAAACTACCGAGGCGTACGCTTGAGTGGAACGATACAGGACATCTTCACCCTGGGAAACCTGCTCATCATTCTTGCATTAATCTTAGGCGGATTAACATCTGGAAACGGAAACTGGCAGCACTTTACGACGGCTTCTTCAGTCTCTTTGCCTTTTCCCAAGCTTTTCGGACCCGCGATGATTGCGGTGCTTTTTACTTACAGCGGCTGGTTTGCTTCCGCCTACATTGGGGCCGAAGTCAAAAACCCCGAGAGGAATCTTCCCTTTTCCCTGTTATTGGGGACAATCATCGTTACCCTTTTCTACACGGCCATGAATCTTGTCTATCTCTATGCCCTTCCGCTCTCGCAACTGAAAGGCACTGTCAATGTGGCACAGCTTGCAGCGAAAACCCTTTTCAACCCCACGGTGGCTCAGGTCGTTTCCTTGTCAATCATCCTGGCTATCAGCGGCAGCATCAATGCGACCATCCTCGGAGGAACGCGCATCTATTACGCCATGGCTGAAGACAAGATCTTCTGGTCCCCCTTGAAAAAGCTTCACCCCAAGTACGGCACTCCCCATTTTTCCATCTTGAGTCAAATGATTTTAGCCTGCTTCCTGGTTTCATTAGGAACGTTTGGCCAGCTGCTAAGTTATGTGGTGTTTGTGATGCTCCTCTCCTCCATTGCCGCAGGCATTGCCCATTTTATATTGCGTCTGCGAAAACCGGGCCTGCCGAGACCGTACCGCACCAAAGCTTATCCTATCGCCCCTCTTCTGTTTATTTGTTTCTATATTTGGATTGCCGCTCAAATAGCCTGCGCCAGGCCTTTGACCTCGATCACAGGTCTCCTCATCACTCTGTCCGGATTGCCTTTCTTTATCTGGCTTAAAACAAAAAGCTTACGAGAAGAAAACAGGATGGATTGCAGAACGGTTTAGGGTATGCATATTAAGCGGGTTTTTTTGATTGAATCTATGAAAAATGCCTCAAATAAGACAATCTGGATAATCCTGCCAATCCTTTTTTTCTTTCTATTCTCTTGTGATGTGAAAGATGCTGCGTTCTATGTCCGCCGTGGACATGACTACTTTAAAAAAAGCCAATATGATGAGGCGATCTCGAATTACAACAAGGCTCTTGAGATAAACCCAAGATATGCTATGGCATACAACAATCGGGGATCTGCCTACCAGAAAAAAGGCCAATATGATCAGGCCATTTCCGATTACAACAAGGCTCTGGAGATCAACCCACGACTGGCTGAGGTCTACAACAATCGGGGAGGGGCCTATGGGAGTAAAGGCCAATATGATCAGGCCATCTCGGATTTCACCAAAGCTCTGGAGATAAACCCGAAATTTGCTGCGGCATACGACAATCGGGGATCTGCCTACCAGAAAAAAGGCCAATATGATCAGGCCGTCTCGGATTTCACCAAAGCTCTTGAGATAGACCCAAGATATGCTGCGGCGTACGACAATCGGGGAGCTGCCTACCAGAAAAAAGGCCAATATGATCAGGCCATCTCGGATTTCACCAAAGCTCTTGAGATAGACCCAAGATATGCTATGGCATACAACAATCGGGGATCTGCCTACAAGGAAAAAGGCCTATATGATCAGGCCATTTCCGATTACAACAAGGCTCTGGAGATCAACCCACGACTGGGTGAGGTCTACAACAATCGGGGAGGGGCCTATGGGAATAAAGGCCAATATGATCAGGCCATCTCGGATTTCACCAAAGCTCTTGAGATAAACCCAAAAATTGCTGAGGTCTACAACAATCGGGGATTTGCTTACCAGAATAAAGGCCAATATGATCAGGCCATTTCCGATTACAACAAGGCTCTGGAAATCAACCCACGACTGGGTGAGGTCTACAACAATCGGGGATTTGCCTACCAGAATAAAGGCCAATATGATCAGGCCATCTCCGATTACAACAAGGCTCTGGAGATCAACCCACGACTGGGTGAGGTCTACAACAATCGGGGAGGGGCCTATGGGAATAAAGGCCAATATGATCAGGCGATCTCGGATTTCGCCAAAGCTCTGGAGATAAACCCGAAGTTTGCTATGGCATACAATAATCGAGGAATTGCCTACGGGAAAAAAGGTCAACTTGATAATGCAATCTCTAATTTTAACAAGGCCATTGAGATAGATCCAAAGTATGCCAATGCCTACAACAACCGGGGGAGGGCTTATTACTTCAAGAAAGCATATGACAAATCTTGGGAGGATGTGAAGAAGGCACAAAATTTAGGTTATCAAATCCACCCCAAATTTCTTGAAGATCTTCGGAACGCTTCGGGAAGACAAAATTGAGGAAAGAACAAAACGCTCTTTCTTAATTCCTTTTCTTTGCACGCCGCAGGAATAAATGGTAGACTCTTTTCTTAGAGGTTGCTTCATCTTCAAAGGAGAACTGAGATGTTTGCGGGGAAAACAATTTTGGAGATCATTCAGATCGGTGGTTTTACGATGTATATCCTGCTCTTCTGCTCTTTCTTGTCCGTCACCATCCTTCTGGAAAGGCTCCTGTATTACCGAAGACGCTCCAGGACCAAACGATTGGAATTTATGGCGAGAATCAAAAGGGCCCTGAAAAGTGGGAGCATTGAAAAGGCGATGGAAATCTGCAAGCACACCCATGCCCCTTTCTCGAACGTCATTTATTCCGGACTCGTCCTCCATGATCATCATGAGAAAGAAATATCCAGTGCCATGGAGCGGGAGATCACGGTTGAGACGACGAAACTGGAGCGTTTTACGAGCATTGTGGGGACCATTGGCAACACGGCGGTCTATATCGGGCTCTTTGGGACGGTGTTGGGGATCATCCGGGCCTTTCATGACATTGCCGCGGCCGGAGCG